>Ga0307982_1002697_pt1 | contig 14292 bp, 4 predicted proteins | sample OrgLakmetagen989_FD_201847 | JGI IMG/M metagenome (GOLD analysis project Ga0307982, IMG submission 201847) | Saline water microbial communities from Organic Lake, Antarctica - #989 | ecosystem: Environmental > Aquatic > Non-marine Saline and Alkaline > Saline | place: Antarctica: Organic Lake...
CTGCGTGGAAAAGCCCAACTGCAACGGCCAGAAGAAGAGAAACCAAAAGAGCAATGAACAAGGCACGGCAGCCTTTGAAGAAGCTGGTGGGATGCAGACCCTGCAAAAATTGAGTGTTGAAGGCGTGGTGAGCAAGCCAATGCGGAGACAGAAGATTTCAAATTGTTCGAGGCAGCTGAAGCCTGAGCGAAAAAATCCGAACACAGAACAACGTGGAAACATTTACAGAGAGCCTTGAAGGGTGTGTGGTGTGGGATTTTGTAGGAGTGTGAAAAAGGCTTCACCGCTAGAAAAGCATGCGCGCCACCCGTTCATTTTGTATCAACGGCGACAAACACACGCAGCACGATTAAAAACTCACACGCTGAGCAATCTCAAAGCCCTCTTCCCAATCCTCCTGGATGGCCTTGCGCAGAGCTTGGTTCTGCTGCTGGACAGCAACTGCATGAGGCTCAGACATGGTATTTAGTGGCTACACTGCACGATGCGAAATGCAACAACTAGGAGTTCGGCCCGAAGTCGAACTTGAGTCAGCATAAATCCAAACTGCTGGTACGTGCTTTTTGCGACTGCTACACTCAGTCTCACCATGCAGTGAAATTGGCAGAAGTTTGTCGGCACACATGGGGCCCTTTCCAGCGCTTGCGAAGGGATTTTGCGATCCTTTCCCTTGTTACACGCCCTTAATTAAAACAAAAGCAGCCCGTATCAGAGTGTCGGGGTGAAACTCGAAGAGAAGAACATTGAAGTGCATGCGCCCTGCTGTAGTGCGGCTGAGAAGACATCAATTCAACTGCAGTCTCGATTCCCGGACTATTTGGCCAGAATAGTGGCAAATCAGAACCGACACCTATAGGAATTCAACGTCTTGTTGTATCCAGATAGTCCTCTGTATTTCAAGCAGCTGTAGTCATCGGCACCAGGCTGGAGTTTCAGACACAATGGACCCGCCTACGCTGCTGTCGGCATTGGCGAATGCTAGCAGCGACAGAGAGCGGCTTGTGTTGGCCAAGCGCCTGAGTGCTGCAGTAACAGCCCAGTATAGATCTTTGTCCCCGCAAGCGTTTACCACGCGCTCCAATGAGCTATCTAAGCAAGTCAGCAACCTGTTTGCATCAGCCTCGTCCGGGCACAAGCTGGCGGGCATTATGGCTGTGCACGCCGTGGCGGAGGCAAACATCCAAGGAACAAGTCACATTTTTGTGCGATTTTCTAATCTTCTGCGGTCTGTGTTCGACCGGACCAGCAACACAGACGTGAAGATTTTGCGCGTGGCAAGCAAAGCCCTTGGGGAGCTGTGCAGAGGAGCAGGCGATGTTGCCCCAGACTTCATTCAATTTGAAGTCACCCGCGCTCTCGAATGGCTTCGTCCGCAAGACCGTGGCGAGCATCGCTTGGCAGCGGTGCTTGTGTGCCGTGAGGTGGCGGACAACGCGCCCACCCTGTTCTTCCAGTACGCAGAGCAGTTCTTCGCCGTCATTCCCACGGCGCTGCAGGACCCCACAGTGCTTGTGCGTGAATGCGCCACCAAGGCCTTGCGCTCTGTGCTGGACATCGTGAAGAACCGGCGGGGGCAAGAGCGCTCCGAGTGGTACACACAGCTCTTCTCTAACGTGAAGGCGCTCACTGTGCGCACCACCAAGCCTCACGCAGTGCACGGCGGCCTGCTGGCCATGGGGGACATGCTAGCCCGCACCGGGACTGCCCTGCGCCCGCACTACCGCTCCATGTGCGACACCGTGATGGGGTACAGGGACAGCAAAGACCCCCTTGTGCGCCGCACAGTCATGGCGCTCATTCCGCACCTGGCACACTTCTCGCCGCAACAGTTCGTGGCAGGGCATGCGGACGAAGCACTGGACTTCCTCTTGTCGACCCTGCGCAGCGGGCATGATCGTGGCATCGCATACGTGGCTGTGGGGCAGCTGTCCCTGGCGCTCAAGGGTGTGTACCCTGAGCACAAAATGCGGCCGCAGCTGGACCGCATCGTGGCATGCATCAAAGACGGCTTGACCCCCAAGCGCGGGCACCCCTTCTGCGGACAAGGCCTCACGTGCCTGCGCATGCTGGCCGCTGCAGTAGGCCCCGCGCTCACGCTGCATGTGCACGACCTACTCGGCTCTATGTTTGCAGACGGCCTGTCTGTCGTGCTGGTGGACGCTCTGCGGGGTGTGGTGTCCCATTTGCCCACCCTGCTTGAGCTGGTACAGGAGCGCTTGTTGCATGAGTTGTCGCTCATTCTTGCAGGCCGCCCCTGGGCACCCCCCCCCTCCGATGCCGTTGCCATCCCCCCGACCACGGGGGCGGCTGGGGCTCTGCGTACCTCCCAGGCCAAGGCTATGGGCCTGCTGGGTGGTGCTTCTGCCGGCACTGCAGGGGGCAAGGCTGCTGCGCTAGGCGGCATGGGTGGCCGGGGGGCTGAGGTGGCCACCGGCCGATTCGGGCTGGGAGGCGACGCCAGTGTGGCCGGCTATGCCGCAGCAGCGGGATCTGAACGCGGCACGGCAGGCGCGCTTGCAGGGGAAAGTGCGGCAGGTGCGCCGCTTTCTTGGGCTCGCAGCATGCTCAGTGGCACAGCCACTGCGGGGGGGGGTACCAAGCGCGAAGGGGGGGCCTCAGGCGTCAGCTACGCGGGAGCACACGAAGATGAGGAGAATCCTGCTGACACCAAAGTGGTGCTGGCCCTTCGCACCTTGGTGTCCTTTGACTTCCGTGGCGTACAGTTGCTCCCCTTTGTGCGGGAGAGTGTGATGCCGTACGCCGACGATGTCTCGCCGGCGGTGCGTGAAGAGGCCCTGTGGACGGCAGCTCGAATCCTGCTGCGGCCCTACGGAGAGGGGGTGCACCCCCTGGGCCCTGGTCCTGCCTTTGAGGGCGTCATCCCCACGCCTGCCCAGCTGCGCTCCCAGCTTGAGGCCGCCGCCCCCCACGCCACGGCTGTGAGCATGGTGCCGTCACCGTGGTCACCCACCCCTGCAGGGGGGTATCGCAGTGCATCGGGGTCCCCTGGGCACCGATACACCGCGCAAGGTGCCGCTGGCGGCTCATCTGGCGGGGTGGGCATTGTCCCCGGCGTGGACACGTATGTGCCTGTGCTGCTTGTGTCCTCAGGCGTCACCCTGGTGGTGGTGCAAGAAATCCTCTTCCGCATCGTCATGGCAGCTGTTGGGGACCCGCTGCCGGCCGTGCGGCTGGCAGCTTGGCGGTGCCTGGATGCTCGCTTCGACCCCCTGCTTGCCCAGGCTGGCACGCTGGTGGCCCTGGGCGCAAGTCTACGGGATGAATGCTTCGAAGTGCGCCAACACGCCGTGAGCGTGATTGGCAGAGCATTGCCCCGCAATCCTGCATACGTGCTGCCGCTCATGCGCTCCCTGCTGCTTGAGCTGCTGTCGGAGCTGGAGTTTGGGGTACGACACGGCTCCGGTTCCCATCTAGGCCCCCAGGGGGGCGAGGTCGTGGCGCAGAACATGGCTTCCCAGGAACACGCTGCCCTATTACTGGGGCAACTGATCACTGCGGCACAGCCTGTGGTGGGCCCATACGTCCCGCCCATCTTGCGGGCACTGCTGCCCAAGCTTGCGGTGGGGGGCCGGGGCCCGGCGTTGCGCACAGCCTTCACCCTGTCACTGCCTGTGACCATGCCAGCCTCCTCAGCCCTCACCATGAATGTGCTGGGGACGCTTGGCGAGTTGTGCAAGGTGGGAGCAGGGGCAATGGCACCGTACCTGCAGCCCCTGTTGCAGCTCACCTTGAGCACACTGCAGGACACGTCCGACGCAGGCAAGCTGCAAATTGCAGTGCGCACCTTAGGGCTGCTGGTGCAAAACACAGGAGCAGTTATGCTGCCATACGTGCAGTTCCCTTCCCTGCTGCCCGCCTTGCTGAACATCGTGCGCTCCAAGAAGAACAAGCCCTGGACGCTGCACCGGGAGGCGCTACGCACGGTGGGCATTCTTGGGGCACTGGACCCCCACCGGTACCATCTCACGCAGACGTGGGCTGCCGCGACCAGCAGTCCCGACTCCAGCTCGCACGCCGGCGAGGAAGGGTCGGCAGGCAACAATGGTGTGTCCTCCGCCACTGCTGCTGCTGCGGCCGCCGCGGACGAAGCAGCGGTGCATCCCCTACAGGCTGCTGCGGGGGGGCTGCGCCCTCCTGTGGTCACGTTTGACGCCACGGAGGACAGTGACGCCTTGGACGCAGGTCTGACTGTGCTCAAGTCTGCCACAGACGCCTACAGCGGCGACGATGGAGACCGAGACGACCCCCACATGACAGGAGACGGCTTGGCGCCGGGGCCAGGCGGGGCACTTGGAAACCAGGGGCCCCTCGCCCCTGCACCAGACGCCGGCCCTGATGACGAGCAGTCTGTGCTGTACACCGACATCCCTGCATCCCGCATCCTCACCTCCATGGTGGCTGAGGCGGAGGATTTCTACCCAACAGTGGCGCTGTCTGCGCTGCTGCGCATCCTGCAGGACCCAGCTGAGAGCAACAACCACGGACAGGTGCTGCAGGCAGTCACGTGGGTCTTCCGTGCTCTAGGACACCGCTGCGTCCCGTTCTTGCCACGTGTAGTGCCCACATTCTTGCGCATTTTGCGCTCTCGGGGGCGCATGGCCTGGCCCACAGGCAGCTCGGAGCAAGCGTCATCTGGGCCTGGGGGGGATTCTTCCCTGCGCGATAGCCTGCTGCAGCAGTTGGGGGTGCTGGTGGGCCTTGTTAAGGCTCGCATGTGCCCATACCTGCCTCTGATCTTCGAGTTGATCGACGAGGCGTGGCCTGCGTCGCTGCCATCCATCCTGAGGCTGATTGAAGAAGTGGCCAATGCCCTGCCGGATGAATTCCAGACGTACCTCCCAGTGCTGCTGCGCCACATGCTGGCGACACTGCACTCCCCCACAGACCCTGGCGCCTCAAGCACGTCGGGGCTGTCTCGGGGGCGCGGGGCCAGTATGTCTCCCGCCCCAGCAGCTGGGGGGGATGCGGCTGCAGGCATCACAAACACGCGCTTCCTCCTGGCCACCATCGCAAAGCTGGGCTCGCAGCTGTCGGGGCACATGGGTCAGCTGCTGCCCGCCATTTGTGCCCTGGTTGAGCACCCAGCCATCGGAGATGCGGCACGAGTGCAAGCCATGTTGACACTGGCGCATCTATGTGCCTCAGGCGTGGACATGCGCCCTTATGTTGCCCGAGTGGTGCAGCCCCTGTGCCGTGTGCTGGGCGACAACAGTGGCCTGCCTGCCGGTGCCAAGAAGTGCGCTGCGGACACCCTGTGCTGGCTGCTGTGCCAAATGGGCGGCGGCTTTGTGCTGTTTGTGCCCACTGTCGCACGAGCCCTGGCTGTATCCGGCCTGGAGCACGCCTTGCTGCAGCAGCTGCTGGAGTCTGTTGTTGTGGGCGGCGCCCTGCCCCCCTCCCCCGTGGGCTTGCTGGCCCAGGGCCGGGAGGAGGCCATCGAGGGGGTGGCGGGGTACCTGGGGCACATGCATGCCACGGAGCTGCATAATATGGGGGAAGGTGGGGGCGCCCTGGGGGCTGCAGGTAGCTCCTCCGCCCTGCATGTGCTTGCGTCCTCGGGGGTGTACGGACAGGCAGAAGTGCACGCCGCCAAGCTGGCTGCGGCGTGGGCCACTACTGGCTGCCACACCAAGGAGGACTGGCAGGAGTGGATGCGTCGCTTCAGTCTGGAGCTGCTGCGAGAAAGCTCCTCGCCTGCCCTGCGCTCCTGCTGCTCTCTGGCGCAGGTGTACCGGCCCCTGTCACTGCACCTGTTTAATGCCGCCTTCGTGTCCTGCTACGAGCACCTGGACGTGACATACCAGGGCCCACTGGTTGAGAACATGGAGCGAGCCCTGCTTCACCCCGAGTTGCCTACAGACATCCTGCAAATGCTGTTGAACTTGGCGGAGTTCATGGAGCACCGGGACAAGCCACTGCCCATTGACATCCGCACCCTGGGCGAGCTGGCCTTGCGCTGTCACGCCTACGCCAAGGCCCTGCGGTACCGCGAAATGGAGTTCTACAGACAGGTGCAAGACCTGGGCTCCTCTGAGTGGGAGGAGTTGCATGTATCAGCTGGGGGGGGCAAGACCAGGGGGGCTTCCACCAGCAGTCGCCGGGGCGAGAAGACGGCATCCAAGGCCACCACTGGCACCGCCAAGGTGATTGAAACACTCATCAGCATCAACAACCAGCTGGAGCAGCCCGAGGCAGCCATTGGCATCCTCAAGTTTGCCCAGGCTCAAGCGTACAGCGCCACTGCCCTGCACAACACAGCAGTGACTGCAGGCACGGCCAGTGTGCAGCGCAGCGCTGCTCTGAAGGAGGGTGGGGCCTCCTTGGGGATGCTGGAGGTCAAGGAGACGTGGTTTGAGAAGCTTGGGCGCTGGGAAGACGCTCTAGATGCATACGACCGTCGGTGGGACAGCGTGGCTGGGGAGCTGATGGGGCAGCACGCCACCGTGGCTGAGGTGGGTGCCAGTCACCCACACAAGGTGCAGCAGCACCTGCCCCTGCACGTGGGGCGCATGCGCTGCTTGAAGGCGCTGGGTGAGTGGGACCGCCTACACCAGCTGGTGCGGCAGGTGTGGCCTCAGCTACGAGGAGACGGGGACAAGGCACTGGTCGCGCCATATGCCGCTCGTGCGTGCTGGGCCCTGGGGCACTGGCACGACATGGAGAAATTCCTGGCGTACACGCACGACGAGCGGCTGCAGGGCTCCTTCTTCCGTGCTGTGTTGGCCATCCACAGAGGCCTGTACTCCACTGCTGAGCGCTTCTTGGACCGCACTCGCTCAGTGGTGGCGCTGGACCTGCCTGCACTGGTGTCTGAGAGCTACACGCGTGCATACCGGCACCTGGTGACGGTGCAGCAGCTGTCGGAAATGGAGGAAGTCATCTCCATCCTGCGCTCTGCAGGGGGCGATGACAGCTCCTCGCGCGCCGATGCCGCCGCCACCGCGGGCCGCCTCACGCACATTCGTCGAGTGTGGGCACATCGGCTGCGAGGCACCCAGCGCAACGTGGACATCTGGCACCGCATCCTGTCGGTGCGTTCCCTGGTGGGGATGGCGTACATGGGTGCAGAGGACCGCGGGTCCTGGGTGAAGTTCGCTTCCCTGTGCAGGCGCAACGGGCGGAACCACATGGCCTCCAAGGTGCTCATGGGTCTGGGCATGGATGGTGCAGGGGGGCTGGCTGCGGCTCGCCCCGGCAGCTACTTCTCGGCCCTGGAGGCGGCCACTCGGTCCACGTTTAGCACGGGGGGGCTGGTGCCCAATAGTGCCCATCTTTCACAGATGCTTGCCCAGGGGGGTGCAAATGCCATGCTGGGTGGGGGCTTTGGCTCAGCTGGAGGGCCGCTGCTGACGACTGCAGGTGAAGGTCGAGGTGCAACCGCCCTGCCGCCCCACCCCGCAGTGCTGTACGCGTTCTGCAAGCACCTGTGGGATGGGCGGCAGCACCGAACTGCAATCCAGACCCTAGGGGCACTGGTGAGCGAGCTGGATGCATCTGCCGCGGCGCGTGCGGACTCAGAGCACGGACGCCATGGGGCATACAGGTATGGCCACGGGGCCCAGCTGACGGCCCACGAGGAGCGAGTGCTGCTGGTGAAGACACACCTTCGCCTTGGCTCCTGGCAGCTGCAGCAGCTGGAGACAACTGGGCAGCCTGTGCCGCTGCAGGAATCTCCACACCACCACAGCGCCGTGCCGTCCTCCTCCGCGGGGGAGACGTCTGGGGAGCGGTTTGTGGACTTGATGCGCCCTGTGCTTGCGCACTTCCACGCCGCCACAGCCAGCGGTGAGTCGCACTACAGGGCTTGGCACGAGTGGGCGCTGGGCAACTTCCAGGCCGCCCAGCGCCTGCACGCCGTGGAGGCTGAGCTGCGGGAGGAGGGGGCAGGTGCAGAGCGCCTGGGCCAGGTGCGTGCTGCATTGGACGCGTACGCGGTGGCTGCTGTCAGCGGCTTCTTCTCTTCCATTCGCCTGGGGCGACAGCGCCTCAAGGCACACGTGCTGCAAGACCTGTTGCGTCTGCTGACGCTGTGGTTCACCCACGGCGGCGGCGGGCACCCCACTGTGCGCGCGGCAGTGGCTGCGGGCCTCACGTCCATTCCCACTGACACGTGGCTGCAGGTGATCCCACAGCTCATCGCGCGCATCCACTTGAGTGACGCTGACATCAAGGGCTTGCTCATGTCGTTGCTGGCGCAGGCCGGGCAGAAGCACCCCCACGCTGTGATTTACTCCCTGACTGTCGCGACGAACTCCATGTTTGCCCCTCGGCGTGAGGCGGCGGAGACGCTGCTGGGGGACCTGCGGCGGCACTGGGCAGCCATCGCTGAGCAAGCTACACTGGTGTCGCAGCAGCTCATCCGTGTGGCCATCCTGTGGCCAGAGCAGTGGCACTCTGGCCTGGAAGAGGCCTCCGGGCTGTACTTTTCGGAGAAGAATACGGAGGGTTGCATCACCGTGCTGCTGGAGTTGCATGCCATGATGGACAAGCCCCCCCACGAGCAATCCGCCCACGAAGCGGCATTCACGGCCTCCTACGGGGCAGAGCTGGAGAAGGCTCGCCAGTGGCTGTACCAGTACCACAGCACCAAGCAGCGCTCCGCAGTGCAAGCTGCTTGGGACATTTACTACGCGGTCTTCCGCCGCATTGACGACGAGCTGCCCCGCATGACTTCACTTGAGCTGCAGATGGTGTCCCCCCCGCTAGTGTCGGAGCAGAATCTGAGGCTGGCCGTGCCAGGCACGTACCGTGTGCACGCCCCCATTGTGCGCATTTCGTGGTTTTCCCCCACGGTGGCAATTTTCCCGTCCAAGCAGCGCCCTCGGCGCATTGCCATTGCCGGCACAGACGGCCGTTGGTACCGCTTCCTGCTCAAGGGACACGAGGACCTGCGGCAGGACGAGCGCGTTATGCAGCTGTTTGGGCTGGTGAACACGCTGCTGTCCAACGACGCCGACACGCGCAAGCAAGACCTGGGCATTCGGAGGTACTCCGTGACCCCCCTTTCGCAGGCAGCCGGCGTGGTGGGCTGGCTGGCTGGCCACGACACCTGGCACAGCCTCATTGAGGAGTACCGCAGCAGCAAGAAGATCGCTGTGAATGTGGAGCAGCGGGTCATGGCACGGCAGGCGCCCCACTACGAGAACTTGCGCCTGCTGGCCAAAGCAGAGGTGTTCACGTACGCCCTGGACAACACCACGGGCCTGGACCTGGCCAGGGTGCTGTGGCGCAAGAGCACGTCCTCGGAGCGCTGGCTGCAGCGGCGCACACAGTACACCCGCAGCCTTGCCGTCATGTCCATGGTGGGGTATGTGCTGGGGCTGGGAGACCGGCACCCCAGCAACCTCATGCTGGACCGCGCCTCCGGTCGCATTGCGCACATTGACTTCGGGGACTGCTTTGAAGTGGCCATGACGCGGGACAAGCTGCCTGAGCGGGTACCCTTCCGCCTTACCCGCATGCTCATCAACAGCATGGAGGTGAGTGGCATCGAGGGCAACTTCAGGTGCACAGCGGAGGGCGTCATGCGCGTGCTGCGGCGAAACCGGGACAGCGTCATGGCCATGCTGGAAGCGTTTGTGCACGACCCCCTGATCAACTGGCGCCTGCTGCACACGTCAGACGCCTCCGGGGCGTCAGTCGTGGAGGACGGCTCCTCCGCCGCAGACGCTCTCGGAGGTGTGGGGCCTGGCGGCAGTGCAGCTGCAGAGCCTGTGGGCGCCGCCTCCATCGCCGCCAACCCAGCTGCAAGGGGTGGGGCCCGGGGGGGGGCTGACAAGCCCCAGGGGGAGGGGGACGGCGGCGCCACGGAGGGCTTGAACGAGCGCGCAGTGCTTGTGCTGGAACGCATCAAGAACAAGCTCACCGGCCGCGACTTCATTCAGGACCCCGTGAATAGCGGCATCGGGGGGCCCGTGGCTGGGCAGTGCACCTTCCAGCGCCTGCCGGCTGTGGGTGAGACGTGTGAATCGGTCGCTGATGTCGAGAATGGCGAGAGACTGGGGGGCAGGGCTGGCCCCAGGCGTGGCACCAACACCATGTCTCTGGGGGAGGACTTGGGTGAGAACCTGGACGTGGCTGGGCAGGTGCAGCGCCTGGTGCTGCAGGCCACCAGCCATGAAAACCTGTGCCAGAGTTACATTGGGTGGTGCCCGTTCTGGTAGATTAGTTTTGCAGGAACAAGGCACTATCCTGCAAGTGATTTTTTTCTCAATACATGGCATACCTTAAATATGTCCATCGCTGAGCTGCAAAATGAGGGGGGCTTGCATGACGAGCGCTGTCGATCACAGCTCTTGGTGCCAATGATACACGTGGAGCACTCATCAAATGCATGCGCAATTACTCTGTCTGGGTTGGCTTGCGTTTTCGGGCGACTGCCGTAGGGTGAAATAGTAGCCCGAGTTTTGCTGTTTGTCGCAGCGACAAGCAACATCTCCTGGCCATGGCTAGCGACTCCAAACACGCAGAGGACTCGGCGAAGCAGTCTATTTCAGTGAATAAGTTGGTGATTTCACCTGAAGAAACCAAGGATTTGAGTGCACCTGTGAATATTAACGTTGAGCTGACCTTGTCGCAGCCGGTGCAGTGTGCCGTCTGGGTGCTTCGTCTAGAGGTGGACACGTCCAGCGATGCCAACACAGAGCGGCATGTTCTCCCACTGGCAGCTGCGTCCTTGGGCTTTGTATCGTTTACATGCAGCGCTAGCTTGGCCACTCCGGTGTGGCCAGCAGCCAGCGTGCAGCAGGCCCAGGCTGAGGGCTGCACAGGCGCTTTGCTCAGGCTGTCGTTGTACGACGCCCCTATGTCACTCAGCCACGCTGCAACCCTGCAATCCCACAGCAAGTACGCTGTGGGTAGTGAAGATCCAGAGGTGTTGGAGGCCTTGGTTGCTAGCACTGCAGGCTTGCAGTCCCTGCTTGACGTGAGTTGCTTGGTGGACATCGAGGATGAGGATGGATCGGGGGCCACGCGGAACATATACAACCCCTTTGAGTGAATCCTTCCTGTGCAGCTCGCATGGCTTAGCTTCTGGATGCTTCACACACATGCCACCATACAATGTATATTCAACCTTCAGCCTTCAACCTCTGGCACATCGACTGCATCCTCCACGTCAGTGTCTTCGTCAAAGTCAAAATCCTCGTCGATAGGTTTCCAAACATTTCCCCCTGCCTCTTTGACTTCCTCTTGTTTGTCTTCGGCCAAAGTTGAGCTCGAAACCGGCTTGGGTTGCTGGTATGGAGCGCTTTGGAGGTCTGCATCCTCAAATTCGCCTCCAAGAGCTGCTCTAGCAGCCTCCTCTTGCTGGCGCAGCTTGGCAACGTTTTTCCGGGCATAAATGGGCCTCAGCAACATGGGCATGCGATTCCATATGATGGCAGTGGCATCCCAGGTGGCCTTCGCGTCGCCTTGCAGCTCTGCATGCTTCCGCCACACCCACGAGTACACGCACGTTGCAGAGCGCTTTATGCCCGCATGTGCAGCTGAGCAGCGGCAGTATGGGTTGTCTGGCTCCGTTTCCAGCATGCGCCCATGCAGTGCAGAAATCATGCGCTCGTCCAGCAGCCCCTGCAACAACTCCTGCACCTCGCCTGGAGCCAACTGTGCATGTTTCTCCATGACATGGCTTATGGCCAAGTAACGCAATACATGCTGACCTGCCATGGATTGCAGCTTCCGTTGCTCTTTCTCCTGCCAAAACATGCCTCGTGTGGCATCTGGGTTGCGAAGGGCATTGTAAAACGCGATGTTGATTGCGTTGCGCTTCCCCTGAACTGGTCCCTCAGTACGGCCCACCACGAGATTGTTCATGGTGGTGTTCACCACTTGGGCCATGTACAGCGTCTTCTGCCCTGAACTTGACCCTGTCACAACGCACCGCCGCTCAACCTTGAACATGTTGGGGTTGCCTCCCTTCAGGCGGATGTCCTTGTTGAACGATTCCCGGTAAGGAAACACCAGCCCAGTGTTGACGTCTCGCTTGGGGCCAGTTCCTGCGCCGTTCTTCGGGGGGCCAAGCTTGTTCAAGTCACCTGCCTGTGGCTTGAGGGGCTGCTTCTTGGCAGACAGCGCAGATTGGTCTCCTGCACCGATACTGAATTGGTACACAGGAGCGGCCTTCTTTGGGTCAGATGGTGCAGCTTGTTGTGCATTGGCTGCTGATGGGGGGTGCCTTGGCTGCACGGAGGGTCTCAGGGTGGGTGCTTTGCTGCCAGGGGAAGCATACCGCTGGCCCACAGCAGTAGGCTGGTACGGCAGCGACAGCTGCGGTGGCTGAGAATGCCCTGTAGCACTACCATTGTACACGCCTGTTGCATGTGGTGCAGCAGTGGCGTACCGCGATGCATACGGTGCAGTGTAGGGTGCTGCATACGGCTGGCCGACGGGCTGGTAGCTGTGGGAGTAGCGTGCTGACGCAGCTGGCGGCGCATAGTGCTGAGCAGTGTGTGAATACGCTGCATATGGATCTGACTGGTATGTTTGTGCTGGTGCGGGTGCAGATGCGGCCTTCAGGCTGCTCAGGGCGGCCGCAATCGAAAGCAGCTTGCCAGACGAGCCGCGGCTTGGCTGAGCAGCCGACGGGTGACCAGCGACGGAGCCTCGTGCAGGGCTGCGTGACCGAGACCTCCTGCGGGGGGCATCAAGATGTACACTGTTCTGCTTTGGATAGGCCTGCTTGGGTGGGCCTTCCCCGTCACTGCCAGAGTCGTTCGAAGCAAAAATAGAAGCCATGAGTTCAAAATCCGCTGAAATTATGGTCTCAATATAGCCTTGGGGGTCAACAGGGCACACACAATTTCAAATGAAACAGGCAATCACTGGTAGCTTTATTATGGTTCAATAGTGGGGGTCTCAGCTTCGCAAGCAAACGCTTTTTGACTGGAAGTAATTGCTGCTCTCAAAATCGACGACGATGCTTTTATCATCAAGGAACTGGACAAGTCAGCACTACATCAGCCTGAGATTGTTGCATCCTTGTTTAACCCACAGCGCACCCGCCAGCACTGGCCAAACTGTGTCGTGGAAGATGCACACCCCTCTGGTGTGCCTCAAGTAGTTCAATGGGCCAGTCAGCAGCGTTGCTTGACGCTTTGACGTCATACGAAGAATTCTAGTCTCCCACTAGCCACATCTTAGACGACAAGCGAGCTTAATTGTGTCAACAGTCCAAGTATGTTATTGTAAAGCGAATTTGCAGTTTGATTCTTGCGCAGGCGGCACCCTTGCGGGCTGGACGCCAGCCAATAACTTCAAGCCGATACACAAGCAGCACAAGCAGCTAACAATGCTCTCCAGTGGCCCACAAGGCCTCGTGGCGTCCATCTGCACGTGGGCAGGACGCGTACTGCCCACGGGCAGATAGTGCTTGCTGGGACTCCTTCGCCCATGGTCCGGAGCACGGCCGCTTGACACACACAGATGGAACAACACTCCAGCTGTGACTCTAGCCCTACTCGTCTTTTTTCAGGGGGAAGACGTTGTCTTTGATGAGCGTTTGAATCTCTGGCGCATTGGCCCCTTGAATTTTCCCAATAGCAACCTTGTGCTGCAAAGCGAGCAATTGAACCAAGGACACTTGACAAGCATTCTGCAGGTGCCGTACCTTGAAAACGACGAATCCAGGCTTGCAGCCTTCTCCTACAGGAATGATGGCAAGCTGGTCTTCGTTGAGCTTGTCGGCGTTGATCTGCAGTGCTTGCTGTACTTTGAAGGCTCCAAACCAAGCAAACAGCAAGTTTATACACACAGCCAGCAGCTTGACTCTGTTGTCAAAGTCATCCAGTTCATTAAAAAGAGAGTTGTACGTCGGCTCCATCACAGAGCAATACCCACACCACTCTTTGAAAAGGTCGACAACTGCAGACAGTTCAGCGAAACGTTGTGCAGGTGAATTCTGCCGCTGTGATCTGCTATACATAGGTCGTGCAGCACGTACCGACAAGCATCTCCTCGGACTTTTCGATCCACGACTGCAAGGTCTCTGCATCGTCGATGATTTCCACCAACTGCTTCAATCCTCTCCTAGCAGCCATGGCTCAATGTCGTTTCACTGGCGTTTCAATTCGGTAGCAAAACCAGCATGCAGCTCAAGTTTTGGAGTGCGGACAAGAATGGTAGCGGTGGCACACAAAATTGCTGCAGATCGTCGGCTGCGAAGCTGTGAGAGATGTGCGTGGAGGCAGGGGGGGCAAGGCGGCGGGGCGCAAGTCAAACAAGAAGGGGGCAGCAAGCCACCAAACAAACTTATGCACAAGAACGTAGACGCAA
>Ga0307982_1002700_pt1 | contig 14285 bp, 19 predicted proteins | sample OrgLakmetagen989_FD_201847 | JGI IMG/M metagenome (GOLD analysis project Ga0307982, IMG submission 201847) | Saline water microbial communities from Organic Lake, Antarctica - #989 | ecosystem: Environmental > Aquatic > Non-marine Saline and Alkaline > Saline | place: Antarctica: Organic Lake...
GTATTAGTTCCTTTTCGAATTGCTTCTCAATAATGAAGTGAGCGTCAAATTTGCATCTTGATTATGAACGCGTCAACAAAATAGCTTATGCTAAAAACGATACATCTGTAGAGTATATCATCATCATATCATCATCATATCATTGCACTTCCTCAATGAATGCTTCGGCCACGAAATCGTGCATGGCACGGGCACCTGAACTTGTAGACATAACTGCAGAAAAACGAGGTCCCATTGGAAGCGGCCAAAAAAATGTTTTTTTTTAAGTTATTAGCGCACGGGGCGCCTATTTCTTCGTTGGGGACTGCGCAACTAACAAAGCAGGGTGCCACTAAGTTGGCGCCTACGAAACCACCTGATCGTCCATAAAACGCCACATCTGCCAATTGGAAGGTCGAACTTGCGAGACAATATCGGCCAATTAGTTGCACGTTTGGTCCACTTCCATGGCGACTAAAGACTACCACTGAAAGGATGAACTTTGGACCATTTCAAGAGTGTGGTGAACGAAGTATAAATCGATGACGACGTTTCCAGGGAATCCCACAGGCACGCTGCCAACCGTGTGGAAAAGGTCAGCAGAGGGGATGGTGAGCGTTTTAATACCATATCCACTGCCAGCCCCTGCGGGCACAACCCAGGAGCTCCCAATGTCGAGGTGCTCGCGATCCTCCACACAGTGCGGACATGGAGGTGTCCCTGGTGGAATCACGAGATGGCAGAGGTCCTCCCCGGGCGAAGTGGTTCCCACCGTGCGAGCGTAGTGCCACACGAGCACGGGGCGTTCACCGGACCTAATTCCGTGGTGGCCCCTTGAGCCGTACCGTTCGGGCCGCAGCCAAATAACAATGACATGCCGTACTTCGTCGAAACTTTCAAACCACCAATTCACCTTGCTCCGCAAGTGACGAGTGGACTCTGAGTAGGCAACCTCAAAAACCAGTGTGGGGATGGCTGCAACGAGCACGTGAAACAGTGTACATGAAGCAACATACACGAAGGACAGAGTCAGCGAATAAAAGATGTGATGGTGTGTGATAATCAACAGGAGATATTAAGTGAACCCAAGCATGTATGTAGTACTGTAGTTCAAAAGAATTTCACCTTCGCCAGCGATGGTATTCATTGGGCTATTTATAGGGGCAAACCCGCCATCGGATTCGGAGGAACGAGTTCCGCCAGTGCACCGCGTTGCACCGGTTGATACAATAGCACCGCCAGTTGAGGGATCGGGTGTATTCAAAATGACAAAATTGAACACGGCTTGCTTAAGTGCTCCCACTGCTCTCTCATGGGGTGCATTAGGAAGCCTGGTTATAACGATGTCTCCAACTTCAGCATGCGCATCACCGACCGCGCGCCACTCAATTCCTCTCGCGAAGTCCTCGTCCTCTTGTTTAAACGAATCAAGAAACTGTTTCCTACTTACACCTCGGGCCAAAGTAAGTTCGCCTTCAGTCAAAAGTGCTTTCTTATCTTGCTTTCGTAATGGCGTCTCCCAAAATTTCCGAACGATATCTTTCCATTGTGTCGACTTCATGGACTTACGGGATTTATAAGTAAACGGCAAGAAGAAGGCAGACCTCGTTTCACACGGGTTCAAAGACTCAAAATGAGCATTATCGAGTCTGTTTTTTAATGGACGTGACTCATGTCCTGCTTGACATTATTGGCGGGGGGAGAAAACAAAAAGGACGTCAAGGAATTCAAATATTGTTATCGAATTTAAAGGATCTAAAGGAATATATTATATGCAGTAGAGATCCTGCTGTTGAATGATGGAAGACACTATTCGAAGCACCTCGTGTTGACTTCTGAACTGTATTCTTAGCGGGTCCAAAATTATCGAAAGCGTTCCCGTGTAGTGCCGCCATTTTTTAGAGATTTAGAGACGAACTCTCTGTGACCGTGGGTACGGTGTTCAAAACTAAGTAATAATAAGCTCCTTTTTTTTCAAATAAGCAAGTGAGCTCCTCTACAGGTACGGCGTTTCTTCGATGGGCGCGACGGTGCGACGCGCCCGTTGCCAGCCATAGACATAATTTTTTCGAGGATTCATAGAATACATGTGGTAGTGTAACATACACAGGGAAGAGTTTCATTTAGGCGGCGCCATAGAAGTCCCCAGGCCCGGCTCCAAAGCCGGGCTCGGGGTGCATGTAGCAACCGTACGCGGCGCATTGGAATTTCTTTTTTAAGAAGACATATGGGCTTTTAATTTTGCAGTGCTGCACGAAACTTTACCGACGGCGGTAACGGTAACGGCCAGCTAGGGACGACCGTGATCCACCCACACGCACGTACAAATGAAACGGGGAAGGGCATACTACATATCACAGAGGAGATAATTCATTTTTGCCGATAGAAAGCTCGAGGCCACCTCAATAGTAGCTTATATCCCCTGTTGTTACCATCCATCGGGGCTGAGTATCAGTGCTTTGCTTTGAATTTCTACACGTTTGCCCTCTAATTCCAGCCTGTCAGGGCCCGGCAAAATTAATTGCAAATCAAATATCACAGATCGAACTTTGGTGCCTGAATTAGCGGCTAGAAAGTGATTTCATCGGCAATGTTAGCAATGCACTTTTGGCGCTATTGGCATTGATATTTTCTGAATTAGAGTGGGTCGACAAGCTTGAAGTCGTTGAGGGGGGCGCGCTGCGCAAATTCAAAGTGGACGTGGCGAGGTCCATACTGGCGCAATATTTTGTCAAGAAGTCCAGCCCTAATATGGCACGAAACTCGTTGCCCGCCGACGAGGGCCACTCGAAAACATCCCTGGAAGAGGAGGCGGCGCAGGAAGAGGGAATATTCGAGGAGCAAGAATTTACTCGATGGACGCGGCTGAAACGAGGTGAGTAGTAATTGCATGGAACATTTACTTATATGTATATGGCAGAGACAACATAGAGACATCTCCACGGTCATCTCATTTCACTTTCATGGTGTCAACCATGTTGATTGCTTACCAGCCACACTCAAAGACTGGTTGATCGCAGCTTTGAGAAGTCTTGTCGCGAGCTGGGCTGCTCGTGTCAACGTCGCTGCTGTTCGGCGCATCTGGAAACGCAATTTGAGTGTAATGCACACGGCCTAGACCAACCGCCGTGCCTACGCCGTTAATGCTTCGGCTAAACGATTGGTCCAGAAGCGGAGACAAACCCCACCTGTGTAAGCACCATATAAGTCAGATTGTCGTTGCAGTCTTGGTTGCCACCGATTATCTCGGTTTAGACCGTAAGCGTATTCCACGTGCGAGTACATGCGCTAGCATATACTCAGCGCATAAACATGCAAAAGTAAAACACACGTACCTGTAGCTAGCCAGCTCTTACTCCCTACTAGCACACGTTTTGAAAGTCATTGCACTTCCTCTCGATTCCTGCATGTACTCTGGCTAGCAAAGAAGTGTACCTTTCTGCTTCCTGCGGGGCGAGCGCACTCCGCTCAGCTCCAGTGTCCACCAGGGCCCAGACAGGCTCTGGAGGCCAATCATATGGCAGTGGAAGCAAGTTGTCTGGCTTCAGAAGGCCTCGAAAAGCAGCTACCGGTGTTTCTGTTCCTGTCGATATAGGGGTGGTGGCAACAGCAGCGGCAGTGGTCTCACCACCCGAAACATCTGACGTGTCCGTTCCTGTTCCTGTTGTTCTTGCCGCAGATTCTGTTGGTGCTGCTTTTGGACTTATTGTTGGACCGTTTGACATCCCATGCGCGGCATATCGACCTTTGTCAATGTGATAGGTACCCACTTCTACGATTGTTCCGTTAAGTTCAGGTTTGGCAAGGAGGCCAGTCACCTAAAATCAATAAGAATATCATGATGATTGAATGTTACTTCTTCTCACATCCATTTCGTATTTGATTAGCCAGTTTGAGGTTGAAGCTAAAGCGCGATTGTTAATTGTTAACAAGCACAAAAAAATAATACACTGCAAAGAAGTGAAAAAGTTTAAGCAGGTTGTGGTACTTCCCTCTCCACTTTCCGTTGCTTTTGTCAAGCACAAATGCTCCAGGCACACCTAAAATCTGTTACATGTTACCTTCGCCCGCCGTCCTGGCTGAAGGTCCGACGGCCCTAAAATGGGATCTGCAGAACCATCATTAGAGCTCGCTCGTTTCTGCAGCTGCTCTTGCAACCCATCCTTATCAGGGCGAGGATGAGGAGGAGGAGCAATGCCATTGGCCAACGATATGCGCACGGCGGGCAAAGAAGCTGTGCGCAAAAGGCCGGCGATGAGTCCTCGCTGTAAGTTTCCTTCCATGCCGTCGCCTGCCCAAGCCGGGTGCCTCCTTTTGAGTTCAGTCGCTGCCATGGACGCCGCATATGGTGAACCATGTTTCTTGTTGCTGTTGTTGCTGCTATATAAAACGCCTGCGCTTTTACCAAAAGAACCACCACCACTGCTGTTGCAGTTGTTGCTGAGTTCATTATCACTGGCTTGAACTCCAAAGCCCACTTTACCCATTTTGCGCGCGGCGTTGTCAAGCTGACCTCGCAGAGCTGCAAATGCTTCGATGTTCGCGGCATTGCTACCATCAGTGTCAGTGCTTCCACTGCTGTCACTATGACCAGAGGAAGAAGGCGAAGCCGCTTGCTTCAATTTTGATGCTAAGCTTGGTGAAGCTTCCTGCACCATAGCAGCAAATTCAGCGGGGCTCACTGCTTGATCACTGACATCGCAATTGTTGTCAGTATTGCTACTGCTACTGCTAGAGCCGTGTTGAGTCTTGAGTGTTGCTACTTTTTCAACGGCATCGGTGTAAGCCGCAAAGACGGCTCTTAATCCTTCTTTGTCTGCTTCCGTTGATGCTCCAGCACCCATGGTCTCAATATGACAATGAAGATAATCTTTGAGCCGACCACAAGTACTACATTACTTCTATCGATACCGAGTGGACAACTGTCCTTCTTTATTTCCTTTCGTGGTCTTGATTGACCACAGAAATCTTCTTTGTGAAGGAGGTGAAATGGATTACCGCAGAAATAGCTTCTTGGTAGTCCACTCGATAGCACGCTATTGACTACAGGATGCAGCAGCGTTGGGGAGAGCGTTAAGGAGGTGTTTCTAATTGAAGCGTTTGTCGCTGGCGGCGGCCATCGCGCGCGGCAGTGCCATCACGCACGTGCTGCAAAAGGGGGAAAAGAAAAAAATGGCGAAGTAAGGGGTGGTCCCAGTAGATTTTAGTATGGATGGAATTAATTGCCAAACACAGACGCTCGCACGCAATCTTGAACACATGTTGGTGCGCGCACACACGTCTTCGCCTTTGAACTTCAAAGCAACGATCGTACGCCTTTGTCTGTCTGAATCAAATTATTGCCCCACTTCATTGCATTGCTCTTACCTGAAATGCGAATTGCGAAATGAGCGGATCGTGCTCCAGAAAAGCGCTTGTCACGGCGCCCAAATCGCCCTCGTCCAGCCACGCAAAGCTCTTGAGCAAACCGCGGCGCTGGCGAATGGTTGTTCGGAGCTGTGCCGCAAGTGTGCCGAAGTTGCACGCAAGGTCTGCGTCGGCCAGGCAAAGCACGTCGTCTGCTTCCAAGTACTCGAGCACCCAGTCGTGAAGGTCCTGTTTAAGTTCGTCGCGAAGGCAGAGTAAAGATCTTATTTTGCATGCTATCAAAATATGCAACGCTGGCATTGTCTCAAAATCAATTTTCAAAAATGAACACAAAGTTGCGAGATTGGCGTACGTGTGGGTTTTTGTGAACTCCTAACCTAGAGTGCTTTGCTGGTGGAGAAAGCAAAGCTAAGCGATTGAGAAGGCCCTGTCAAAGTTAGGTTCACCTCGGGTAAAGCGTTGAGAACACAGAACTGCGCCCCGGGCCGCTGCCGTTCGGACGCACTGATTGCACCCCCAATTGTGCTTATCGGTGCTCGACAGTGAAGCGGCAAAGAGAATCACGAGCTTCAACTTTCTAAACCCTAGCTAGCCATGCGTAAAATTACTTAAAATCATTTCATGGGTGACGGCAGCTACAGCTGCTCAATTTAAATAATTTTCGCAGTACACAACGATCTAAAAAGTTGTGAGCATAAGTGGAAGATCACTGCAAAGCTAAGAGCAGCGTATCAATGATTACTTCTAGATAGACGACTTCCGTACTGTAGCTACTAGTTGATGATGACGGTGATGAGCTCGTTCTCGTCGAGGTTGAGCTGTTGAGCTCCAGATAAAATACCGAACCAACCCTGTAGCTACTTTCAGTGGCATCGAGGTGATCGACGTCGATGATCATGCGGTGATGAGGCAGCACTTTCAGCACTGTAGCTACAGAATCTACAGGAGGCGTCGCAAATCTACTCTTTAGCTCCACTGGTCTAGCTCTAGAAGTAGATTCGTGCGACCAGAGAGCCCGAGATCCCGTTGTATCCGCGCTCCTACTTTTCTACTGTAGTAGAAGTTTTCTATACTCTAATCAGCAACCCTCGATCCAAAGGAAGAACACGCAATTCCTGCAGATCATTCTAACAAGTAAGGAAAGATACCTAAAGTCCCTTTCATTCGAGGTTGACTTTTCGTTTTTCAGGCCTTCCCTGAACTCAGTTCAAGCTCACAAGGTCTCTAAACATCGTCTAGTAGTTTTTTACAATGTTTGCTGGCTCGAGCTATGCCAGCCGGCGGTTGCTGTTGCCCGCCGTGCGCTCCCTTGACCACCAAATCCGTCAATCCATGAGCTCACGAAATGGACTCCTTCGGTCGAAGTGTCAATTGCAAACAGCTCCACCAATGCTTCACACCACTGCCTACTTCTCCGCCCCATGTTATACTGATGCTGGTGCTAGCAGTGGTGGTGGTGGCACACGGTCTGGACCAATGAGGATGCCCGAGCGCGGTCTGCCGTCAGCTTCAACTGCTAGGGCCTTTACCATGGGCGCTTCCTCTACTGCCGCGTCAAAGGTTGCAAGCAGTGGCGCTAAAAGCAACCCTGCTACTGATGACGTGCCTCCTGGATTTGACACTGTGCATTTGCTGGAGTCCTTTCCTGCTGGTGCCCAAAGCAAGGTGGGCAAAAACTAGTAGTCTACAGTAATGCAGCAGTAGCTCAAGCTAAGGAACGTAACTGTGTCTTCTCTGCATGTTTTTTAACATTAGATTTTGATTTTCCGTGCCACCTGCTTGATCGAGACTACTTTCACAGATAACCAGCTATTAAATTCATTTCTGGCAGGAAGTTATCGCGTTCCCCGTAACTTTCCCTTCGTGTATCCCTGAAACGCTCTCTTTCTCTTTCCTTTTCTTCTTCCTTTTTGGACTCATTCTATCTATGCCAGGTGTTACGGTTTCAGTTGCCTCCCGTGTGGGCAAATAATTTGAACCAGTACCCAGCTCCGAGCGGACTTTATGTTGCTTTTGATGCCGACAATAGTGGTGGTGCTGATAATAATGAAGGTGGCGTGAAGTCGTCAGAGGCCAAGAATCCTGCCTCCACTTTACTTCAAAAGAGTTACAGCCCCGTGTCTCTGCCTACGGAGGTAACGACAATGTTTTAATACGCGACCTATCTGTGCAATACGTTCTTGTTTCTTCTTTTTTGCATGATCTTCTAGCCATAAAAACTCACGCCAACTTTTAACTCTTTGCTACTACGAACGTTTTTTTCTTTTCCGTTGTTGTCGAAATGCCGCGTGTGTTTAGGAGAAGTATTTGGACCTGCTTGTGAAAGCTTACCCGCCTCGCGTTGGAGGCGGGCTAGGAGCGTTTTTGTGTGGTCTAGCACCCGGAGAAAGCGCAAACATGAAGGTGATAAACATGAAGGAATTAGAAAGTAGCAACTTCTGAAAATCGCTTGGGTTTTCGTTCATTTCCATTAGTTTTCTTCTCAGTGTATGTTACAGGGACATTCAATTCCTTGCCTTCCTTGTTGCAATATATACAATCTCAAGAGTGGTACTTGCAGCACTCAATTACTCTGTAACCTACAATTCTTTTGTGGCTTACACTTTCTCCCAATCTTCGACTTTTTCCTTTCTTATTTCTACTCTTTCCCTTATTTTTCTTACATCTCTCGCCTGCATTCTTTTTTTTTTTGTGCTGTTGCATTACTCACAGATGAAGGCCCCAAGAGTAATCCATGGGAGCGTCAAGATTGGGCCCAACCGCTGGAAAAAGCTCGGGTTAGTGGGCGGCGGCACCGGCGTAGCACCTCTGATTCAGGTGTGTTATGTTTTGTGTTGAAATGCTTGTCAATTATTCATGTTATCGTTTTCATTTTATGCTCCGTCGTATAAATGCTCTATTCAATGCTGCCATAATATTTCGTGTGTTTGGTGTCCTTCCCTTCGCTGACAATGCACTCTTAGATTGTGCGGACTCTGCTGGCTGATGCTTCCGACTCAACGGAAATAAGCATGCTTTGCGTGAATCGAACCGAGGTGTGAGCGCCGCTTCTACATGCAGAATATACAGTTGCATGCTGATTGGCACGAGGAAATTGTTGTGCGAATGCTCACTTTACGTAGCACGGAATTTGAGAGTAATCACTTGTTAGTGAAATTGAACATCTGAAGCTGTAGATTCGGTGCAATTATTTTTTATTCATTTGAACGATGCCTCAGCAGTTTTGTTTTTGGACTCGTTTGCACATTGGAGTGTGGATTTTCGTGCTTACAGCTGAATTGTCTTTTTCGCTGTGTATAAATCTCTGCCAATCTCCTTTGGTGTACGAACAGGCTGACATTTTGATGCAACCGGAGCTCGAAGCTTTGGTACACAGCAGCAATGGCCGTTTCACCGTTTCGCACTGGCTGACTCAACCTAGTAATGATGCATCCTCCAACCACGGTCAACTTTTGCAACACCACAGTAGCAGCATTGGCAGCAGCAGTAGCGGCAGCGGCAGTAACCGTGGTATTAGTGAATTAGCCCGTTCGGTGTTGCCTCAACCAGCATCTGTAACAGGCGAAGAGGCTGGGTCTACAATGGTGCGTGATTTTTTTATTATGACGCTTGTATCTTCATTCTTTCTCAGTTTGTTGTTTCATGGTTGGTTGTCGGTGTTTTTTGGGGGGGCGTTGCATCCCATCGTGTGATTCATCCGTGGCATGTTCCAAGGTGATGGTGTGCGGCACCGATGGCTTCGTTGAGAGCTGGGCCGGCGGGATCGTGCGCCAACGCAACGCCGACGGCAAGAAAACCAAGGTTCAAGGCCCGATTGCTGGGTCAGTAAGATAGGATTTACGAAAAACATTGTAGCAAGAGAAAGAAGGAGTCTGGTCTCAATATCTACTTATGTGGAGTTTAAGATGAATTTTTGTTTCAGAATCGTCTCTATTTTCTTCTGTTCTATGGTCTCTCTATTTCTTTCATGGTGTATGCAGTCTTGTTGTCCCTATCTACATATGTCATAGGTCAATGATGCTATCTGATGTTCCATGCTTTTCTTTTGCGGTATTTCAAACACACATGTTGCACTTGCAGGTTCCTAAAAGAAGCAGGCTTTGTCGAGGCTGAAGTCTACAAATTTTAATCGCATCTATCACTGCTTTGAATTACGTGTAAAGCTACGAATCATGTGATAGTTTTTTTTTGCCTCGGAATCTTTTTCTCTTTTTTCCCCGTCCCCTTTTAAAGCCGCTCGAATCACTGATATAGTCGGATTGAGGTGAACAGCAGAACAGCAGGGGGTGCCCAACAAGAAAGTGGCCTACTTCATTTAGCGCTATCCAAACACTAGTTTGACTGAGATAAGCGCCCTCATGCAGCTGTAAAAACGAAGTTGTCTTAAATACTTCTCTTTCTCGGCGAGGTACCAGGTACCCTTCAGAAATATATGATTTTATTTTTATTATTCAGTTCCCCCGGGGAAGGGATAAGGGATGAAGGGTAGAAGGGAGGGCTAGGGACAATTAGCTATAAGGGACGCATATATCAGCTGCTCGGAAGAAGACATCTCTTTCTGGAACTCAGATATGTTGAGGAGGGCCCAGCACTTAACTTCCAACGAACTGCGTAAAATCTCTGACATGGAAGTCGGAAATCGCTTGGTGTTGGACTGTTGGTGTTGGTGTTCTGAGTTCGATGATCCAAGTTGCTACTCGGCAGTGGGAAATATCCGGAATTAAACGAGGACTGCCCTAGATCTATAGTGCCACAATGAAGGAAAATGCTCTACTACTTCATAAAATTACCCTCGAGGTGCATCGCACAAAGAACTACTTTCGATGCTTTTTCCACCCCAGTCTCGCAGGTGTCAATTCAACAAACACGTTCACCGTGAAATTCAGTACTCGTCGGTGAGGAGGTCTTCCATGAGGAATAGGAAGTCGTCGGTGCCTGCGTTGACCATGTTCAGGTTGGCACCAAAATCGCTGTTGTTCGAAGGTATCCTGCTCATGCCGTCGCTGGTGACTAGGGGAGGTGGCAACAGAGGGCCACAAAAATCGAGATCGCTGGGGGCTAAAATGGTGCCTTTGGTGCAGTTTAATGCCGTGGCATTACTTTCTACCACAGGCAACGTGTGCGCAAGCCCAGCACCGAGTGGCGAGCCGCCACCTCCTGCTGTTCCACAAAATGCTGCCGAGGCTCGTGCGCCACCACTGCTTGGTTTGTTGCCCGTGCTCGGGTGGGCTTTTGCTTTGCGCTCCAGTCCAGCGCTGTCCGGCGATTCTGAGCCTGACGAGCAGTCTGACGCCTCACCATGGTTGCGGCTACGGCCACTAGAATTATCTTGGTGCAAAAATGGGGCAGCAGAAGTACAAATAGAAGGGGATGGCAGCAGAAGCGCGGCTTCCGCAGTGGGCTCGCTCACAGGAGGAGGAGGAAGGCCTTCGCCCTTTAATTTCTGCGGAGCAGCTACCGCTTCGTCAGCCGCCTTTCGAGCCGCCATGATTTGATGCCATTTGCCTCGATAGAGCTTCTTCCCACACGTGTGTCGCCGTTTGCGGCCTCCGCAAGCCTGTGCACATTGGAGCAAGCATAGAAAATCAGCGACGCCAAACTCGGCCAGAAATTATCATTTTTCTTCAGACTTCTCGCCAACAAGGTCGAGATAGTCAATACAGGAGTTCATGTTACTTTTTACCGTCATATCAAAAATAGGCAGTCAAAACATAGTGAGGCTGGGCCAATTCAGGCTACTATCCTCAAACATCTCAAATGATAGTAGTAGAGGTTTACCTCGCAATGTTGCACGAGGTAGTAGTCGACTTCTTCCTGATTGTGGAGCTCCGCCGCCTGCGGCTGCGGTTCAGCTGCTTCAATCTTGCGCTTCGACCGCCGCGTCGGTAACAGCACCGTCGCTGCGGCGGGCTCGCGGGGCGCGACCTTTTTTTGTGTGGGCTTGTGTGGGGGCGTGGGCGCTGGAGTGAAAAGGGGTGTGGGCTCTGGCGTGAGAGAGGCATGCGGCGCGGACTCGGGATGCGTATGCAGCATGGATCGTAAAGGTGCTCTTTGCATGATGAGAAGTTTCCTCTTCAATAGTCTCCAGCGCACGTGGGGGCGTGCTGAAGCCTAAGATGTGATACTATTTCTACGTGTCGAGATCGCGTGGATGCGTGAATGCGTGTCTGATAAGTGTTGCGTTTCGCACCAATAACAAACTTCCAACAGGCATGTACTGTATGGAAAGTCCCGCAGCGATCCCGAGGTCCTGCAGACAGACGACTGACTGCAGACCCCATCGTTAGTTTAATAAGAATGCAGTCAATTTTTTAATAGAATTCGAACGATAGGGAGTGAGAGGCAAGAGGGCTACTTATCCCTAAAGCACGTAAAGGCAACTCGAACTCGAACTAATACAAACCCAGATGACACAGAAGCCAATGCTGCGGGCAGAAGTGCACACGCGTGCGTTGCGCGCAAGTCAAAATCGTAAATAGGAAGTGTGTAGAGGCGAGGAAGTTTGGACCCCCCCCCTCTCTAAAGTGGAAACTGTACATGAATTAAATGTGGGGCCAGCATACGAGCTCCCACTCAGGGAATCCATGTAACAGGCAATTGACCTGGCCTCAGTCGCCAACACCCCGAACTGGAACGCCTTTTTCTGAACCCCCCCCCGAGGGGGGTCTGGATTAAGTCACTTACAGACGGGTAGCCATCTAGTTAGCGTCAACAGGGTCTCCCGATCCAGACAGAAAGCCAGGCTCGGGGTTCATATAAGTACCTTAAGCGGCCTCTTCGTCTTAGCCGTTGCGAGCGCGGGTGCCTTTTCTGAACGCCCCGAGGGGGACTGGATTTAGTTACTTATAGACAGGATGCCATCTAATCGGCGTCTACATATTCTCTCGGGCCAGACTCAAAGCCAAACTCGGGACCTTCTGAGCCTTCTGAGACAGGCCCCGAGAAGCCGGAATTAGAAGCCTAACAGGTTGAGATGAAAAGGGAAGCAGCGAACTAGAACTAAGAAGCTGATCAGGCGCACAGGCGCACATGCCCGAGGGACCTTTTTACGGTGAATGGCGTGGGCATATAAGTTCACTTGAAAGTACTTACACAATTGCTTATTATACCAGAGGAAACTTCCAGCCTAGCCGAATTCGTTCTTTAGGTCTCGTGCTCCTGTACAACTAGCTGCATGTCACAAAGGTGTTCTTAAGCGCACATGACGCGATACATGTGCAAGCAGACCTCGAAAATCCGATGTGCGTAGGCACATAGATCTATTTAGATTTAATATCGCCCCCGAGTACCGAGCTTTGAGCTCCGAGAGCGGGGGGGGGGGTCGTACGAAGAATCCTCATTGATAACGGCACTAGGCCACTTCGGATCTATCTAGTCTAGTTAATACTCGCTCAAGACCCCGAGCCTGGCTTTCAGTCTGGCCCGGGAAACTCTACAGACGCCGACAAGATGGAACCCTGCCACTTTGCTACTAAACCCTCTGAGGGGCTCAGTCAGGAGAACAAAGAAAAACAAGTGCACAGCAGCCACAGCGGCACATTAAAAATGCAAAATGTAAAATGCACTTGAGCTGCATGTGCGCTTTCAAATTCGCACCCCAGAATCCAGAAGACCAATTAAGGCTCCAACTGGCGTCTTTCCTCAGTCAACAAGAGTGGACACACGAACGAGCACTTCGCACCTATTAAGCTCAACATCAGATCCGTGAACTATTTTTTAAAAAGAGCGATAAACGAAGATCAGATCAGGAGAGAAATGTGATTGTTCTTGGTATCTCAAGATTCACCGAAATGAAGAAGTGCGTCTGTAAAATTAGAGACCACGTGGATCACCACCTAAGTAGATGACACGAACTCACAAGGACATCACATTCCGTTTCTTTGGAATGGCCTCGAGATCAACCGTGCGCCTTTGAGGGCCCTCGGCGGACTAGGTAGGAATGAACATGTTTGAATAAATTTTAGAAGGGATCTCTAGACGTTACACTCGATTCCAAACCACCTTCTAGAGCATGATAGCCGAAATGAAATTAAGAAAATATCATTATGCGAATTTTATGTACTGGAAATGAGTTTTCTTAATGCCCTTTATTTGCTTCGTCTATTCTGAGCCCTTATAACCGGGCCACCCTCCTTCGGTGTTACTTTTGTACGGAAATTGTGAAGTCAGCCAAATTACTGGCAAATTGACATCCATTCCGAGCTATCGAGTGCGCTCAAAGCAGCATGGGCATGCCTCAGGCGGTCTGCGTCGCCGTCGTCTGGTCATGATCCGCAGTGATGCCTCCGAAAGTATTCGTCCTAGCTGTTCGTCATGTGCAGTGCACACTAGAGCCTCGACCGCGTTTCTGATGTCGCTCAGAGTCAACCAATCCGTGGCCGCTTTGATTGCTTTTTCAAAACGATCACGCCTTGTTTGTATTTTCAGAAACTGTTGCGCATCCACCGAGAGTACTGTCGCGGCTAGCAAGCTTCGGACATCGTTGAACGAACAGTAGTGTGAGACGAGGCCCCAACATTCTGGCATAACTCGATGAAGATTAGGCTCAGGTTTACGCTGTCCATCGATATGAGTTAAGTTTTGGTCTTTTTTCAATGAAGCTGCTTCATCGTCGCCGGTGAGAGCAAAAATGCCCAAAGCCATGTCTTCTTTCAGCTCAACGAACTTGGACGACGAAGCAGAACATTTTCACTCTCAGATCATCAGAACAAATCGCACAAGCCCACGATGAAGCAGACAAATTATACCTAATGTAGTATCGTAAAGAAGTGTCTCCTGTCGCCTTATCTGCAGTCCAACATCCAACCAGGAGTGCGATGGCTCACAGACTCACAGAGACCCAATTCTGGGGACATATCCGTTGGGCATTGCTATTCAATTGTCCCTCTGTACAGTGCGTGCATCCGGTTCGAAATGGCCAGGAATTTTCTTTGGCTAGC
>Ga0307982_1002702_pt1 | contig 14284 bp, 18 predicted proteins | sample OrgLakmetagen989_FD_201847 | JGI IMG/M metagenome (GOLD analysis project Ga0307982, IMG submission 201847) | Saline water microbial communities from Organic Lake, Antarctica - #989 | ecosystem: Environmental > Aquatic > Non-marine Saline and Alkaline > Saline | place: Antarctica: Organic Lake...
AAGAGCAGGAACAGGAGAGACAGCAGGAATCCCTGGGAATTCTGCTCATTTTTATCCAGCCACAAATTTGCGTTGCGGAGGTGCCCCCGGCTCGGACCCAGCGCAATGTTAGTTAGTCTAGAAAAATGAATGGGAACTTTCGTGCTTCATCACATGCCATTTTTGTGTTCTGCATTTCGTGATTTGGCTTTGTTTAGATTACACACGTCCGGTGCGACGTTCCCGTACAGCTGGTCGCCGTAAACTAAAAACACACATCACCACGCAGCAACTGAACCTATGCATGATTTGCGAAGAAAAAATACAACTACGATTTCCCCTGCTTCGTAGCTTCTTTCATTTCATTGTTCATCCTAGTGGGCCTAGGCTCGCAGCTCCACGGTGGGTGAAAGCATCCTATCGGTGGAGTGGGTATGACTCTGGACTTGGAGGAGAGGAATTCGGTTCAGGATTAGGGTGAAAACCCCTACCAAACTCGGATACATGTGAGTCTGAGCCTGAACACAATCGAACCTTTGTTCGACCTCGTTAAGTACGGCTTCTGGAGCGGAGAAGCAATTCCTGGTGTTCGTAGGCCTGTGACCATTCGCGTTCGCACAGCCTATACAGCATTGCAGCTACGTGATCCATACTGCATTAGCAAGAAAGAGGACAGGCGATGCTGAGATCGGCTGGCGCCCGGCGCCTGAGAATAACATTGAGACGATGCCCTGCTGGGGCAAAAAATAGCCCGGAGAAATGCCTCGTGGACCTGGGGCGTGATACACGAACGAGCACTCAGTCCCGCCGACTTGTTCGGAGGAAAGACGCCAGCTGGAGCCTGATTTGGCCTTCTGGCGCAAATTTGCTAGCGCGAAAGCAGCACATGTACTTTTTTAGGTGCCTCTATGACTACATTGTGCTTGTTTTTCTTTGTTATTGGGAGAGTATTAACTAGACTAGACTAGACATCACCAGTTACTCCTTTCTTGAGGTGTATCTCCCACTGGGGGTAATTTATTTATGGATTCGTGTCGAACATAAGTGAACCATAAAACCACGAGTTTTACGTACCGGTCCGTTCAAATTTTCCCAAGCGCGCGCATTCAACAATCTGCAGTCCTTTGGGCTTCTCTCGGACACCTGCCGCTGGGTGCTTTGCACAGGTACTATTGATGATCAAGGCTGGAGCATCTGAATCATATTGGAGTTGCGGTATCATTTCACCGCGCGGGCGCGTTTGCCGTCTCGGGGGGCGTGGGTACATGTGATGTCGAGAGAGCGGTGACAGAACGCGGACCGAACGAGACACAGTGTGTAGACGCAAGCCCACGCCCCATCCGTAGAGCCGCGCATGAAGAATGTGCATCAGTTATATTTCATCTTGAAATTCATCTGGACGCCTCCGCACGGTCTGCGCCGCGCTTTTTTCTCATCTTTGGTCATTGTTCTACATGATTTTTTTGCACAGGTCTCGTCGTACGCGTTGACCTTCTACACCGCTCCCGCTCTGGCGTCTAAATCCCATGGATAAGGTACAGAACCGCGTATAATGTTTCTATCGGTTTCTCTAGTCTTGAACATTCTTGTCGTATGACTTCTCTAAATGTTTTACATGTTTTGGGGCGTTGGTTGCCTTGTCATTTGAAAGGGCTGACGCTGTTCCCTCAATTTGAATTTTAAGATCTCGGCTCACCTCCTCCCTGTTCCCACCGCCTCTGCAGAATGACCCCGCCCCGCCTGAGGGCCTCGAAAAGACGAAAGAAGTATGTGCTGTTATCCTTCGCGTGCAATCTTCGCACTCTCTATCTGTTTTCTTCGCCATTTCACTGACTCATTCTGGGTGTATTTCGACCATGCACTCATTATCTCGTGGGTTTGGTCTTGTGCTGCTGTACAGGGCATTTCTTTGGTCAAGGGGCCTTGGACTGATGAGGTAGAATCCTTTTGAGTCTCTCTTTTCTCTTTGCCCACCTTTACGCCGCTCTACATCTAGTGCTTGTGTTTATGATCACCTCGAGAACCAATCGGCAATTTACCTTCTCCTTTTTGGTACCTTTTCTTTTCAATAATGCAATCTTTTAGCCTTCACCATGACCACCTAGAAGTCCATACAATTTCCTGCTTCATCCAATCTGATAGCATCTTCTCTCTCTTTCTGTTCCTTTCTCGTCGCTGCGATCATCAGGAGGATGCCAAGGTCCTCGAGCTCGTGAGCTCTTATGGGGCGAAGCGTTGGTCGCTCATTGCGTCGCACCTGCCGGGCCGCATCGGAAAGCAATGCCGAGAGCGCTGGTAACGAGCTTTAAAGGACCCAACATGAAAGAGTCAATGATGTTTCTCCCTCCTATGCTTGCAATGTTACACATCTTGAGTGGCCTTCTCTTATCCTTCTCTTGTACGGGATTCCGTGTCTCTAGCGGGTGTGTGTGGGTAGTACCTGGTTGTATGACGTTGTGTGTGTACCACCCCTCTTCCTTGCCCCCACCCCCCCTGACCCTTGCCAACAGGCACAACCACCTGAACCCGCACATTTCCAAAGCCGCGTGGACCGACCTTGAAGACCGCACCATTCTCGAAGCCCACCAGCGCCTCGGGAACCGGTGGGCCGAAATCGCCAAAGAGCTGCCGGGGCGCACCGACAACGCCATCAAGAACCACTGGAACTCGTCCATGAAGCGCAAGGTCGACAAATTCTTGCAGGAGAGGCACGCCAAGAGCGGGATTCTGCCCAAGACCCCCGACAACCGCCTCAACATCGACCACGACATTGACGTAAGTGGAGTGTTTTATTTTCTTCTCCCTTGGTCTTGATGCACGCCTTGTTATCACCTGCAAATCCTTTTGCGACTCTTCCGATCACCTCATCCCAACTATCATCTGATCTGTTTTCCAAATGAATGCCACAGGCGGCGCTGGCAGCAGTCCGCGGCCGCGACCCCTGGAAGCCTGGTCTGCAGAACAGCAGCAGCGCGGGGGCCGCCCACAGCCGCTCCTATTACGTGCCACCCCCGAGCGGGGGCATGCACAACCACAAGCCCGCCTCTGGCAGCGCGTCCCTGCTCGACGACGACGATGACGACGACGACGACGAAGGCCAACGACGAAATGATGACGACGACCGCGAGCTCGGCGACGACGATGACGAAGACGACGACGTCCTCGCAGGCAAAATTTACTCTTTGCCTGGCGCAGGTCCTACGGGGGCTCGGCACTCGTCTCGCCAGGTCGCTCGCGCTGCTGCAGCGATGGCAGCTCGGGCAGCTCTGGAAGCGGCGCGAGCGAAAGCACGGCAACATCAACAACAACAACAAGCAAATGCGCACCAGCAGCACCAGCACCAGCATCAGCTGCTAGGAACCCAGGGAGGCGGTCGCGGCGCTGCGCACAAGCGCAGGCTAGAGGAAGTGGCCAAGTCGGCCGAGAACGCGATCAAGGGCGCCATTGCCGCACGGAACGCCGAAGCCAACGCTGCGAACGCCACCTTGACGCCCGGCGGGAGTGCTAGCGGCGGCAGTGGCGGCGGGCTGTTGAGCGATGGAGACGATGAGTCCCGGGACGGGTTCATTGCGGCGGTGAACATGCAGGCCGCGCACGCCGCGCTGGACGAGCTCCTGGACGAAGACTTCCTCGGGGGCATGGGCGGTACCTCTAGTGGGCACAGCAGCAGCAGCAGCCAGGGAGGCCGGCAGAGCACCGACAGCGACCAAGGTCTGCACCGCTTGACCAATCGGATGGGGGCGAAGCCACGCAACAGTATTGGGAGCCGCGTGCAAGGCCGGCAGAAGCGCGCTGCCGTAGGCGCAAAAGAAGGCGATGGTGAAGGCCACGCAACAGCAGCAGACGAAGCTTTCGATCACGACGACGAGAACATGGCGGGGGGAGGCAACGGCAGTGGCGGTGTGCCTGTTATGATGAAGCTTTCTCCAAGCCAGGCGTTCAGCGAGCAAGAATTCCCGCGTGCGGATTTGCCGCAGCTCTTCAAATGGTCACCCCCTCCGAAAGGTAGCCTCGTCAGCGCCACGAGCCGGGCGCGCAAGCACCACTCCGCCAGCGGTGCCGGCGGGGCAATGAGCGCCCTAGTGGAAGAGTCACCCCCCAACATGGGGAACAACGGCGACCACAGCAACGGCAGCGCCTGCTCCGAATCCCCAGAGCCTTCGTCGGCCTCCAGCCTACAATCGGCGGACCATCCTTCGCTGGCTGCTTCGAGCGGCAATACCACTGCAAGCCGCCGGGTCTCATCGCTCACTGGTGGAAGCAGCCAACAACCAGGTGGGCCGCTGCCGGAGCCCATGACCTCGGGCCAATACATCACCCCCCACCAGGGTCGGCGGCTGCGGCGCCGGGCGGCTCAAGTCTCGGTGATTGGAACCCCCGACCTTGCCTCGATGCCACCGCCCTCTCGCTCGTCGGCGACCTCGCTAGAAGGCGGCAACAGCCATGCTGACGACGACGACGATGGCGGTTTGGCAGGCGCAGCGGCCAACTTGTTGTCCCCATTGGGCACTTCTGCTTTCGAAGCAGTGGCGAAGTCATCGGCTGCGCGCGCCCTGCCCATCTCGGCTCCGTCGTCCTCACGCTCGCGCCGGAGTGCGCGCAGCGGCAGTGTTGGCGGTGCGGACAAGGACGGCATTTCTGCGCTCCTGTCGGCCTCTTCCAAGTCCGATCACGAAGCAGGAGAGCCGTGCGGGCATGAAGCGGAACTGTTGACGCCCTCGCCTGCGCTCTTGGCCGCGCTGGAAACCGGCGCAGCGTACCGCCAGCAGGAGCAGCAACAACAGCGCATGCTACGGTCAGGAGCTTCCTCGGCCACAAGCCCTGGCAGCGGCGGCAGCGGGGGTGGCTTTGCGGCCGGGCAGCACGCGTGGGTGGACGGGAGCCACGCGGCGAGCACGGGTGGTACTCCCTCTGCGGACCGCCGGTTCTCGCCGCTCGCGTCCCCTGCCTTGAGCGACGTGTTTTACACCGCCGGCCTCAGCCCGGGCGAGTTCATGTCGCCGATTGGCTTGACGCCGTTCAAGAGCCCGGCCCATGGCGCCGTCGGAGTGGGCGTCGGCCCGCAAGACCGCGACAGCCGATCTCGGGACTTGCGCTTCAGCGCTGTGGGGCCAACATCCCAAGAAGGGCAGCACGGAGGAGGAGAGGCCCAGCTGGTGCCTGCGTCCGCGACCCAGCCTGCGACTTGGTCAGCCAATGGGCGCAGCTGCGCTGGCCTCGGCCACAGCGACTGCAGCAAGCACGACGAGGCCAACACCATCAGCAGCTGCGACTCGAAAATTCAGCAGCAGCAGCAGCAGCCAGTGCCTTTCTCGTCGGCCCTCAACTCTGGCTCGTCCTCGGTCTGGTCTGCCAACAGCAACGCCGCGTCTACAGGCCGCATAGCGTGGTCTGCTCGTGAACTCGACGCTTCGGCTTCGGTGGTTGGGCCGAACCACAACGAGACGCCTTCCTCCTCAGCGTCCCGCGGGGGAGCTATTCCCGGTGCGATGAGCAGCAGCGGCACGAGCAGCAGCAACGGCGGCGGGAGTGGCGCAGGTCGCGACGCGATGCAGTCGCCCCCTTTGGCGTTCACCCAACACGACTTCCTCACTTTGCTCGCGGACTCGTCCCCGCTACCGTCCAAAGACTTCAAGAAGTTGCCGGCGGAGCGGGGAAGCTTGCACCGGGGCGTTGCTGCGGCTCGGCACGCCTCTGTAGCCAAGCACCTGGTGCCTCCCATCGGCAACAACAGCAGCAGCAGTGCGCACTGCGGCGGGGCGGCGTCCGATGCCCTCGATGCAGCCACGCCGTCTGACACGCCAGGCGCGGCCGCAGCAGCCGGCAAGGACCTGACTCCGCTCGAGGCCAGGGAGCGCGCGGCCTCGGCAGTGAACTTCATGGACTTGCTCTTCGCCGGCGCGTCCAGGTACTGGTTTGGCTCCTAGGAAGCACATGTAAAGCATGGCGTGTATTTGACACAAGGCGAATTTCTTTCATAAGAGTGTTTTGAATTTAAATGTTTCATCGTTTCCTTTACGCAACTACGCTTATCACACATGTGCCAGATTCGCTCTCAATTTCTGCCAAATTCTCGCCTTTAATTCTGCTTTTTAACCGCAGTCCGACACCCATGTGAGCGCAGCTGCGTAGACATCGCTGCTGTCAAACTGACGGTCGACGAGAAGCATGCCTGCACACCATTATCCTTTCAACCCGCTCGTTGGGCTTGCGCGTTGATATTTACAGTACTCACCTTTTGCATTTGGGCGTCCTGGACGCATGTTCAATTTATACACCCTCAAGAATTTTTAGACAACAGAAATGACATCACACTCGAGAACAAGAGAGCCAAAGAAAAGCCGGCATGGTCGGCGGGTCAGGATAAGCTGACACTTAGTTCGATGGGAAGTGATATCGAGAGTCAAGTTTACCCCATATAATTTGTAAACGCCAATTAAAATATGGCCAAAACGCAGTAACCAAGAAAACCCACTTGGCTGCTGGGTTTTTCCTAAGCCCACTTATTATATCGCTGATCTCCCGGGAACCGAAGGTGGATACTTGGATAGAACCCAGGAAAACCCGCGTTCTTCTTGGTTACTGCCAAAACCAAGACGGGGACTCCGACTCCGCTACATATAATACAGGCATTTCAAATGCGTGGGGCGCCATTGCAAATGCAAAGCACATAAATTACCCCTTCAGAAACATGCACAGCAGCTGTGCAGCCGTTTCTCGCTCTCGCGCCTGTCTTTTCTCAGGCGCTGGGCGCCAGCCGATCTCGGCATCGGTGGGGCGAATCGCTAGCGCTACAAATCGGGCATGTACATCTAATATTGCGTTGAAAATATAGGTATGAAGAAAACCTCGCATACATCACAACGGAAATCCGGCTCTGGAGAAGCACACTTTGCCATCATGCTCATGTGCGGACCACCACACGGACGACCACCAACAAGAACCTCGGGCTCCATGAATTTCGTTAGAAAGTCGTGTAATCGAAGAAGAAGTAGACAAAAGCCAAGGCTGATCCGCAGACTGAAATTCAGGAGTTGGCGCCATTCGGACCATTCGGCCACATGGAGTGGAAACAGGGCCTTCGTAGAGGCATGCTCCAGAAAGCGCTGCATAAAGACGACACGTGGCACCGTCTACGGAAATGACCATAATGGTAGAGGCATGCCGATCCACTGACATCCGGCTCGGTGTGAATTCGGGGTACGTTCGAAGCACTTTCAGGTTTCTGAGGCGGGTGCCTTTTCTGGGGCTCGACTCGTTGCATTTGCCTTTCCCTGAACGGCCAAGCTTCCCACCGCGGCCACTTCTGCTGCTCCTGACACTTCCACGCATACGTGGAAACGAGAACGCTTGCTCTGGCGTGGTCGAAAATTGGAAGTCTGGGATCAGCCCAAGGTCGAGCAAATACGCACCTTGACCCCACACGGTAGCAACCGCAAGCCCTGCATGCTGCTCCAGGAGGTCTAAACGCACGATGGGACCTCGTCCCTGCCAATAATGTCTGCTCCCTTTCCCGCGTGCGCTTTCGGTAGAACTCATGTCGACCAAAGCGCCAATCGGTGCTATCCCTTGGTGGCATACGGCGAAGACACGGCCACCGCGGCCGCCTGCAAAAATGATTGGTCTCTTTTGTTCTAATAATTTCTCCGAAGTTTCGCTCCAGGAAGAGGCCCAGGAGTCTGGCGCAAAGGTCAATGAAAAGATGTCGCACGGTGCAAGTCCACAGTCTACAGCAATCTGAAACTTGTTATGAACACCCCGCAAATGCGAAGTCGAACGAGGAACGTGAATCGCTCTGATTGGTTCACCCGAGTCCCCTGCGGTCACGAGTTCAATGCCGAATAAAGTTTGCTCCTTGGGTGGTTGTTGGTAAAGTGGCCGCGCAGCGATCGCCCGCAACGTGCCACTCATGTCTGCGCGAAAGACGAAGCGATGGTGCGACAAAGTGGACGACAAGTCAAAGAAATAGACCGAGGCTTCACCGTGGGCGCCCGCGCCCCCTGCAAACCCCACGACGGCAGCTACCGTAGCATGGTTGCCGCCGAGCCACAAGCAGGGTTCCCCAGGGTCCCGATCTGAGGTATGTGAAGTTTTCGCCTCGAGGGTCCACTGTAAACACAAGAGAGAGAAATAGCACGCATATGAAAGGTCAGTGCATTAGTGAAGGTGCATGCTTATTCTAAGCAGCAAAGCTAAAAGTCCAAAAAGTTCATGAGTAATAACCCACCGCGTTTGGCTGCATGGTATGCACGTCACCTTCTTCTCGTACAGCTCGAAATATATAGGCTCTAGCTACGCCTTTGAACGTAACAAGAACTAGCGGCAAGGACTCGTGAGCACATACGCCAGCAACGTGTAATACTCTTTCACCGCTTCCCGAGACATAAAAAGGCCGCGACGCTTGATTGCTTGGGATGCCAACAGTCTGTGAGCACTCAACAGCTCTTGCTGAGAAATGACTAGGCGCTAAGGCTGCTGCTAGGCATTTCTGCGCAACTCGGCCACGACTCTCCCTCTGCCGCAAGAGCCGTAATACACAGAGCGGCGTAGATTTCTGCTGGTTTAGTGGTAAAGCATCACCTCCGAGTCTTCGCTTCCGGCTACGTTGCACATTCGAGTCTGACGAGGGTTCAGCTACACTAGGGCTAGTAGTTGCTTGGCTAGAAGTAGTCGGAGTGTGTGCTTCGATAGAACTTAAAGCGGTAGTAGCATTAGCAGGTGGCAGATCGATGGACGTCTGCGCTTCTTCCGCTGCTCGAGCTGCTCGTTGGCGCTCTAAAATGGCAAGAATATCAGGACGAGTTTCCTCGGCAGGTGTAGATTTTTTAGCCTTATGTTTTTGCTTAAATTCGTCCCTTCTATGCCATGGCTTATGGCGCCGCATTATGGTGATATCCTATGAGGCTAATTCTACGGCGGTCTAGGCATGGAGTCTAGCTAGATCCTGCTCGTAGCAAAGCTACGATAGCGAATAGCTGATTAGTGTCAGCCTCTTACCACAGAGAGTAGTACTTAATTTAATAGTAGTAGGTGATAGTTGTTAGTTGTTACTGTACTGTATACTTTAGTTAGGTCAAGGGTTAGGTCACGAATCAAGCGACGAATTCTTTCTTTCTTTCTTTCTTTCTCCACTTTGATTCAACAAGCTCCGTTTGCAGTAAAAATGTTGAATAAATAATTGAAGTGGATCTCGCTCCTTCTTTGCTCGTTCATACTGGCTGAAGTGTTCGTCGCAATTGCTGTCTTGTCTACTGTGTGGAGGCATCGGAATAACTTGTGGGTACTTTGATGCCGTTCAGTTTATTATTCGATTAACTATTTTTACTTCTAGTCCTGTCACCTACTATGAGATAACAGTGACCCCCGAAGACAAAGACGTCCCCGAAGCTCTACCCGCGGTGATAAATACAGCATCCGTGTGCATCAATGATCGGCCAGCTCTTTGGCGCCTACCGTAGCGTGGCTTTGAGATCGTCAAGGCGGGGGCAGCATCAGTTATGGCCACTGCCAGGAGCACGGCCTAACATGATTCGACTGTTAGGGTCTGATACCGGCTCTGGCGATTGGCGCAGCGGCAAAAGCGGGAGCAATGGCAGTACTAGCCCACCTCCAAGTGAAGAAGGTTTTAAGACACGCTTCCGGCGGTACATGCCGCGCCAGAGGCCCTATCAGTTGCCCCGATGGGTAGCGCCCGAGGAAGTAGATGCCATGATCGACGATAGCGGCCGCGCCACTAACCCGCATTGCCCGGAGCGTGAGCCTTTAGACTATGACACGAAACGGGAAGCATCGATGGATCCAGTGAGTTTTGTCTCAAATACATCTAATCACACCCTTATGATTCTTCCAATAGTAGAAAATTGGCTCTATGAACCGCAAGAGTATGTTAGCTTTCATTCCGCTATGTCCTACCTTGCTTATGCGAAGCAGCTTTCAGTAGCCCTCCCATGCATTCGCCCTCCTCACTATATCTTCTGTTACTCAACACCTATCAAGAAACGCCACCTCACCATACCCCCCTTTCTCACCCAATAACGAACACAGGTGAATGTGGTGAAGCGCTACGACGACCCGGTAAAGCGAGCCCTGAGACGAGAGGCGTTTGGGAACCAATCCCACGCGCAAGCCTTGAAGACGATTACAGGGGAGCAGGCGTGGCGGGACTACGGGTTGACGGCCAGCGACCGCACCCACCTGCCGTCCATGCACCGCCTCGGAGTAGTCTTCGACTCCTCGGACGTGACCGTGTTCTTCAACAAGTTCGAGGTGTTTCTTTACTGAGAGTTGTTTTGCCGCTAGGTTTTCCGCTCTTTAATTTTTGATTGGCTGCAACATTTCATTATATTACTTGCAATACCTCTACCTTTAGCATCGTTCATAGCACGAGTTTTTGCCTTCAAATCTGTGGTTTCTTTCATTTCCACCCCTGTACTGTATTCTACTGACCAATAATTGCCTCTCGATCCCTTCATCATCATCATCATCACATTGAATCCTATCTTTGTGCATGCATGCAGGTGCAAGACGCCGCTTTGGCCAAGCATCGCAACAGCCCCAGCTACGACCCTAGTCTTGACTCCACGGGTTTGGCGGGTCTGAAGGCGAGCCTGCAGGCCCGCGAACAGAAACGCCTGGCGGCGCGGGCGCGCGTGCAAGCGTCGAAAGGGGGCATGCTCTCAGAGTGGGCGCGGCGGAGGCGACCCAACGTGGAAAGTGGCCAGTCCTCGAACAGCAGCAACAACGGCAGCTTGGGGTTCAAAGCTGTCAAGGTACCCGGATGGGGACGAATGGAATGAACCGTAGCTGCTGCATGATACGAACCAGTCTACGCGGCCGTCACCGTATACATTCTATTGATGTTGTTGTTTGAAGTTTTCGTGGTATCGTCCGTTTTGCAATATATCTCCGCCCCCCCTGTAACAGGTGGCGATGGTGGGCAACACGGCAGTGCTCATCGCCAAAGTGGGAGCCTATCTGTACTCGGGCAGTGGCGCCATGCTCTCTGAAGCCATTCACAGCGGCGCGGACGTGGCGAACCAGGTAGTAGTATACATGTGCTTGAGAGCAGAAGCAGAAGTGAAGGTGAAGGAATACGAATGAATAGAGGAACACAATTTTCATTTCGTTGCTTGCTCGTTTGATTTTTTTTACAATCAATTCGTGTTACCCTTCCTAGCCTGTCTCCTGTCACCTTCATTCTTCCCTTTTCGCCCCTTTCCCTCACTTGCCTTACCTATTTTGCAGGGCTTATTATATTACGGCCTTCAGCGCTCTTCTGAGCGAGCCGACAAAGACCACCCGTACGGTTACGGGTTCGAAACTTACGTGTGGTGCATGATCAGTGCCGTGGGGAGTTTCTTCCTAGGAGCGGGAGCTTCGGTGTACCACGGAACGACGGTGAGCGACGTGTGGGAGCTCTACTGTGCAGTATAGAAAGTTCTTGATTGTAAGGTTGATTTCTTGTATTTTAATTTCAACTCTATCTATTTCAACTTCTTCGTAAAATATCTTCCTCGCCAGCTGCTGTTTCATCGACTTCTGCTGATGCTCTTAATTTTCGACAGTCCCTTTACGCGGCCACCGCGCCGCACTCGCTGCCTGCACCAATCAGCGATGGCCTCACATGGTTGAAGACCATGACGTCACCCTCCTCATCATCATCACCCTTGCCCACCCTGCCCCCTCCTCTGCTCGAAGCTTCGGGCGCTGCAATGGACAGAGCCAGCGGTGGCGGCGGCGGCAGCGGCGCCGAATTAGCGCACGCGCTTTCGTCACAAGCGTCTGCCTTGGATAGTGCCGTGGCAGCCGCGCAAGCAGAGGTTTGATTGTACTATAGCCATAAATAAGACCTGTTGAGCCTACTTTGTTGCTGTATCTTCTCGTGTCGCTTTTTTCTTTTCCCTTCGTTGCATGCACTAAGCGTCGCCTCTTTACATCTTCCCTATCAACTCACTGCACCTGTGTCTATGTTTGCACTCAAAAACTATGAAAACTAATCTAGGCAGTAGCAGCCCACGCGGCGGCGATCACCGAAGCGGCCCCGGTCGCTCTGCTGGTGCTGGCGGTTGCGGGCATATTGGAGTCGTACAGTGGGCTTGTGGCATGGCGAGAACTGAAGAAAGAAGCCAAAAAGACGGGCCTCTCCGTGCGGGAGTAGGTTCAAGATAGAGAATCCATTCCCTGCGCTAGTTTGCGCCCTCCTCTCTTTTTTCCATCTGTTCACTCTGTACTCAAGCTTCGTTGCCCTTTCTTTCTCTCCCCACCCTTTTGTCTCAATGAATTCCCTTATTGCCACTTGCACCCTGTAGGTACATCGTCGACGGGCCCGATCCCGTAAACGTGGCAGTCTTTCTCGAAGACGCGATCGCCGTCGGAGGTGTTGGGGTGGCCGCAGCGGGGATTGGGTTAACGGCTCTCACGGGGAGCGGCACCTACGACGCGGTATGCACGTATGGAGAATTCCAACAAGAGCTTTGGTGTATTTAGCAAGCCTCGATTTTCGTATCCGTAAACAGTCTCGTTTGCAACTCTATCCTGTGTTGTTTCACTGTTATTCCTTCTTTTTACTCACGACACCATCTATGAACACGCTACGAGGTGGGCTCCATCGGGGTTGGTCTCCTGATGGGAGGTGTTTCGGCGTTTATCGTCTCCAAGAACCGCCGCCTCCTCGGGCAAGCAGTCCCCGATTCCAAACCTCAGGTGAAGTGTGCGTACACTAGTCGATATCCATCCCTCGAATAATACTACATCAGCACAGCATGCCTTCATCAAGAGCACTTTGAACATTGTTCCAGTCCAATTTGATCAAAGAATCTTGACAATGTGTCCTAGGGTCGTTCACGTGTGTTGTGCTTGCATCTTGTGCATGACTGCAGGTGGTGGAGCTCCTCCTGAAAGATGAGGTAACTTAAATATGCGCGTGCATCATGAGCGGAGTGCATTTGGAGCATAGCGCCGTGCGCTTTCTTGCTTTTTACTTCCCTTGATTTCCGCCTTGACTCTACCTATTGAAAGGTGGTGATGAGCTGCCAAGACGTCAAAGCTGTGATTATACGCCCCGGCGTGTGCCGATTCAAAGCCGAAATTCAGTTCAACCCCACCACGTATGCCTTTTGTTTTGGCTTTGATAGAGTGTTGTATCACGTGTTTTGCGTATCAGTGCTTTGCTTGCTCAGGAATTGTGCATGAGGACAAAAGACCCAATTCCCCCTCCCCCCCCCTCAAAATTCACTCCCTTTCTTTCTGTTCTTCCCGTATCATACCTGGCCCATGTGTGCGTACAGGCTGGCGAACCGTTATCTGGACCAGCACCCTGGCAACTTACCGGGCATTCGCAAATCGTTCACGCGCGCGCTGCAAGTGTCCTCCACAAGTTCAACCTTTGCTTCGTTCAACCACTCGGCAGCAGATGACGTTGATGGCAGCAGCTACAGATACAGCACGAGCAGCAGTAGTTTGGACAGCTTTCATCCTAGCAGCGACATCCGGTTCAACCAGAGCGGTAATGGCAGCAGCAACAACAACGTCTATGACGACGATGCCGAGAGGCAGCAGGCGGAAGCATTGCGAGTAGAGCTGCACCGGTACAGCCGCATGTTGCTGCTGACCCTGGCTCTAGAAGTGGACCGCTTGGAACAGCTGATACGAAAACACCACCCTGAATACCAGTACATTGACCTGGAAGTGCTCTGATTTTGATACCTGATACTTGCAGCTCGATTGGCAATTAAAAACTTTGGAGAGGGAATATAGGTTTTTATAGATCTCGGGTGATCTCGATCGAACCTCTTGGCTTTTCAAGTCTAGTGGGATTCGAATTGGCCTCACCACAACTACTTCTCGACTTATAGCGCCGAGTTCCGATTTAGCGTATCCATGATCCATGTCTCGAACCCGGGTCTAAAGTTTATGTATATGATGGGGTTGAAAATTTCAGTAGTCCCATATTCGTTGTTATTTCAAAGGCGCGGCTGCGTACGTGTGGTTGTTGTTTTGGTTTAGATCACAAGTCCTTGGAGGTGGCGTTGTGGATTATAGCAAAAATGGCTTCCGCCACGAGCTTATACGAAGTGAATTGACTTACTTGGGCTGGGTAGGAGCACCCATTTAGCTGCAAAATTCATTGCCCTGCACAGGAAGCACCACAGCTATACAGGTTTCAATGCCCACTCAATAGCCCACCCATTCCAACGTGGCAGCGGCTTGAGGGCGCCACTCGCCGCCACCTCGCAGCGCAAAGAGGCCCTGCACAACACCTTCCCGTATGGGGTGCAACCAGGCAACAGCCTTGCGCGACGACGAC
>Ga0307982_1002703_pt1 | contig 14279 bp, 10 predicted proteins | sample OrgLakmetagen989_FD_201847 | JGI IMG/M metagenome (GOLD analysis project Ga0307982, IMG submission 201847) | Saline water microbial communities from Organic Lake, Antarctica - #989 | ecosystem: Environmental > Aquatic > Non-marine Saline and Alkaline > Saline | place: Antarctica: Organic Lake...
GCGCGCGAGACCGCTGAAAGCTAGAATAAAAAGCAACTGGTATCTCAGAAATAGAAGTAGTTCCCTTTCCCTAAAATTCAATTGCCTTCTTCTCTCGCTTGATGCCATTAACTTTCTAGACAGGCGCCTATTCTGCTGTTCTCCAGACGGAGCCATCACCACTTACTTTCAACTTTCCAATCCAACCAACATTATGATTTGCCTTCTTCATGACATGTCCGTACATAAACCATGCCGCTATAAAATTTTGATGCTGTTATCCACATAAAGTAGAAAATTACTTGTCAAAAAGCGATGTGCTGCTACTTCATACTTCACGTCGGTAATACAGTAATAGTGTGTTAGTAACAGTGGGTTAAATCTTAATAAGGGTCAAAGCACACAGCGACAACAGCAAAAATTGCGAAGGCAAATAGGAAAATAACTACGAATACGTCCATATCCGCCGTCTTTTAGCTTTCCATTGGAACTCGTGCCCACCAACGGCCTTTCCCTGGGAACGTTTTCTTGGTTGGCGGTACCATCGAGGAGGATGAGGTGTCCGCGGTTGTCATGGACGCAGGCAGCAAATCGTCAAAGCCGCGAGGGGCGAGAAGCTCCTCGAGTGCAGTGTTGCGCCGACTAGGCCTTTGGCCATCTCCGCCTCCAGTGCCGTCGGGACCGTCGTCATCTTCGTCGTCATCGTCATCGTCATCGTCGAAATCCGTTGCCGATGACGTGAGTTTTCGGAGGCGGCGCATGGCGGATGCTTCTAAGCAAAGAGGGTCGGCCATGACGAAAGGAAGGCACCCTTTGCTCACAGCTGCTGCTGTTGATAACGCGCCAGACTGAGTAGAATCAGCGGCCTCGTGAAGAGGTACTTCAACTTGCTCATTTCGAGGGTCGTCGCGCCCTTCTTCCTTTCCACCCCCACCTTGTACTATCGTCGTCGTCGTCGTCGTCGTCACGTCAACGTCGTCGTCTTCGGTGAAGTGTGCTTCTGGGTCTTCCCATGGCAGAGGCTGGCCGCTCACATCCACGGGTACGTCGAGCTCATCTTCGGCCTCCAAATACGGCAAATTGTCTTCGATCACTTCAAATCCCGGGGGATACATGCAACCCGCCCAATTCGTAGAGCGACTTGCTTCCAACACAAACGCGCTTCCTCCGTCAACATCTGAAAGGGCCATTAGCATCGGCTGTGCTGCATGCGAAGCTTCACCACCATCTTTATTGATACCTCCACCAATGCCTCGTTGTTGTTGTTGTTGTCCCGCTGAAGCAACTGCTGTGCAGTTAAACGCGAGATGCCGAATGCGCCGCTCGGGGGCCGCCACTAGCGTCATTTCCATCTGGGGCCCTACAGGAAGAGCGTACTGCACTGGTGCTCGCATTGAGGCTGCATGATACAACGGCAACGGTGGCGGTGGCGCGGCATGGTCAGAAGGATGTTCGTCGTATTTCTTCGGGCGCTTTCGGCTGGGAGCGCCTTCAGTGTCATCCTCTTGAAGATCTCCTTTCTCGAGGCCTGACTGGCTGTTGGCCGCTTTTCCCCCTCCTGAGAGGTGGGCTTCCCTAGCAGTGGCTGCCCTTCTTTCTTCCATCTCACGGGCGATTTCTGCAGCCTCAACCTCGAGCTCGTTTCCTTGATAAATGCGCACGAGATCCCCCGAACGACAATTGACCGTTTGCCCAGGTTCATCCTCATCGAACTGCACGATCACCCAGGCTAAGTTCCGCCTAATCACGATGCCTTGTGCCCCCCCATTTTTCCGCCGCACATTGTTGCCTTCGGCTAAAGGGCGGCCCGGCGCAGCGGCTACAGGGCGGCTTTGAATCATTGTCTCAACGGTTCTGCCAGACCTCAAGCCTGAAGAAGCTCCTGCGTTCGTGCTTGCGACCATCTCATGAATCTCGTCAGTTTCGCAACTTGACTCTACATCATCCATGCTGTCGTGCTCCTCGTTCAGCTCCTCTGCGTCATCGACGGTGGTGTCACGCTCATGCTCGGCTTCGGATGCATTCTCAGCCACAGTACGTTCTGAAGTGAACACCACATTAGGCTGTCCTCCTGGTTCATTCCCTGAAGATGACGGGTGATTATCGAGCTTGAACCTCAACGCATGCCCGTGAGCCGAAGTTCGTTTCCCGTGCACAGTGTCGCTTACCTTTCACAAGAAAAAAAAGGAGAGAACAAGAAGGTTTTCATTAAGTGAAAGTGTTCATTGCACAATTCATAGATAAAATAACGCACACAGCAAACAAAAGCATTGAGTTAAACGCGCGCACTTCGCTCTTATACCATCATATACTCAAGAAAAAGACATTCTTACTTCAATTTGAGTGACGCCGAGTGCACGAGCGCAAGCGGAGCCCGATTGATACTCTTCCAAGACCTTAAATGAGGCACATAGGAAGAAATCCATATCAAAATACCAAGCAATTGAGAGAGAGGTCTGCACGTCCTGTCTTGGATTGCGTGAGCGGAGGCAGGTCAAAGATAAACTCAAGACTCCAGCTTGCCTCCATGACGCGCTTCGCGGATGTGCAAACACACGACCTTTACAACACACCACAACGACCTTCTCTCGCAAACAACTCCACTTTTCTTCTGTCGTCGTTTCATCTCTTGCTTTACCTCGCCCGTAGTAGCATCAAAGCGCTCGATAGCTTTGGAGCCGCGCTTGATAGGAGGTGGTGGTGGCGGCGGCATCTGAGCACTACTCCCTGTACCGCCTCGTTTGCCCCGTGTGGAGATGATTTTGTCGCTCAAAATGTTTGAAGAAGCCAAGGAGGAAGACGGAGGGTTCGACACCACGGATACTATATTCGTGCTATAGGGATTGTCACCTTCCATGGGCAGATGCCACAGACACAGGTACCTGTGTGGAGAAACATGGCGACATTGCAAGGAAAAAAAATCTCAATTGAAAAGCACAGGACAGAGAAAGAACGTAAGTTTCTCCTAAACGTGCTATCAAAAGAAGAAGCAAAACTTGAAACCAAAGGAAGACAAACAATGGTTTGAAAGTCTCACTTGAAGTGTTGTCCTTCTAGATCGCGCTCGGGCCCTCGGTCGCCGTTCACCAAGGACGCCACCAACACGGGCTGCTGCGCTGGCTGCACCCTGAGAGCTGCACTCGTAGAGCAAGCTCTTCCATTGCTCGTGCTGTTTCCCATTCCGCCACTCCCAACCGAAGCACTTCCACTCCCACTTCCCAAATCGCCTCCTCCCTGTTGTGCAAGAGGCAAAAACTCCACTGCCGCTGCCGCCCACACTGCGCTCGCTTTTCCCAAGGTTTTGCTCTTGCGTTGGCTGTTGCCGAGGTCGTAGACGCAGCGCAAGGATTGGGCGTCGAGCAAACGCACTGACAAGCTGCACACCGCGACGATCCATCGCGGATACGCTCCTTGGCTGCCTTCTCCTTTCGCAACGGTGCCTGCATTCACTGCACTGGCATTTGCTTCCGCATCTCCACTGCTGGCCGCTGCTGTCTTAGATTCTTCATCCTTTCGTCGCGCATCGTTGTTCGAAGAAACGTGTGATGGGAAAGATGCCGCATGGTCGATCATTTGAAGGCTGTTGACCGAACAATGCCCCGGCTGCCTCTCCGCTCGTAACACGTGAAAACTGGGCCCATTGGACACATTCGCGGCTCGTGCCTTCGCCCGTGCTGCATCTGCAACTGTGCCCAGGGCCAAGAGCGAATTGGCTGCACCTGAGGATTCTTTGCTACTGGCAGTGGAAGAGTCGCTGGCATCATCAGCGCCATCGCCATCTTCATCAGCATCTTTGTTGCTTTCTTCGCCCTTACTGGCTTCATCGTCCATTGCCTCTCCGGCTCCTTCTTGGCTTACATGTGAGGCAGTAGCAGCAGCAGCTGCCTCGGACGCCGCTGCATCAGCAGCAGTAGCAGCAGCAGCCGCTGCAGCCGCCGCCGCTCCCGGCTCCACTTCCTCGCCTAGCTGCACTACAGTGTGCCCCACGTACACATAAAGCAACCCACCCACCTCAGGTTGGTCGTTGTCCCCATCGCTTGTTGGAGGAACCGACGAAGCAGCGGCAGCAGAGGCAGCAGCAGAGTGCAGCGAGTCGAAAGGAAGCGCGGCCGGGCGAAACGACACTGCAGCGGTCTCCAGACGAGCCTTGTCGACACGACTGCTGTGCAAACTGCCCTCGGGTGGCAAATCAGGGTCACGGAACAACACTTCCGCGCTAACGTCTCCAAGCAGTGCTTCGTTGCTGTTGCTGCTGTTGCTAATGCCTGCTGCACCTCCACTCAAGAGCCAGCACTGGTTGTCGGAAGCAGCCACAAACCAACCGCCTCCAAAGAGCTCCCTTGCTGTACTAGTTGATGCACCTTCGCTAGCTCGAGGGCCCCGCGTGGGCGTTCCCCACTGCCAACGGCAGGCTATGCTAAAAGGCGTGGCATCAAAACGATAGCTCCAGAGTTGCTTGCCCTCCGCGAGACCCCAACCCACCACCAAACCGCACGGAACCCGGCTACTGCCACTCTGGAAAGCACTACTTCGGGCAGCACTACCACTATCATTTGCGTTTTCTGGAGAAGCTTTAACAGTGCTGGCTTCGTAGCCGACCGTGAGTTGCCATTGCCCGTCTAGCCGCCCTCGGCCCCAAGCTAGGCACCGCACACGCCCGGATTTTGTGCTGCTGCTGCCGTCATCGGGAATTGACGGCTTCTCAAGAACTCGCACCTGGAAAATGATAGCATATCTATAACCCATCGCAACGCTGCTAGAAAGGCTCATATGTACTAAGAGCGGTAAGAGGGTTACCTAATAAGCTAGAACTCTGAAATCATTACAAAGACCAAAGACGCACCACAATGCGGAGCGTTTGAAAGTCCCATACAAGAACACGCCCATCGTAAGTACCTACAGCGCAGTACCGACCACCGTCCGGCGAGAAGCACGCAGTGGTAGCTGCGCCAGGATTTGGTTACAGGAGTGTAGGATGTAAGACGAGTTCACGGAACCACAACGTTCAAATATGAATACGCTCTCTAACCTGGAACGTAGTCGATACCAGGTGCTTCGAGGGAACTCCACGGAGATTCGAAAAGAGTCTTACGAAACACTGTATGCTCTATAGCAGGCATCGTCTATTTTCCGAGGGATTTTAAACAATCGAGGGAGTAGCCATTTTTTCAATTCACGCTTCACGAGTTCACGGTCGGTCCTCACGACTCACGAAGGCAAAAGTCGGGGCGAAGGACTAGTGCTAATATAATCTCGGAGGAAAAATATTCCGCATCCAAGGAATCTTCTCAGAATGAGGCGTGAAAGCGGTGAAACATCCTTCAAAAGATACGGGGTGCTACACCTTCCAGTTCCAATCACAACCTTAACAATTTCGAAGCATGGGCAACAAACCATCATCCGCCAAAACTCGTGCCGTGAAAAGCCCACTGCCAATTGCCACGGTCGTTGGGACGCCAGCATCAGCAGTACCCTCCACTGGAGTGACCCTCACAGTTACGCCCGAGATGTCTGTGTACAGCACCTCGACATGCAAAGCTACGCTCGGCGTCAACCTCAAGGCGTGCCCCGCACCAAGCGATTTTGACCGCGCCCCTGTTGACTGTGTCGTTGTCACGGACGTGTCTGGTAGCATGGCAGGTGAGAAGTTGGCTCTTGTGCAGCAGACCATCAAGCTGTTGCTGGATGAGTTCGGCTCTAAAGACCGCGTCGGCATTGTCACATTTGACACCAAAGTCCAAGAACGAATGAAGCTCTCAGCAATGGATTCAAAGACAAATTTATTGGCTGCAAGTGAAGTTGACTCCTTTCGTGCTGGATCATCCACCAATTTATCTGGGGGGTTGTTTGCAGGGCTCCAACAGCTCATTGACGCTCGGAAAGCTGACCAAAGGAAGAGCAAAGGGGCAAAAGAAGGCATCAAAACCGTCCTGTTAATGACGGATGGTCAAGCCAACCATGGTTTGAAGACTGCAGAGGAAATTGTTCCAGTTCTCACCAGCATGCTTTCGGGCACTGGCATTTCGTTGCACACTTTCGGTTACGGCTCTGGACACGATTCCACGCTTCTGCGCAGCCTTGCATCTACAGGTCATGGAAGCTACTACTTCGTCGAAAATGCAGATGATATTAGGAGCGCGTTTGGTGACTGCCTCGGCGGACTTTTGAGCGTCGTGGCCCAGAACTTGGTGCTTGAGGTTGAACTACTTCACTCCAAAGCTCTCATCAAGAAAGTCCACCACAAGTCAGCAACTCCCAGCCCAGAGCCCGGCACTTATCGCGTACCATTCGCAGACCTCTACGGGGATGAGAGCCGCGACGTTCTTGTATCATTGATTTTACCTGAGGAAGCATTGGGAGGTATTCAAGACAACAATGTTGAGGCGAGCCCTGTTGTGATGCCTGTGCTGCGTGCCACTCTGAAGTACATTGATGTTCTTGGATCAAGTGCTGCGACAGCGTGCGTTGATGGTGCTATATCACGCGCCGCCCCACAATCGGCAGCTTTTGCGGCAGCAGTAGTAGACCCTAAAGTAGAGCAGCAGCGTTTGCGCCTCCTCGTGGTAAACACCCTTGATGAAGCACGAGCAACTGCTTCCAAAGGCAACCTGGCTGCTGCACGATCTGCGATAGCTCAGTCACGCATTGCTGTAGCCGAAACACTCGCCCGTAGAGTTGAATGTGGCAAAGCTCCGGGTGAGAACGAAACGCTATTGAGTTACCTCGAGGATCTAGACGAGTGCGTGCTCGGTCTGAAGGATACTGTGACTTTTTGCTCTACCAGCCACAAAATGGCCATGCTGAGTGAAGGCCATCTGCAGCAACGATGCATGGATTCCCGCATCGAAACGAAGAACATTTGCGGTGAAATCTCGATGCGCTCTAACGTATATCGCACTGCATCAAAGTGCAAGAAGACCACTACTTTCGCTCGCTTATTCTGATGAAGCCTCTTTTGTGCTTGGTACAGCCATTATTCCTGAATGCAATAAATGCTGAGATGTAAGACATGTGCGTTCAGCGTTCAGCGTATTAACTTTTCGCGGCTGCTTATCACCTGATACTCAAGGCCAAGTCCACTATTGCGATGAGACATCAGCGCTATGCGAATTATAAGTCAAGTCCACTACAGCGACGAGATGCCAGCGCTGTGAATATTACGAATACCTCTATTATATTGGGCTAATCAACTACTATAAGCTATAAGTATTTCAGTAGTAATACTTGTAAATTCTAGGAAAACAGGCATTTGCCATAGGTGAAGCCATACAATGATGTTGAAGCCTCACGTTTCTGAAACGGATGTGCCACGACAATCAAAATACCTCAAAAAGGGTGCGCGCGTGGGCCTCTTGAAACAAAGTATGAGCTCATCGCCCACCGCAATTCAAGTGCTGAAATTGGTACATCAAAGTGGTACCGGCGGAAATGATGAATCTGAAGCCATCGGAGTATCATCTGATAATGGCTTCGATAAAGTAGCATTCAATATGTGCTCAACTTTACCATCTTTCAGCGTGGCATCGTCGAGATACTTCCTTGCTCCTGAAAAATCTTGAAGGAGTGCCATCAGGGCAATTTCTCGGTCAGCTCGAAGTTTCCGACTTGCGTACTGAAGGCTGCCCCAGTCCCTAGCTACTGCCAAAGAGACCAGGTCTCGATCCCGTCGAAAGGCTTGAGCATACTTGAGTGCACGCGGGTTTTGTTTGATGGCCACTGATACAATTTCTCGGTCGCCACGAAGTTCATCGCTCGCGTGTTTTAGGGCGTCGCCATTTTCAGCACATGCAGCCAGCGCCACTGCTCGATTAGCACGGATTGTATGTGACGCCCACTGTAAGCTATGACCTCGCTTGGTGCAAGCACAAAGAACCACATCGAAATTTGCACACACATCGTCGCATGCCCAGTACAAAGCCCAGGAGTCAGACTGCAATGCAGCTAAGACCACTTGGCAGTCATTGCGCAGACGCCAACTCGCAAACTGTAGGTTACCCCCACACTGTTTACACATCGCGCAAACCACTTCAGCATCATCTTTTAGTGCATCTGCCACAGTCCAAAGTATTAAGCCGATAGGCTTGGGCTGAGTGGCTGCTGCCAAGACAATGTCACGATCTGCGCGATGTTCAGGTGCGAGGTTAATGAGGGCCGATCCATCAGCTTGCACGACTGCAAAAGCGACTTCTCGTCCTTGGCTCAGCCGCTGAGAGCTAAATTGCAGAGCCGACTTACTCTGCTGCACGGCAGCTAATACCAACTCCAGATCATCTTTCAGCCTTGCAGAAACAAAGCATAGTGATCTGCCATCGTTTGTAACGGCTGCCATGGCGACTTCTTTGTTGTCCTTTCCTTTTTCGGTAAGGTATTGCATGGCATTCCCATTTTGCACTACTGCAGCGATTGCAGCGGGTCCTTTCGATCTTAGCTTCGAACTGGCAAAACCGATGGCTAGACCATCATTTTGACACGCCATTTTGACGATGATTCGATCGTTCCTGAGGTCTTTACTACAATACTGAAGTGCCTTCCCGTTACGACTAACAGCAGCCATGGCGACCTCAAAATCGTCTCGAAGTTCCTTTGAAGCCCATTGAAAAGCCATCCCTGAATGCTTGATGGCCGCTAAAACTACTTCACGGTCCCCTCGTGCTTCCTTGCATTGCCATTGTAGAGCATTTATATTCTGAGACACTTGGTAAATGCACTCCCCTCGTTGGAACCGCTCAGACTTGCCCGCTATTGCAGGAAACATCTGCCTTCGAGTGTGGTCGATACCGACAACGATGCTGCAATGAAAGGCATGGTTGACTCTAAAATACGCTCATAGGTTGTGAACACCCACCTCACGAATCATGTATCAATATTCTAGTGTCCCGAGGGGCATTCTCTTCTAAATCCAGGACCGAACTATACTGGACTGGACTAGAAAAGACAGCGAAGAGGCTAAGAAGAGATAAACAATAACGTGAGCGCGCCGTTCGTGGTGGTCATTGCGGCCATGTCACGTTCGTTTTCATTGCCTAATGTTATGCGACTCTGGGCGCAAAACGGCGTAGGCGAAGCACCCAGATGTTGCTGCCGACCGGCCTCAGCTCTTTGCCCTGATTTAGCACGTGGAGAAAACCAAATGTCCACTTCAACGGACAACAACGCCTGTCGTAGTCGTTCTTCTCCTTTTGGAGCCCTTTTGAGCTGCTGAGCTGAAAAAAGCTGCTGAGCCTTGAACCGGTGATGATGAGATGATGAGCAGGAAATGGGAGCTCTAACTAGCTAGAGGTAGCTAGAAATCTAGAGAGCTAGTCAGCGAATAAGACTGTAGAGTACTTAGCAATCGAGCTTTAATTTTGTTAAAAGCTATTTCGGGGACGAATAATCCCTACACTTCGAGCGTAACTCATTGGAGAGGAACAGTATCTTGTCAGGTAGTTGGTGCATTAAGGAGTACTGCACGCTTGCTAAATCTGTTCTACAACAGGACTCCGCACTGCATAGCTGCCTACATAGCTAATAAAGATGCAAAAGGAGCGGGCCATGGTGTCTTTAATAAAATTTGCGGCTTTCTTGTCAGTGGTCGCTCCGACACTTAGCTTCCTGAACACTCCTCGAGCCATCTTTTCTGAGATCAAACCCAGACTCAATAAGCTCTCGGTTCAAAGGGCAACTTCGACAATCGATAACGCAAACACTGCAAGCTTTGACGAATGGCTGTCGGATTACCGCGGTGCTGCAGCCACAGCGAGCGTCGATGAGGATCCTGTGGTAGTGGTTGACGCCGGACTTGACGTTGACACAAGCTTCACCTTCAGCGGCGTAATCTGGCAGGTAATCCTGAAATAGATAGACGACGAGTATCATCGCGATTCGTTATGATTTTTCTTGCTGGCCTCAAGAGTGTATTGATTCTTATGGCGTCATTATTGTCATCTTTATATTTGACCTCAAACTCATCTTATTAAAAAAACAGGTGCTTTCAGATGTGTCCACTTGCGCGTTTGGGCCTGGAGCTTGCACTATTGTAGTACATTTTCCCGGCCTCGCCAGTCAAGAAAGTGGGTGTGACGTTGTCGAAGCTTTTGTGGAGCTATTCGCAGCGGCTAAAGCTGAGCCTAGCGGGGCTTTGGTTGAATTAGCTCGATTGAACGTGCAGGCGCCACCCATGCGAGGTGGGAATTATTCGCCACCATCTGTAGTATATATTCAAATCGTCGCTGTGGTTTCGTAAATGATACAGCGTTGCAAGCAAAGCATCTCACAGGCTAAATATTGCCGCAGCGGTAGTGTGACAAATACCCGTCTATATTCCTCGCTTCAGCACTATTGGATTTTTTTTTTCCTGCGTACTTCAAATTTTATCTCAAATATTCCGCTCAGGTCCCGCGCTTGTGGTGAAAGCAACAAGGCCGCGCACTTCTGACGAAACCGCCCTCGCCATTCAGCGCCGAGACGCAAGCCGCGCAGCTGCAACGGTGATTCCTACGAAAGAGATTACGACACTAACAAACGAAGCATGCTACTATGATGCAAACGTGCAGGACAGAATATCGCATCAATGTATTTGCTTTTTCTAACCTTCACCGATCATGCACTAGCACGCATTTTCCCTTTTGCGGAGTCCACTCATTCGTGCTCATATACCTCAAATCCATTGCACCATCGTCAGGCTGAGGAAGCATGTGTGCGCGCAGTTAAAACTTTTGTGGAGCGAATGGTGGTGAATCCTGGCAGCCGAGGCGGAGGAGGAAGAGGACACCTTGCACTCACAACTGAGACCAAAGCAACCGCTAACACAGCCTTTGCCACTGCAAATTCGTTACCAATAAAGGAAGAAGCAGCAGCAGTAGCAGCAGGGATAGAGGAAATCGCCGCAAGTTTTGGCGCGTGTCCCTACACCAAGTCCGCGGATTGGGCTGCTACGGGTTTGGAAAAGCAAGGCGTAGAACCAGGCCCTGTTGGGTACATGTTTGAAGCTTGCAGCGATGCCCTCGACGGCATGGCAGCGGTATTATTATTATATTCGAGCATGATCACATAGAAGCTCACACAATTACATGTACTATGTATACACGCTATCGAAGAAACACGCATTCCCTTCTCTTTACTATTCTCTTTTCCACGGACACGACTCTGTTTGCTGTTTCATGAAGGAAACGTATGCTACCTACGTATGTTATCCTCTTTACGTGCCCTACTTTAAATGCGTACCCATTTCGATTGTTTCGATTTACGTGCCTGTGCTATGTGATATTGGGGTGCGTGTTCCAGTGTTGGCGTTGCTTTGCAGAAGTGGTCAATTCGCCAGAAACAGAGCTCTCGACTGCGCTTCTTTGCCTCCCTGCAGTAGCACCGATTTCTTCATCGCCACCTTCTGCTTCATCGTCTGGAGACGGCAGAGATGGATTGCCAGACGACTCGAGAGCGCACGCCAGATTTGCGGCGTTTTCTGATTTGGTGTCCAAGAGTTTGCTCATGTGCGGCGGCGATAAAGTGCTTGGATTGGTGCACTTTCACCCGTTGTATGACCGCAATAAGGTAACCTTTCTATCAGTTATAACATTAGTGCCCTGAATAATCTCACGTTTATAGTAGCAACGGGAAGATACGCTACATCTCAAGATTGAACTTCTCGCCCCTGCATCAATCAATTTTGGCCACTTCGTCTCATACTCGTTCTTCCTCTATGCCTCAGATTTCTCCGTTGCACGACCCGGCCTACGGCCACCTCCCCCCTCTGGGGTGGTTGCCCGCCATGCTGACCAAGTCCGGCGTCGGTAATTTAGAAGACGCTGATTGGCTCAATCGAGACACCCAACGGCTCGAAGCCAGCAACTATCAGCGCCGAGCCCCCTGCCTTGTGTTGAACGTGCTCCGAGCGTCCCAGTTAGACGCAGCCACGGGAGGCCTTTCCGTAGTGGATCTTGAAGTGCCTCTGGTTCAAGTTGACAATGATGATGACAAAAATTGTGATGAGAGTGATGGAAATGGCGAGAAATATGAAAAGGAAGACGTGGCAGCGGGAACCATTGCTGGTGTCGATGCTAATCACAGCCACAAAGAAGCACCCACTCGGACCGTTAAAGCAAGCGGGCTGCGCACATACAGCAAAAATGCCTGGCAGCTCGCGCATGCTGATCACGGTGAACTTGCGCGTGCTCTCTTGGCTGAAATTGATCTCGCTGCGGACTTATGAAACAAGTGGATAGTAGATCATAGAGCTCCTCGGTGACACGGACTTTTCGACTGAGTGAAATTTTAATCTGACTTCCTAACAAGTCTTATCTGGTCTAGTCTAGTTAATACTCTCCCAAAAACAAAGAAAGGCAAGTACACAGCAGTCACAGAGGCACATAAAGAATGCACTTGAGCTGCAAATGCGCTAGCGAATTCGCTCCAGCAGAAGGCCAATTAAGGCTCCAACTGGCGCCTTTCCTCCGAACAAGTCGGCGGGACTGAGTGCTCGTTCGTGTGTCACGTCCCAGGTCCACGAGGCAATTCTCTGGGCTATTTTGCCCCAGCAGGGCATCGTCTCAATGTAGTCGTATCCTGAAATGTAATATATATTATAGCATGGGAAGGCACAATAAAGCCCAATTGAGTTAATTGCGCAAGCAGCAGAGCTACCACTGCACCACTGGGCTCTGAGCCTCCCCCCTTTGCTAGCTCCATGTCTATGGATTTATGGACTTAGTCCACGGGAACTTATTTCATCTTCGCATGCGTATGATGCTTTTATTTTTTAAGAATGATTGATATTTAATGAAGTGCGATTTGCTCGTCAGTCGCAAGGTCTATTCCTAGGCAGAAGTAGATACTAGATACCTCGATCTAGATGCATAGCACGGTTCAACCCAACACAAATTTTGGTGCACACCAAAGCGAAGCTTCTTATCGTCATATAGAAAGGATACATATTATTCCGGGCGGCTCTCAATCTAAAGTCGGATACCTTGACTTCAAGACTCGACCCCTGTGGTTAAAGGTCTGAAACTCGGGCGATGGATTGAGGCTTTCGTAAGTCCTGTGAGGTAGATGAAACCATACGGAAGAAGAGTTAAGCTTTGATTTAGGAGCTAGACGTAGAGAGCGATAACGATGCGATAAGTAGACTCCACTTACTTATTCAATGTGTCATAGCCGCCTTTGACAGGACGCAGCTTCGGTGCAGACCACAGACTTCCAAACACAATGATTACAAGCCCTAGCGCTACCTCGAAGACAACCTATGGAAAAGCAAAACGGCAGCTCAATCGAGTCATACAATCGGTCACCGTGGGTGCAATAAGAGGTTAATATGGCACAGGGAAGGTAACTTACATCAGCCGGAGGGCCTTCCCACTTCGCGTTGAATTCACCAACGAGCGCCTTATCTGGTAGCGAAAGGCAAGAATATAAGTCAGTATTACTCCTTGCTAGCGAAGTTTTAAGGAGACACGCTCTTACAGTGCGCAGCAGAGTAGGCAGCGTGGATCAGCACCAGCATCCCCATTATGTTGATGGGTGTAAAAACGCCCATGGTTGCTCGGCGAGCGATACGATTTCAGACTATTGCGATTTGTGAAAGGGTCCTAGGCTACGAATCTACCAACAGCGATGTAGAGACTTTAATGAAATGAATGAGCCCGATGAGCAAAGGCAATTATGTCTCTATTTTTAGAGTGCGCTTCTTTCCTGAAGGACTAGCAGACCAGGAGACCAGTAGACGAGCAGCACCCCAAAAGCAAGGGGATCTACATCTGGGTACCAGCTCTGCTACTAATATGATAAAAAATAGGTTCTAGCTGTTTCCGCATATGCCAACTTCTTGACTCGTCCATCATCAGTCATTCTGTCATTCTTTTGTTACATACGCGCTACGCGCCCTATGCTGCGAATATTCCAAATTGGTTGACGATAGCGTCGAGGCAATTTTGGCTAGGCCGGGGAAGGAGACAGTACTCAATAACAAACTCTCAGTTCTTACTGCACTAGCGCGGAACCTGCACTTAGTTCTTCGGTATCCTTGCTGCCTCAACACAGTCAAGCATTTTGGGGCCATGCGAATTTAAGGGCACTCTTATAAAATTCAAACAAACTATAGAAAGAACTAGAAAGGAGAGGCTGGCTTCCTTTGAGGTCCCTGGGCTCCTATGTACTTCTTTGATGTGTGAAATGGCCTTGTTGTTTGCATTTTTGAGGGGGCTTTTCTATTCACTGCCACTCTGCGAACGAGGAAGGAGTTCCTGTCCCGTCAAAGCCTTTTATGGCTCAGGGGCAGAACAATAGGCGCCTTGCGCGCTGAAAGGCACACTTTGACCTCTGCC
>Ga0307982_1002704_pt1 | contig 14276 bp, 16 predicted proteins | sample OrgLakmetagen989_FD_201847 | JGI IMG/M metagenome (GOLD analysis project Ga0307982, IMG submission 201847) | Saline water microbial communities from Organic Lake, Antarctica - #989 | ecosystem: Environmental > Aquatic > Non-marine Saline and Alkaline > Saline | place: Antarctica: Organic Lake...
GCATCGTCTCAATGTTTTTCTCAGGCGCCGGGCGCCAGCCGATCTCAGCATCGCCTGTCCTCTTTCTTGCTAACGAAGTAATTCAAGAAGGGCGGTCCTGCCCTGCCAGGGCCTCTCATGGCCCGGGGACAGAACAATAGGCGCCCTGCGCGCTGCAAGGCAAATTTTGACCTCTGCCAATGGAACCTCGGGTTCCGCACGTCACGTGCTACGCTCGCGCGCCTTCCTCTTTCTTGTTTCTGCGGAGTGCGCGCTACCCACAAATGCCTCGCTTTTTGCAATTTTTGCGAGAATTTTGGCCAATGCCCCTCCCCCTCATGAATCACTCCGCACTTGCTTTGTTTGCGCAACGCACGCGCATTCCCACTTCTGCCCGCAGCATTGGCTTCGGTGTCATTTGGGTTTGTATTAGTTCGGTTCGAGTTCGATTAAGCTATTGGCTATTGGCCTATTCGCCTATTGGCTTCTTTTTCGAAGCACTTAAATTCTGTAAAAGTGAGGGCCTAGTCGGAGCTCATATTCGCTTATCGCCCGTATACTCCTACATAGGGGCGGTCTGCTTTATTTGCGAATTCTTCTCTTAGGAGTGTATATTGTATATTTTTGTAGGTGCAAGGTCTCAAGGTGCAACAGTGTAATTTTTAGCTTTTTTCTTGTTTTTTTATGCCCCAAAAGTGGACGAATGAGTAGTTCCGCATTAAATTCCGGCATAGTGCCATGCAAACGATAAACGAAACCACGGATCTTTGCTGCTCCTAATACAGCGGTCTCCTAGAAGCAAGAGAAGGATCTCGCGTCACCCAGCGAACAGCGAACTAACGAAAATGACTAGCCAGGCGTGCAGTGCTTGCTGCTAATCGACACACAACATGGAACCACATCGACTATATCCACCAAGACGCAAGAATTACTTTGAGGTAAGCTCCTTAAATGTCCTTCCGTTGAAGGCCAGGAGGTAAGCTCTGTGTAAGCTTGTCCGCCTTCTCCGCGTCGCTAACCTTCAGCGTGTACATGTAGCTGTTTCAGCAGGCAAGACAGCAGGCGCATGTGTGACTGCGACGATCACGAATAACGACAAGACAATTTCGATGAAGATAAATTGTACACTTTATTTTTACTCACGTGGAGCAGCGGATTTTGAACTTGGTGCCGTCGACGCGTTTGCGGATTTTCACCAGCTTGGCGTCACGACGGCGCGCCTTTTGGAGGAAGTCCCGGATGTCGGTAATCTGCTTAGGCTGTGCATAGGTTACAGGAGCAAGAGGAAAGCAAAAAGGCAGAAATGTTAGTTCGCTGTGCGAATGTCCGTAGTGATCAAGCTGTTCAGTCAGCTCCAGCTGTTGCGCTGGCGAGACCCACATCGTCTGCCCACACGACTCATCAGTGGCTATTGTAGCAAACCCAAATTTTGATCTTGAGTCAACGCAACTTAAAAATGTAAACGCTACGGTGGTGTCAACAACCACATCCTTCTATCAAATTCAGAGGTCAAAAGCAGTGTTGCGCAGCGCGGATAATGAGTTCGCGAAGACTGCAAGTCTCACCATGTTTACGAGTCTACAGTCTACGAGCCACACACAAGCAGGAGCGATTTGATAAAATCGCTTGTTCGTCTCGCCCCAAGAACCAATAATTTCAGTGCTACGTAAAATTATGTCTTCTCTCACGAAAATCTAAGTCCTAGAACAGAAATAACGAAAACAGGTTCCGCGCGAAACATGAAAGCACAAATATTTTGTGCAGCTTGAGAGACGAGGACTACGGTCTATTTAATTTATGGTGTGAGACCTGCGAAAGCATCGGCGGCCAACTCATTAAAAAGGGCTGCAGTGGGAACATCAGAACGTAGGCAGCGTGCCCACCCACACCCGGAAGCTACGAGTAAAATTAAGCTCTCGTGCTTCATCAATTTGCGAGTAGAATCTTATCCCCGACCGTAGCCGCGTTGGTGCCTTTTTTTGACTGCTCCTCGCGTGTCGGAGCACTGGCATTCATAGCACAAGTTCTTTTCAAAGGCCGGAAGTAGAAGTGCTAAGGAGATGGGGTGCTGTGCATCTAAAGCTTCTAGTGACGACGAGCTAGAAAATCCTCGTGCACTTCCCTCAATCGGCATTCCTGATGCTTTTCGGGGCTCCAATGTGGAAGCAGACACACAGCTCACGGTTAGCGGCAATGGTGCAGCCATGGCATCGGCACCCGTTGAGCAGGATGCTGCTTATTGGGAAGTGAAAGTTGTCAAACCTGGGGACATTTGTATAGGCGTGGCGCGAAAGTTAACAAAGAAAGAACTTGAAGCGGGTTTTAACCGTGTGCGAGACGACGACGAGTTGCCACGCTCGTGGGTTTTCGACGGGGCAGTCGAAGCGGGCGACATTATCGGTGTAGCCTTTGGGCAGAGTGATTTGCCTAATTTGAGCTTTACCAGGAATGGGAAGGCCCAGCCGGCTTTTGACGTTCGGAAGATAGGTGGCACAGTATACCCAGTTGTTTCCGTGGGTGGAGGAGCGGTCATCAAAGTGGAGTTTGAATCCGAAGAATTTGCCAACAGCCCACCGCACGGCTTCAGTGCCCTCATGTTAGCGCAATCAATGTTGTAAGAACAAGGGTTATTTCCACTTGGCTTCACCTTAAGGTACTACGAGGGGCCTCAGATTTCGCGTGCAAATGGCGAGGTCACCTCTTTTGCTCCACAGAAAATTGGCAGTGCAGAACAAGTACACGAAGTACACAAATAATTCGCCGGTGCTTTGGCGGGGCAATGATCACTAAGTTTTCCTCAGGGCAGTTTATTGTACCCTTATAATATGGGCACAGTTACACTTACGGTCGAGACTTGCGTATTTTTCTACTAAGCATCAGAATCGCACTATAATTTTTGATTCGGGTCCGTCCAGTCACGTCCAGTCGTTCGTTCTCTCGTGCGTCCGTTTTTTTCCATTAAGGTTTGTGCTTGTAATATTTCTTGAAATTCCATGGAATAACCATATCCATTTCGATCCGTATAAGTAATAAGGACCAAAAACCAGAAGGTAGTAATTGCGACACTCAGGCTCAGGCTCAGGCACACAGGATTTGATTTCAATTTCATACATTAATATCTTGCGTCTTCGGCCTCGAATACCCGCCCCTGTCCCTCACATCTCACATCAGACATCCGCATTGATTGTGGATTGGCCGGATCGGCGTTTGTAATCGCCCTCGGTATAAGACCCAGGAAACAGGAAAAGGCGAGTCCAGTAGGGAGACCGCCCTTGCTTGTCACTTCCTCCAAGCGGCGAAGTTTACCATCTCCCCAACGCGTCTTCGTAAGCGAATGCCCTTGAGCCGCTTAGGAATCGCCCACGAAGTAATTTGAGAACTCTGCTATCCGTGCAAAGCGATGATGAACGAGGGGGAAGTGAGCTCGAAGGCTGTCTGGATGCTCCGCGAAGCAAACATATATCGCAGCAACCGCGCTGTCAACCACCTGTAATGCCTGTGCAATTACAGAAAAAGCTACTGCCATAGTCACAGCCACAAAGAGAGCCCACTGCGCTGAAGAAGCGCCTCCATGGTGAGTGCCAGTGGACACTATGACGGCGGCCGAGGCGGCAGCTGCAAGGCAAAGTGCGCGCAGCACTGGCCCAGTGACATCATCTTCCTGCACCACTTCCAGGCCAGACTCGCTGATCAGCTGCCAAACATCGCGGGCAGCAGCCGAGTGACTTTTCGCGTAACTTGCCACGTGCACTAACAAGAGTTCGTGGTGAGAGCGCACCCATTGCTCGCACCAATCAGCGCAAAGCACGCGCTCGAGGCCCGGCCAGACGTCACATACTCGCAAGCTTGATTCAGCCAAGCGCACAGTGAGGCAAGAGAGCGATGCCCGGCTTACGGATCCCAGGCTGGTGGTCACGCCACTGCGCGCTAAATGCAGTACCACGGCTGCAGTGTCAGGCGTTGCACTTGTGTTTAGCCCAGAAGAAGGAGGCCTTTCGACACCACCACCTCTTCCTTCCGAGCCCCATGCCTGCTGCCCTAATGCGCGCACCTCTTGACTGCCACCGGCTATAGGTGGCAGGAGAGCACCATCGAAGAGCAGAGGGTTGCTCATTGGAACTGCACCCGCGCTAGCGCCCTCCTCAGCATCTTCACTAGAGGTAGCATTTGCAAACCAATGAGAGATGATGCCAACGGTCACGAGCGCGACAAGGAGGCGTAAAGTTTGTGATGTCCAATAACCGTTGAAGAGCATGAGCAAAATCATGGGCAAGCCAGATGACGAGAGAGCCGCTGCAAAGACACCAACCCACCAAGTCAAGAAAGCGAGCTGAACCAAAGAGCCCGCCACACCAACAGCAATAACCAAAGGATATTTGCTTAAAACCTCGACAGCAACGTCGAGCAGTACGAGCAAAAAGTTCATCTGGTCGCGAACGCGCCGGACTTGCAACAAGGACAAGAGGGCGCTTGCTCCCAAGAGCCCCGCCAAAACCCAGAGCAAAACACTGCCACGAAAAGCTACCAATGCGGCAAGGACAACCTGTGAAGCTGCGGCGGTGGGATGGGCAGCACTGGCGAGTAAGCTACGGTGTTGATCCAGAACTATTAGCGCCAGGCACATCGCACCGAGCACTGCGCCAAACACCACAGCTAAATGTAATCGCCCCGCCCAAGCTAGGACTTCGTTGCTGCTGAAAGATGAAATTCCACTTAACAATAATGCGACGATTGAGATAGCCCAGTGCAGCACAAATGCCAACAAATACCCTAAGTCACGATGGGTTGACGGAGCCCGTAAGCTCGGTCGTCTCATAGGTGAAGACGAACTAATCATAGAAAACGGTCGAGCAGCGGCCCTGTCTTGAGCGCAATCCTCCGTTGTCTCTTTCAAATCTGGAGACGGAGGGACCTCGAGATTCATACTCCAACTTCGTCCGCTCAAGACTTCGTCTTTAAGAGCCTCCACGTTTGCAGGCAGCGTAAATTCATCTTCATCTTCGTCGGCTTCGACTTTCCCGTACATTGCCACGTGTGTATCAAGAGTTGGTACTCTCAAATGATTAGAATGGAGATGCTGAATGCTTGTAAACGCCTTTAGTTAGATAGAGTTGCGAGGTTTTCTAATTTAGAAGATAATTCGAAATCTTAAACACAACATAATTGCTATCTCATTTGATAAGGAAAAATAAGGGCTAGCTCTGAATACGTATCATCAGAGCAGGTTATCGCTAGCTTTCGAGGGTGTTTTATCCATCTGTCGCTACGTGTGACGCCCTTCCTTGAAGCCGCGAGGCATGAAAATTAGCATGAAAGCGTAGCGGCGCGGTGCGGTGAAGCTGTCACAGAATTACAGGTGGGGTCTGGTTAAAGTTTGAACAAGAAGTGAAAGGACAGAGTGAAGAGAAAAAAGTAAAATTCGCCACACAAGAAAGCAAGAAAGTCAAGAAGTCTTCAGGAAGATTGAAGTATACGTGGAGGGCATCATTTGAAGACTAGAGCTTATTGTCATGAAGCTTATCCGCACAGCTCTCGCTGCCTTACTTGTGGTTAACACTGATGTAAGTATGCACTTTTAATGGAGGCTTAGCGACGTCATGTCGAATCTCAACTCGTCAAAAATTGTCACACCCCCTTCACTCGGCGACATCATCGAAAATCCAATTGAATTACCACTTTGCTCCACAGATGCAGACTCTGGAGCCAATCCTGATGGTGTCATACATTCTTGTGTTTTTCATTCTAGGCCCAGGCGTGGATGAAGAGAAAAGGAAAATCTAGCAAGATAATTGACCAAGAGGATGCCGAGCCTGACCCGTCATTGTATGGAAACTTCGCTGCAATGCAAGACCGCGCCATGAAGGAGGCTTCCCCAAAGAAAGCTCGCAATACCAGGCGGGATCCTCGTGCAGCTCCCGATATGGAGGCGCTCATGTCACAAATGGCGGGCGGAGGCATGGCGGAGATGATGAACCAAATGGCTGGTGGCGGCATGGAAGAGATGCTGAAAGGGCTCGGAAACGGTGACATGTCGGGCATGGCTGAGATGCTGAAGGGACTCGGCGGTAGCGAGGGTCTCGAAGCCATGATGAAGGGGCTTGGAGGTAAGCTGCGTGGGTGCAGATGTTTGTTCCTACTCCTGCTGTCCTACCTAGATCAAGGAAATAGCTTCGTTTTGCTCTAAACCTGCTCGTCCACATCTCACTACGCATACAATATTCTTGTACCATGACAATTGTCGCACCCAAGTAGAGGAAGACATGGGTTCTCTCATGCAGAAGGGCATGGGCATGTGGAAGGAAATGCTCGACAGCCCCGACATGCAGGCCATGCTGAGCAACCCCGAGCAGATGCGGGAGATGATGCTGCCGTTCGTGGAGATGATGGGTGGCGACACTGCGAAGCTCGATGAAGTCCTCGCTGACCCAGAAAAACTGAAAGCAAGCATGAACGAAGGGCTTGAGGTAATAAGAAAGCTTATGCTTTTATTCCCTGCTTCAAGTGTTGGTGCCTTCAGCACATAGATGACTATTGATCCAATTTAAGTAGTATCTTAGCTCAGTGAAATGTTTTCTTTCCTTCTGTGCAGGCCATGACGGACCTCTTCTCGAACCCAAACAAAATGAAGGAAGTTGCAGACACCATGCTGCAGGTAAACTTTATCTTATTTCAAATATCTCAGACAATACACATGCCTTATACGATCCCGCAGTTCAGGATGTAATTGTAGTCAACAGAATGGCTCATTAGAATGAATTGGGGACTAATACCGTATTTTCTTATTTGTTTGGATCTCAGAGCTTGGACCCAGCGACGCGAAGCAAGGTCGAGCGTTTAGCGAGCGGCGACGAAGAAGTGATGAACGAGCTGCTCGCTGAAATTGACCCCGATGGGTCCATCAAAGAGATGATGTCCAGCCTTGCTGATCCTGAGAAGCTCAACAACCCTGCCTTCTTAGCCCAGGTTCAGGAACAGCTGGCAAGCAATCCGGACGTCGCCAAATTCGCTGAAAAATTCCTCGCAGAAAACCCCGACATGGCGTCAGAGCTCTCTGGAGCTGGCATCAACCTTGGCACTTTAGGCCACGGAGCAGAGCTGTGAGCGACCTCAGAAGTCCCGCCGCCATACATATCCGGTTTCTTTGCCTTTACTCATGCATGGCGTTGCGATGTCCGGAGCTCGAATACGATGAAAATGGGAAGGCTATGCATTGTGCGTATTTTAATGAAGAGCGGGGCTGATTCATCAACCCTAACTACTTCTGTTTTGAATTCAATGACTGCGTTCATATATTTCGCTCCTAGTTCCTAAACCGAGATGGCCTAGATGCCTAGATGGACATAGGACACCTTATGATCCTATTTTCATTAAAATACGGAATACAGCGTAATCGATGTCCGTAATAAGGCGGTGTTATATGTCGACTGCGCCTTTCCCTTGCTTCGCTGCACGCCATTCCACTGGCCCACATAACTAGAACTAGAACTAATTTAGTTGGTTTTTCTAGTCTCCTAGTACACTTTTCCTTTAATTTTGATCCCTATGCCTATGTCTAATTTTCTCCGTCCGTAGCGCAATTGCTTTATCATGGCATATCCATACAACTGGCAACTAGCGAGGTCCGGCAGGGCAATTCAAAAGGCAATTCTCTGGGGCTGGCATGATTCATGTGAATAAAAACTCCGTGCACTTTGACAATGGCTTGTCTGATTCCAGGTTTTCCATTCGGTTTCACGCGTCTCGACCACGCCAATTCCTTGAGCTCACCACTCAGTTGCATAACACTTCACGCGTCGCTCAGCCCGCTGTCATCGTCTTCATGAGGTGGCGCAGTGTTAGCTGCCGGTGTTTCTTCTTCTTCTTCTTCTTCGCTCATTGGGTCTTGATCAGGCCTCGACTCCCCTGTATTCTCCGCCTCCAGTGCAGCCTCCTCCTCCGCTGCTGCTTCCTGTTCCACTTGCTTTGTTTCAACTGCCTCAACATCGCGACTGCCCTCATTTGCCTCCTCGTATTCGTCATCTTCGTCATCAGACTCATCGAACTTCGATTCCTTGAGTGCCTGAATGCGTCCAAGGAGGGGATGAGAGAGAGAAGAATAGGATAAACGAGCCTCAAGACTTACCTTCTCGAGGGCACGGCGTTGCTTCTTTTCCGCGCTTGAAAGCTCGCGGCGCTGCATGACGTACTTGTCGGTCTCTTCGACGCGCTCTTTAGTCGCTGTGGCTCCACCTCGAAGCTCCAACTGTTGTTGCAAGAGGCAAAAATAAAGAGAAAACGTCGTTGAATGCACGCATTCCTCAGTAACCGAGACGATTAACGAAGCCTTGAAAAGTGTCTCTAGTATTCACCTTTTGCAGTGCCAGCTCCTTGTAGGTCACCACCCCAGCTTCCTCGTCCACGAAAAATGCGTAGTTGCCACGCGTATCCTCATTCTTTTCCTTGTGCATCATGTATTGCCGCTGCCACGCGAAGCGCCGCCCTTCGCCACTTGCTTCTTCCTCCGTGGTCCCTTCGCTCGGTAAAATGAGGCTCCCTGTCACGATCATGTCCTGGGCACGGGCGCTGTACTCGTTCTTTGCGTTGACAAAGAGGCCCTCCGCGAGCCGTGCACGCTTCCCTCCTCCCGATGGATCGTCGTCGAAACTCACATACCTGCCAATATCCACAAGAGCCGCAATCGTTACAATCACTTCTTGAAGTACAATGCCAACAAGTTCAAAAACAGGAAAGCTAAAATACTGCTTTCACATCAACGCGTGAACGCACCGGTATTGGTTGGCCCAGAGCTCCTCGTCAGGCAGCACCGGCAGGCTCCACTCCACCGCGAGGTGGGGCTTCGTCGGATGATGCACCAATTGGCGTGGAGCGAAGGACGCTGCTGCAGAGGCGAGCGTCTCTTCGGCCTCCGCTGCTGCTGCCACCCTGCGCTCCTGCTCCGTCATGTTTTTACGCCCCGACCGCTCACGGTCTTTTTCGGTCTTGGCCAGAGCACTGCTTCGGCTGAGGTCATTGGACATGAACTCGGGTTTTCGGAAAAAGTGCCGCTCCTTGCGCTTCTCAGCGGCGGCACTAGCGCCTGCTATGGAATCCCATTTGAGAAGGCGGTCGTCGTCAGGGTGTAGACGCTGCGCTCGGCCATTCGAATCCTCGGCAGGTGTGTGGGCATCGAGGTCAACGAGGTCGATGTGCACGCCTAAAGTCCTCTCACAGTGGTGGCGCCATTTGAACTCAGTGTCGAGTGATGTCGGGCGAAAACCAACGAAACTTTGAAGCTCCATTGGTAGCGCTAGAAGTTTAGGACCTGGTGCTGGCTCTGGTAACCGATTGCGCAGCGATAGCGGGCAGATAAAATGGCGCTTCTTGCTTTTAAACCTGGACGAAAGGCATCAATGAATGAAGGTCAATTGAGACAAGGAAGGAGAATATGCTACTCTACTAGAAACTCACCGGCGGCGCACTGTGGCTAGCTGCTGCTCGCCTTTAGTAGCTGAGAGAACAGTTTTTCGGTGGGCGTTTACCGCTTTCTTGCGCTGCAGCAGCAAGCACGAATCGAATGTATGGCTTTAGACACTGAAGAGGGAGCGGGTAGCTTACAGGATAAAAGCGGTGCCAACTCAGAAAACTCACCTCAGCGCGATCCTTAGTGTCGGCGGCGGACATGATAAGCTACTTGTCGACCCCTAAGTGCTATGATTGTTGCAGTCTTATGCTATGGATGAGGCCAAAGACCAATGAGTTGAGGGTCTTGAAGAAGAGAAAAGCGCAGTGGTTGGAATGGGGGCTGGACCGCTGGACTGCTTGATACTGGGGTCTGGGGTTGGGACGAGGTGACGGGGGACGACGAAACTCAAGCATACCAAACCATACCATAATATAGTATCGCAGAAAATCAAGAGCACGATGAGTAGAATAGAAATGAACGCGTTAAAATCATTTCCTACAAGCAGCTCTTTCTTCATCTTTCATACCCTCCGCTCCCGAGCGGCAAGGCCCTCAGCAAGAAGCCTCGCGCCGACACCATGGACACATCTTCGCTGCTTTCTGAGGGCAGCGCGTACACAGCCCACGATGTAAACTAGGCACCCCTTCTGTATCATCTACCCATCATCTTTTTTGTTCATAGTTGCATCCGTGTTTTTCTTTGAATTGCTGCGCTGGTGTGTTGTAATTTGTACACCTGGACCTTTACTTCCGTGCTCAGGTCTTGCCGCAGCTACCTGGCTATCGCTCCAACCGGTTCCGGGGACCGAATCGCCAGAACGTTATGAAGGTGAGGCTCCATCTGCTGCCGCTAGTGTGTATCAATCTTCTAGGTTGTACTAATGATTTGCCTTTGCGTTGATACTTGCTTTGCTCAGTATCACGAAGGCCAGCGGTTCATGATGGACTCGTCATCATCCATTGTTTCGTCAAAGAAGATGATCTCAGACTCTTCAGCCACGGGCTTTCCTATCGGCACTGGCAAGCCCAACCACAGGTATCGTTGGTGCTCCTGCGTTGCCTCCTCAAATTTTTTTTTGTACGATTCCTCCTACGAGTAGCTTACGTTGCACCTTTTGTTTACTTCCTAATTTCGGCACGATGCAGCATGGGCCGACCTCAAAAGTACTTCCAGTCTGAGAAGCAGCCAGTGCTGTGTTTTCAGGCATACTTCAAGGATTCAGTGCACGAGTCGCGGGGAGAGAATTATCGCGTGCACAAATGTGACATCTTTTACTACACTGAAGATGACTCCTTCGAGGTGCGCAAAAGCATACATGCAGCACTTTGTCTTGCGCCTAGTAAATCAGAAGACTTTTGATTTAAAAAAAGTATCATGCTCTCGTATGATTGCAGCGTGCTCACGACGTATGCCCTCTTTAATGTGCTGCATGATTATGCAGGTCACGGAGCGCAAGTACGAAAACAGCGGCATGCCGCAGGGGAACTTCATGAAGCGGCACCAAGTGCCCAAGGACGCCGAGTCTTTCTACGACCTCAATGACATTGCCGTTGGCAGCACCGTCGTCTTTTACGGCCGCACTTTCCAGGTGATTGGCGCCAATTCGCAGACTCTGGCGTATTTGTCGGAGCGCGGCCGCGACGACGCCAGCTGCTTCTCGCCAGGCGACGAGGGCTCCGTGTTTCCCGACGACAACTACGAAATCACTCGGAAAGCCAACTCATGGGACGCCTCGGTGCGCTACAACGTGAAAAAGAATCCCACTTCGGTGTTCGCCGAGGCGATGCTGGGGAAAACCGTGGACAACTCAGGCCGCGCGGGGTTCCTCAAGTTTGACCGCAAAGTGCTGAGGTTCGTGTGCGTGTGGGACGACCGGGAGTCCCTGTACGGCGACGTGCTGCAGTTCAAGCTCCACTACTTCGTCAGCGACGACACCATCGAAGTGCTCGCCGTCTATGGCGAAAACAGCGGCCGCGAGGGCGCGTCACGGCTGGTGAAACGATGCGCGGTGCCGAAAGACATGCGAAACGAAGCGGCGGGCACCTTCAAGTGGACCGACCTCTTCGTGGGCGCGGTCATCAACATTTACACGCGCGCGTTGGTGGTGGTGGACGCCGACGCGTCGACGCGGCAATTCTACGAGGAGCAGGGGGTGCCGCTCGGGGAGCCGCAGCCGGTGGCGGAGGAAGAGCCCGCCCCCCTGGTCCGGAAGATCCCGCCTCACTTGGGCATCGGAAGCGAAGAGGACAGCTTGACGTCGTGCGTTGGGTCGCTGGTGCAGCACCCGCCCAAAAAAGTGCTGGGCGAAGACAAGGTGCTTCGGTACTTGGCGAAAATGGTCACCGAAAAGCCGGAGGACAGCGTGCGGGAGTTTGTGATTTCCTTCTTCCTCGCGGACCGCACCATCAGCATCTCCGAGCCTCCCAAGCGCAACACCGGCATCGTCGGAGGCCCGTTCCTGAAGCGGCTGCCTGCGAAGAGCCTGTCCGAAAACAAGGACGACATTTTGACTGAGGGCCATTTCTTCGTGGGTGCAGTGTTGGCGGTGGGGGGGCACTTATTTGAGATCGCTGACACTGACAGCAGCACTTTGGACTACATGGAAGAAAACCCCGAGCGATTTGCCTACTCGGACTTCTCCTTGGTCATCGAGCGCGTCTCGAAGATCCTCGGCGACGCTGCTAGCGACGGGAGTTTCGCCAAAGCATGCGACGATGCCTCAGAGGATGGCGCGAACCTGTCAGCTGAAGCTTTCAAGCGAGTGATGACGTACTTCGACTGCGCCAGCCCTGAGCAGCAATGCATCACAGTGTTCCGTGCCCTGAGTGAGGACGCTAGCGTACCAATCGACCGCCTTGTTGAAGAGCTGAGGGGATGAGGATAAGTGGCATGCTCCTTACTGGGCGACCATTTGCTTCCAGTGCTTTTGGCTATATAACTCCCCTGTAAAGGAACTTTTTAAATCCCGGCATAAATTAAAATATTCGAATAAAATAATTTACGCAATCTCCAAGCAAGAAATTATAAGAAAACCAGGGAACGAATTATGGCGCCCGTGTACCATAAAAAGGGCTACCTCCATGTAACGCCCTGGACTATACCGCTGTAAATTATATTCCCACGCGCATACCTGCGCGTACTATTAAACATTTCGAATGCGGTTACGGAAAGTGAGTAGAATATTTCGGTGCTGAGATCTGAGATATTTCCAGCGAACGGTAAATTAAGCATTGGTGGCATCGCACTCCCCTTGGCTCTTGGCTCGTCTCCGGGCATGGAAGACAAGAGCCCCATTGTAGAACAATTACAAGAGCAGGGTTCCTTCTTTACCTCCACACCTCCACTCAATCAGCCAGAACTCGATACAGATAACAGCCGCGACTGCCACTTCTCCAATCATTTACTCGCCGCAACTTTTCTCGGAGAAGAGGTTTGGTGTGCCAGTGAAAGTTTCATGTACACAAGCATGAAGACTAAACCGAAGGCAGCCGAAAGGCTAACGGCTGCCCATATGATGCCCCAGTCGGTTGATTCGTCAACTTTCACCGCATACCTGAAGAGTTGCCATAGAAAGAAAAAATATTGAATGAGATCAAAAGTAATCATGTCAGTTGAAAGTCTTCGTCATAGTTCGTAGAAAACGCACACAAATCGCAGCAAGGAAGTAGGTGAGTGCACGGAGCATCGCACCTTTGAGCGGTGCAAATGAAGGCATACGCGAACACGCTCTGCAGGCATTCGCCGCAGCCCACCACTGTAGCTGCGTCTCGATCGCCAAATTCGACGGCAAACAGCGACTGCGGCATGTAGAAAGGGTAGCCTGCGCTCAAGCCGATGCAAAAGAGGCCTACACCAAGCCCGGTGAGTGTCTGCCATTCGGGGCTCTCAGAGCCCAAAGGTGGCGAACCGTGCGTTAACGTCGCAACCGTGGCACCGTACAGCAGCAATGCAGCGACTAGATTGAGGGCGCATAAGAACACGATAAAGGCAGCTCGAGGAGCTTTGGCCTTTAGCTTACCCCAAACGAACGACCCCAGCAGCAGCGACGCCACAATGCCGAGCGAGAGGCAGGCCGTGACCTGCGGAGCGTAGCCTTTGCACAAGCAGGACTCGCCTGTCTCGCCAGGCGCGCATGACGAGGCGTGGGCTGCCTCGCACAAGTCGCTAATATAGCGCACCGCGTGGGTCTCAAAGCCTTTGGAGATGAGGAGCATGGCAGAGCCCATGTTCACCAGCCAGAAGCGCGGGTTGCAGGCCAAGCGGCCTAAGCGGACCCCCAGTGGAGCAGCTGCGTCGAACGACGAGCCAGCGCGAGACGAGCTAGGGCTACAGGGAGACATCGGGCTAAGGGGCGCTAAGCTTTGGCCCCCGGTGCTGCTGCTGAGGCTACTGGGCGACTTTGGCTTTCTTTGGCTGCTGAGCACTACGAGCGCCATCGCACCTAGCACCGCGAGTGGGGCGACTTGCACCGCCACTCGCCAGTCGTTGGACCTCCTCAACACTTCGCCCATCACGACCGACACCGCCACGCTGCCTGCGCGGCTCCCGAGGCTGACGAGGGCGAAGACGTCGGCGCGCTGGTCGGGGTCGAAGGACGCGCACACGAGTTTGGTGACTGCGGGGTAAGCGCCCGCTTGAGGCACGGCGTTGAGCAGACTAATGTAGTACAAGGCATCCGAGGACTGAGTGAATGGCGACGCAGCCACTGCAACGAAGGCCGCAGTGCACGCCATGAAGCCAAGCAGCGCCACTTTCGGGGGCGTGGCCGTCACAATCATGCTGATGGGGAATTTCGCGAGACCAAATACGAGCGCGCATGCTGCAGGGGAAGTGCAAAAGGAAAAGTCAATTGGAC
>Ga0307982_1002705_pt1 | contig 14275 bp, 12 predicted proteins | sample OrgLakmetagen989_FD_201847 | JGI IMG/M metagenome (GOLD analysis project Ga0307982, IMG submission 201847) | Saline water microbial communities from Organic Lake, Antarctica - #989 | ecosystem: Environmental > Aquatic > Non-marine Saline and Alkaline > Saline | place: Antarctica: Organic Lake...
AAAGGCGTGCTGGTTGAGTTGAAAAGCGCAAGGCCAGATGCGGGGCAATATGCCTTATTTCTTTGATTTGCTGTTTGGGATCTGGGGTGACCCCCCCTTTCGGGGGAGTTTTTCTATAAGTTCCGTATCAGAAACGTCCGAAATTACGGTCCGAAACATGAAAATCCCGTAACATCCGAAATTACGGTCCGAAACATTTTTATTTCGCCGTAATTCGCACCCAAGGCTGTTGCTGGTTAGTCTTAGTAGTTAGTTGTGACAACAGTTGAATAAAGGGAGTGCACTTCAGTCACAGTGTCACAGTGTCACAGGCCACGGAGGAAAATAACTCAATTAACACCTACACTTAACAGCACTTGAGTAGGGGTCACGGAGGTGCAGTACCTTCCTTTGTACAAACCAGTGGGACTGACTTCTCGTTCGTGTGCCTGTCCCGTGTGCCACGTCCCAGGTCCAGGTCCACGAGCTAGAGTCGCATATGCGATTTGCGCACCAATGGCCGGTGGCCACGAGCACCGTAGTGAGATCTATGCCCGCGGGCACGAAAAAAATACAGAATACAGCGCCACATAATGGCACGACATAACGCCACCAAACAACACCAAATGGCATACTTCCGTATACTACTTGTATGTGGTACGTGAAACACGCGCGAAGTGAATTTGCGGCCCAATCTCGTGAATCGAGCGCGCATGTGAATAGCATCCTTACCATTTTCTGTTGTCCACAAGTTACAAGGAATTTCTCAGGCCCCTATTTTGTACAACAGAGCATTGCCTCAATGACTCCATGACTAAATTTGTAAGGCGCCGGGTGCCAGCCGATCTCGTGTCTAAAATTTGATATATTATTACCTACGCGCGACGCTCACAAAGAAAGAGGGCGCTGTGACTCACACTGCATTTGCAAGGTATTATACCGGAGAAAATTTTTGCGGGACTTTGTATTTTTGTTATAGTGCTTATAGTAATATAGGTCGGCGTAGGTGACCTAACCCTGTCCCTGTCCTCTGAGGCCTTTCGCCTTTTATCGACCAACGGTCTACGGAGGGTCTATTTGGGATATGAGTGTGGAGTGCCATATCCTAATTCAGTGACAAGAGACCGGATATTTGAAAGGAAATTATTTCCTTGCTATTCGCTGTGCAGTACAAAACAGGAGTGGCTTCGATGGGATACGACAGTGACCAAGTTGGCGTATTGGTATGCACTTCGCGAATCAAAATTAATTCCAAACTGGGAGCTGCTGGATGCATGCTGCCTCGCAGCTCGAAATGTGACAAAGTGCGAGAGGGCTATGCGCTATATCTTCACCACTTGCGAAGCCTCACCATTGAAAGAGAGAGAAAGAAAGCACCCGCATGGCATGCTTCTTCTCAAGCTTCTCCAAAGCCCGCCATTTCGAGGTTTTCAAGACACCACGTAAGCTTATTGCGCAGCGTGTCTTCGTCGCCATACTCGGGCAAGTCTAAACGGTTGAAGCAGGTGTGCGCGAGGGGGAAACGCGTCAGCGGCCAGTCGACGCGCTGCACGACTAACATGCCGCGCACGTCCTGCTCGCTTGGACCGCTCCCGCCACCGCCGTAGCCCTCCTCGTTAGCGCTACTACTGCTCAAGCTCGCCGCAGCGGCAGCGGCAGCACTGGTCATGCGTGGTGGAAGCGCCGCAGATGCGGTGACAAAGGACACGAACTGCAGCCGCTGCTGGTCGGAAAAGCCCCGGAGCACTTGCTTCAAATGCTGGGGCGTGGTCGAAGAGTGGCGAAAACCTTTGAACTCAAGGCGCTCCAGCAAGGTAGCCGCGTCCAGCGACTGGCTTCCGCACACCAGCGCCATCAGCTCAAACACGCTGAACAGCCTTAAGTGCGGCAGCAGCGGCAGCGCTTTGAAGCCTCTTCGGAGAGCGTCTAGCCTCTGGGCCCGGCCTTGCAGCAAGGTTTTAGTAGCGCGCTTCCGCACGAACGACTTCACGTTGGAAGGCGTTACTTCCATGCCTCCGTCGTCGTCGTCGAAGCACATGCCCATGGCGCTCACGTCTTCCGCAGCGAGGAGTTGGCGGCAACTGCGCGCCGCCGCCGGTGAATACGCGTCCAAGTCGTGCAAGCTCGCCGAGCCTGAAGAAGAAGAGGCGCTGCTCCCGCTGAGCAGCAGTGCGCGGAACAGGATAGGGTGAAAGTTGGCGGCGAGCGGCTGTCCGTCCAGAACTGCTTTGCCAAGCACGCGACCAACCTGATGAGAGAAGATTTATCGATATTTCACAGAAGTCAGGCCTCCGAGGTATATGGGCGAAGAAAGAAGACGCCCCAAATGAAAGTTATCATAATGGAGTCTGCAACATCTCCCTATCTTTGTCAATATGTAAGCAGTCCCTAGCAGCATACAAAAACGTGCAAATGAAAGCGCTCATAATTATTCTTCTTTCTTACCGCTTCGTACGACGCCAAGAGAGGGTCGCGGCCTCCGAGGGCAGCACTCAACGATTCGTCTTCTTTGGCAGGCAGGAAAGAGGGTTTGGGGGCTTCTGCATCACACTCAAAGAGAGCACAATCACCCGAAGTCAGGGCTGAGAAAAACTCCCGGTACAATTCCTTGGTAAGGCCGCCAGCATCAATCCCGCTTTCACCAACAAAGTTCACCATCAGTTTCCGCAACAGCTGCGTGGGCTCCGCGGCCTGAAACGCCGCAATGGTGGTGTCCACTAAACTTGAGCGCTGCACAGTGACACTGAACCGTCGAGTGGAGTTGGCTTGCCGCAGGAGCATGCACACTTGCTGCAGCGCTGCAACTTTGTCGTCTTCTTCTTCGCCATTACCGCCATCCTCATCACCGTAGTCGTCGTCATCACTTTCTGCTGCTCCTCTGCCTCGGTGTCGGCCCTGATCTCTCCGGCTGTTGCTGTTGCCACTCCCGTCGTTTCTGCTGCTGCTCGAGAGGCCAGCCCCACCGCCGCCGCTGCTGCTAGCGTCGACCAGAGGCATGTTCAAGAACGGGTGCCTCAGAGCATCGCGCACGCCCAGCCGCCTCGACGGGTCGTTCAAGCCCTTGCAGAGTGCGTCGCCAAGGAGGTCCGAGAGCTCTGCGGCCAGCGGCAAACTCGGAGGTAGTGGCGGCACCACCCCGCTGTTGGCTTCGGCCGCTACCGTGGCCCATGCCACTCCCGTCAAGGCCCAAAACGCCAAGCTAGCCCATTGGTAGACGTCACTGGCAGCAGTGTACGGCAATGCACTCCCAGAGGAAGTTGAAGAGGGCAGTCCTGAAGAAATGTAGTTGGTAGCCTGAAGCAGCTCCGGCGCTGCAGTAGCTCGATAAGCACGATGTGCTTCTGCTGTGACGTCCTCTCCGCCTGCGCCGAGTGCTGCATCACTACTGGGGGCAAAAGTCCGGGAGCGGAGCCACGAAGACCCACCTCCGCCGCCACGGCTGCTACTGTTGAGGCTGTGGTTGGTCCATCCGTCCAAGTCTGTCGCACCGAGAGGATCGAGCGAGGGGAGCCCACAGACCACGGCATAGGGTGGGACACTGCTATTGCTGCTGCTAATGTCGTCGTCGTCTCCTTGGCTGTTGTCGTGGCTTCCACCACCGACCCATACGCCGGCAACACGGCTCAGCGCGCCGTACACTCCTACAGCTTTTATATTAGGGTACATAAAGAGCAGAGGAAACGGAGAAAAAAAAGGCAATTCGAGAGAAGACTGTGAACAAGTGAGTGACTAAACAATCGAGACTTCTTTATTGAAGGCGAAAATGTTCTTATGCACACATAGATGCATAAGTTCATACGCATACACGCCTACATCAACCCAGCTGTTTGATTGTTCATGTGTCTTCCGTTGCGTTGCGCATCAGTATCACTCACGTACCGTGGAGAAGCTGGAGGTCGGTCAGGAGCCCACGAAGCAAGCCACGAAGCGCTTCAAAGCCAGCAGGGCCTTGCCGACGGCACTGCGCAGCACTGCTGCGACCCATTATCTGCCCGCCGCCACCACCACCCCCACCAGCTGAGCTGCCGCCACTGAGCCACTCGGCCAGAGTTACCGCGCCAAGAGGCGGGGGCTGAAACACGAAAATGGCGTCTTCCACGTCGGTGTTAGTAGTATTGGCGTCCAGTTGAGCTCCTGAGCCAGCAGCAGCTGCGGCAGTAGCAGCGCCCCTGCTATGGTGTGAACGTCGCGTGCGGAGCATGAACGATTCAGCCGCGCAGTCACGGTGCGGTTGAGCCAACAGCAACCTTTTTAAGCCTCGGGCCAAGGTTGTCACCCCTGCGCCTCGGTTGTTCACTCCAGCAGGAGGAGCAGCAGGTGACGCCGCGGTGGACGGAAGAGTGCTGCCTGCGCTCTTCTTTGCATTCTCACCAGCACCGCTACCATCACTGCTGCCACTGCTACTGCTACTTTGGTTTGCTTTGGCCTTTTTGTTGTGGGCCATGATGCGTTTGATGGCAGGCCTATCTTGCGCTCGCATGGCTGCCTGCAAATTCCCTTCGTAAGGTAAAGGGCCTTCTTCTTCTTCTCCTGCTGCTGTGGTTGCTGACGCTCCAGCTGCAGAGTCTACTACCGGCGTCTCGCTCGCTTGTGAAGCGGCGGAATTCCCTGCTGCTGCTTCAGCACTACTGTTGCCCAACACAGCTCCGCTAGATGCCGGAGGCGGCGGTGGCGACAGCGTGGCTGACGGAGGTGGCAAGCGAGAACCTAACACCAGCACCGGATGTTCAGTGCCCGTTTTCTTGGCTACTGCTGCTGTGGCATCATCGTTGAGGAACGCCAGGCAAGGTGCCAGCGCTCTTTGCCTTTCCTTTGCGGCATCAGTGCCTCTTAACAGGTCTTGAAACGAGTAAGGGGCCGCAAAACTCGACGGATACCGCACACTCGACGCGCCATCAGCTAGAACCGCCTCGACCTCGTCTTCGCTACAGCTAGTACCATAACTCCTGCCATCCGTGCCTCCTCCACCGCCACCGCCGGCACCTTTCGCCGAGGTGGCCGATGACGAAGAAGAAGAGGTTGGTGGTGGAGGTGCGTGGCCGCTGCGCTTGAGGGCCTCGCACGCTTCGAGGCATTTGGCGGCTAAGGGGCTGGCTTCTTGGTCCCAGAGGGGGGTTCCGTGCAACACAAATAAACCTTCAATGGCACTGCGGTACAGCGCAAACGCGCGGCTGATTTGTTAAAATGGGGGGGGGGGGGGCAATCAGGGAGTGGTGAGCGAGGAAGGCAGTGAATATTGAGCAACCAGAATTTTTATATTACTTGGCGAGGAACTAAGCTTTCAAATGCATAAGGCTTGAGTGGAAAATAATCGAGGTGTGCGAATGGCACGAGGTTTATTAAAAAAAAAAGGACTTCCACGCACTCAATTTCGCCCCGTTGCTGAGATTCGCGCGCCGCTTGCTCCAATTGTGCTGCGCGGTCCAGCGGCTGCCTTTGCTCGTCGCGCTCCCTCGCCCGCAGCACAGCTGCCACCTGCGCATAGTGCATTTCGGATCATGCCACATGAAAGGGAGCCGAAGTCACAGCAGCTCACGTAATCATTGTGCTGAATTTAAGAAAAAAATGCATTTCAAACTTCATTCGTGTTTACAGAAGAAGCAAAAAGAGAACAGGAAGTGTGCTGATTTACCTTCTCAGCCCTTGTAAAGCATCCTTCAGCTTCTCGTCGCAGCGATTCATAGCGTGGCGTGCCAGTAGGCTCAAGTTTTAACAGTTCAAGGTAGCGCTCGATAGCTTGAGCATGCAGCGACTTTGCTCGCATGAAGTCGCCTTCGCTGTCTGCCTCCGCCTATGTGTGTGTGCACAATTAGTGAGCTGGTGACCGCTTCATTGAAGATATGACGGTATTTCATGCTTTGGGCATAACGCAAGGTCTTGCTGCCATGCACGATGAGGAATCTAGTATTAAAGAGAAATTCAGTAAATACTCCATACCTCAGCTGCAGCCTCTAGCTTCCGCGCTTCGCCTAGCAAAGGGTCGCTAGCGTCCTTTAAGCGTGCGGCGACGCCCTCAGCACGCTCTAAGAATTCGAGGGCCTGCCCTTTCAGCAGTTGAGCTCGCTGTGGGTGTGTCTCAGCACGCATGGCAGCCAAAAATAAGCCAGCAGCTTCGCTGTACTTGCTTTTGGCATCACTTAGTTCTTGGGCTTTTTCAGCTGCCATGCCTAGTGTTCCCACTGCGATGGCATCGTCAATGAGGTTTGAAGCCATAACTGTTCTCGCGACCACGAGTGCTCTGCTTGCTTTTTTTTTTATGTTTCTACAGCTTATTGTTAGAATGCATCCTGTTAATTAAGTGTCAAGGTATCGTAGAGGCCATTCTACTGCGCAATTCAGTGTGAAGTGTATCCAAGCCGCGGATCTGCAGTATTACTTACTACTTCCATTCGTCAACCTCATAAATAGGCCGCCTAAAGCCTTATTCCTAGGGATGTTCACTTTTTATTCTACGCTATTCGAATTCCATTGCGAGAATATTTATGCTTCCGCGAGTGTCCAGTGTCCAATGGCCCAGCGCTCCAGCGTTCTGCCTTCCCGACCCACCGCACCAGTGCTATGCTGTATACTACAGTACTTGTTACTTTGCTCGTTGCTCGTCGACCGGCGCCCCCCCCAAAAAACACAATTTCAGGTGCCCGCGCGATGCACGGTTCAGGGGCAACTGGCTTCGATATCTGTACATCTGTACAGCAGGTGTGTGCTCTTAGCGCCTTGGTGCGCGTTCTTTAGGTGCCCGTGGATGAGTTTCCCTTACAGTGCCGGTGGTGTGTGCCCATTCCTGTGCCCGTGGTCCGCTTTTTCGTAGTACTGCGCACGTACAACAGAACTGCACTGTGGTACTGTAATACAGTACGAAATTCTCTCCCTGCCTCTAAAAAAAAAGGGCGGACACGAACCACGAACGAACGAAATTCCATTTAACATAAAGGATAACGAAGAATTTTGAGTGCTGTCACTCTGTAAGAATAGTAGTTCGTCGTTGTCACTCTTTAACATCTAAATTTGTTGCTATCACGCAGTAACTCTAGTTGCTTAGTGTTACCGCTATAGTGCCCTCCATAATCGTTGAAGATAATCACTCCCCCTGCCGACATTAGAAGCATGTAATTTTTGATGTCATCCAGCACACCCTCGTGAGTGTGGAGGCCGTCCACGAAAAGAAAATGAATGCTGTGTTTTCCTAAAGCTTTCGAGATAATAGGCGATGCCGTATTCTAAACTCCTTTATGAGGTGGTATCTGCATTTCCGGCCCGCCGGCACGGTGCTGATCAAGAATCAAGGCGTCGGCCCACGCTTGGCCCGCCGCTTTGGGATCGATTGACCCTTTAATTGAATTCATCTTTTTGGATTGGGCATCTGTAGGGTCATAGTCTTGTGCAAGCGGGTCTACGGCGTAAATATTGGCATTCTTGAAGTATTTGCCCATTAAATCCGCATTGCCCCCCCATGCAGTTCCGATCTCAACCACATGAATCGGTGCGGAAGTAGCGTTGATTTGCATTGAAGCCATGAGATTGTCTGTCACCAAGACGTACTGCTCATCGTGATAGGTATTCCAGAAAGATTTCTTTCGTTCTTTCAGTATAAATTCGCTGAACTATTGGAATGTTTTCAATAAAGAATGGTGGATTTAAAAAAATGTCAAGTAAAGCGAACATTGTTTGCGAAGTAGAATTCTTCGTTCGTTAATTGAAAAGATTTCACCGTGCAATACTCTGGTACTGCGGACCTTTGTTATCGCTGGGCTTGACTCTGGCGCTGGAAGCTGGCCCTCGATGGCGTTGCTGTAATTTACAGCAGCTGAAGTAGGAATAAAGAAGGTGACTCCAAGAAGTATTTCGCAATGTCTACGGTGCCTTTTGAGCACCATGGCTTAGATTTCTTACGAATCTCTGAAGCGCGCGACTCTGCGACACTTTCAAGCGTCTCAGTGTCTCAGTGCTAGCGTGCTATAAACTGTAGCGTATCCTAGCTAGCCAGCTACTGTATATCTTGAGCTGGAGCTAAGAAGCAGAGCTACGTACAGGGGCCAATTTAAACTAACCAGGGGCTAGGGCCATAGGCCATAACTCGTGCGTATCCGGGCGGATTTGTCTGAAACTTCGCATGGGCCTCAAGTAATACCTTATTCAACTCGCATTTGCATGAAAGGCACATGAAACTTGGTCTTCACGTTCAATTTTTTAATCAAGCGCAAATAAGTGCCCCCCCCCGAAGCAAAATTTGGCTGCACGTCCGTTCTTGTTGCCAACACGAATATGGTCATCAAGAGGGCCAAATGGCACCTAGAGAGGCTCGTAAGGTCGCATTACTTAGGGAATTAGATACATTAAACAGCGCAGCAAAAATATTTCGGTTAAAAGTTGATGATTTTGTGCTATTTGGCATTTTCCTGAGTCTGGATCCTTAAAAAACACAGCGATTTCATTTGAATTAGGGATTTCATCTTTTCTTAGGCACAATCGAGGCTGAGCTCTCTGAAATTTCGCTTGTGCTTTAAGAAACACTATATCTACGTAACTTGCATTCGCATGAAAGGCACATGAAAGGGGCTCTTGGTATTTTTTTCCCGGACGGGTGACGATAATTTTGGTATAAAAATAGCAACCAATGGTTAGCTTAAACGGGCCAGATACAGTAAAGTAAAATTTTGGCTCTGTAGCTACTGTAAGTAAAGTATAATGCAGATACAGTAAACAAGTCCAGGTGCCCATGCGATGCACGGTTTCGGAGCAATGTGCTTGCTGCGGAGCAGTAGGTACGTCTTCTTAGCACCTTAGTGCGCGGCCTTGAGATGCCCGTGGGTGAGTGCCCTTATATTCCCTGTGGCGCGTGTCCCTTCTTCTGCCCGTGAGTGGTCCGCCTTGTGTTTTTTGTTTACTGTACATCTGAACATGTACAACTGATCTACACTACAGTACTGTACTTGGCTGCTTTTTACGGAATTTCGTTCCGTCCAAATTTGCCGAAATTTATAAAACTTCGTTGCGGCTTCCTGGTTGGATGAAATTCGATTCTTAGCGTAATTTCGCCATATTTCGGCTTTCTAAATATTCGAACCTGCCGAGTCAGCAGCTGGCGACGACAACAGCGACGACGACAGCGACGACAGCGACAATATCAGCGACGAGCAACGAGAGCGCGTGCGATAATTGTAGAGGGCACGGCGGTTGATATCTCCGCCTCCCCGTCTAAAGTGAGAGCTGCTCATGTGTTCATGACACACATCTGCCTCGTCTGTTTCTAAGATAATAAATTTTAAGGATTAAAGAAGGCGCGCCGTTGCTCCGTCTCTGTATGCTATGTGTATACTTGGAATCGGCATTCAGTTCAGAGTTCGCCTTTGAAATTAATTCATACACCCACGTCCAAACTCTGTTCCCTCTTCTCTTCTCTATGAGTACTAAGTGCACCTCTTCTTGCCCTGGAACTGTCAGAATTTTGGCGCAGCCACTCCGCTAGGAGCCTAGTTACCGATCGATAGATGAAGAGTTTACCATACAGGTCAATATGAGCCGTGCGGATAGTTACACGGTGATCGAGGGGAATTAGAGCGCAGTATGTGCGAAGCCGCGAGAAGTGGGGGCATGAAAATAAGTGACAAACGGAGTTGTAAGTAGAGCAAGCAGCGATCTGTGGAAAGTTTTAAGGAAGGAACTGGCGACTTACGGTAGTAAATCGGTGTGTATTGAGATCTCATTTGTATCGTCAGTCGTCGTTGAGGCTAACAAAAGAACTCGGAAGTACAGGGGGGAAACCCGGAGTGAGAGGAACCCTGTGCGGCTGATCACCCCCCCCATGGTGCGTCGAGAGGACGGTGAAAAAGGAGAGAGGGACGTAGATGAAGTCGAGAACCGAGGAGCAGCACGGTGTGCTGAAAAGGGAGTTGATGTGGCAGTGGTCGCCAGAGTGGCAGCGTGCAGCGCATTGTCCGGCAAGAAAAACTGCGATGGTAACAGCGGTGGTAGTTGCGAAGCTTTAAAAAAAGAAAAAGAATACAGGTAGTTCCGGGTAATAAAGGGCGAAATTTGTACTAATAGCTCGATTTCTTGGATAATCACTTATATATCTCTGCGCGGGACTCTCAGTTTGTTCATGGGGGCGCCTATGCAAGGCACGGGATATTCCTTGGTAGCAGGCACGCCGGCAAACTGAGGAATAGTAGCAAATAAAGAGAAGTTCTTGAGGATACTCGCGTCTTTTTCAAAAATAACCAATTTTTACCTCGCACTTTCTTAACGTGGCAACCTCTTATCAGCAGAAACCCCAAGTATACTGCACTCGAGGGGAAAAGAGGGTGGTGATGCACCACATATACTAAGAACACATATTACATGGGGGCTTGAGCGACACCTACGTACCTACCTACTCTAAGTACTTGTGGGTATTTGGGGGCAAAGCGGCAGAAAGCGATAATAGATGCTGATACAAGTGACACTCCACGTAAGCGGCCAGCTGGCGGTCGCTTGGTTCATGGAATACGATTCGCAGGTAACACTGAGGTTGGAGTTGGTCTGCGAGGTCAACTAGGGTTTGCTTGCTTGCATAGTGCACTCTGGCGCACTCAGCCACAACTGTACGGTATGTACTGTGGATAGAATTCTTTTCATTCCAGTAAACTCCAAGAGTCCGAATTCCCTATCGGGGGCGTGGCTCGTACTTTCTGATTCCTCCCCGAGGGGGGATTGGATTTAGAAATTGACTTCATGGGACTATCTATCTGGTGTATGTATAGAGAGTATCCCGGTTCGGACTGAGCCAGGTATGGGGTTCATATAATCAACGTGAGCGGTGTCTTCGTCGTGGGCATTGGGAGCACGGTTTGTTGGCTTATTTTTTTAGCGACTCGATGAGAACCATAAAAGTGTAATCGTTGGCGGGAATCCTGCATGAATTTTCGAACACTCTAAGTCTCTAAGTGCATGTATTGGAACTAAAATTAGTTTACGTAAGAGTTACAGGACATTCAATGATGAAATCGAGTCCTCTGGTTATGAGAATTTTCACAACAAGCGAAATGGTCGCGTTCGGGTCAGGTAATTGGGATCAGATAATTGGCTTGGCTCATTGGCTCATTGGCTCATTTCATTGCTATTATAGAATAATTTCAACTGCCGCCTCATCAACCGAGCTCGGGAGTTGAGGAAAACTTAAAGTATAAGGCCCACAAGGGGAAAAGGAATTCATATCAGCGGATTCATACAGCCCGCCCTCGGAGTTACTGTAGGGGCTTGAAATAGATTCCAAAGAGGATGTGAGATTTTAAAAAAATACGACCACAATTATTTTTTGCGTTTTGCGAACCGTGAGAACGTTCTTCGAGTCTTCCAACGAGTTCCGCGAATGTTGCGAGGTTTTTATTTGACTTCACCATGACTACTCTTGTTTATTGCACTCGCTTTACTACTTTTTCTCGCTGTAACACACTGCCATTGCGCAAGCTAAGTTAGCGCGAACGTAAGCTTCGAAGTAGGCATAACCAGTCTTTATATATCTAAAATGGAAAAGGTTACTTACGGTGTCAAGCGTAGCGAAGGCGGCGTTCATGAAGGAGACGGGCACTTTGCAGCAGGAAGCCATAAAAATTGCGACCAGGATCAATTGCACTGGTGGAACACCAGCCCAAGCGCGCGTGCTGTCCCAGAGCCACGAATGGTTCACCGCCCGCCCATCAAGTTATTTGAAATAATGGAAAAGGCCAACACAGCTATGGACAACACAAGCATATACTTCACGATAAAAAACAACGCCGTTCAAAAGAACGTGGCCCTCCTCCAAGAAATATGCAAGCCTGTGCTTAGAAAGCATGATGCACAGCTGACAAAATGGATCGAGGCAGCAGAATTAGCTTACACCGACGAAGCCAAAGAAGCGGTATACTCACTCGCGGAGTCTGCATCATGCGCCTTAATGGACCAAGCTTTATACCACAAATCTGGCTCAACTCGAAGCCATGCATACGACCTGGTTCTCTTAAAACCGCCAATACTTCAAAAAATTAAGAGCACATTTGGAAGCGATTACCTCAACGAATTAAGATCTGACACTGAGAGGCCTGCTTTGAAGAAGCTTTTGAAGGCTCACGGAGATTGGTTAGAAGACCGTTGCCGATTGTGGCTTGAGGCCCAAGGCGTGCGCCGCTGGTCGGTTGCCGAGCAACCTGATACCTTAGAAGCGACAGGAGCGCCCTCTGCTGAGTCTGTGTATTATGTGACTGAGAACGATCTGCGAGCACAGCAGCTAAAAGCGCTTGGCTACGAATGGTGCACCCCGGATTTTTGTTCGTCGACGCCCAAGGCCTGCCTGTTCGAGTCCCCGTTACTTTTCACAAACCACAGCCAGGCACTGCTGCTGCCGCAATTAAATCACCACCCAAATTTTGGGCGACTGTTTTGGAGGTCAAGGGCCACTTTGTGAAGCAAGGAAAGACTGACAAATTCGACGAACGCAGGGTCTTAAACCAGCTTCACCGGTACAGCGATGTCTTTGGTCCCCTTCTCATGCTCCAAAAACGAGGCTTCACCGAGGCTACGGCGCGCGCCTTGCTATCTAAATTCCTAAACAGTGGCAGGTCGCAGCACCTTGCCCCAGGAGTTGTTACAGTGGATATCAATCGGCTGCCAGAGACGAAGCTGCGTAATCCTTGGGCGTGTGCGGTGCCGGATAACTACACTCGCGACTGGAAGTACTTTAAAATTGACAAGACGCACCACCGCCCGCCCAATAGCCAGTTTCCAAATCCTTCACAAGGGACAGTGCTGGAAGCGTGGATGCGCGTGTCATTTGAAGCTGCTGGGGCTGCATCGCAGGACCGAGCGCTTTTGAAGCAACTTCGGGCCGAAGTCAGAATCCACTTGACGAAGCACTTGGGCCAGTGGAGCGCTGATGGGGCGGACAAACATCTATTTCAGGGATGGGAAGGTCGAATGTTTGCGAGCAATCTCGTTGCAGGTCGAGTGGCAGTAGAGTTAGCCAAAGCAAAGGCCAAGTTGGCAGTCGAAGCAGCTGACGCCGCCGAAGCGTTGGCTCAAGTAGTTATCGAATCAGAGGCAGATGTCGAGGACTGGGAAGACCGCGAAGATGCCGTTGAAACTTTTGTTGCTTCTGATTCTACTGGAATGAATGTGGATACTTATCTGCTTCGCCCTTCTTATCTTCAGCCCTCTGGAGCTGGTTGATGTACAAATTTTTGTTTTTTTAGAGTAGTACTTCTGCTTATGCCTTTTGTTCTTATCTTCAGCCATCTGGAGCTGGTTGATGTACAAATTTTTGTTTTTTTAGAGTAGTTCTTATGCTCATGCCTTTTGTATTGTAATAATTTGAATAAAGAGTTCAGTTTCACGCGATGCGCGCAACGCGCAACGCACTTGTTTAAGGCACAAATTATCAATCCTTGCGAGTATAAGAATTGATGCTTCGGCGTTTAAAGGTAGCATTCGCCAACAAAAGGGAAAGTGAAACAAAAAGTACCCAACAGGCCATTTCTTCGGCGGAAGAAGGATCTTACTGCTTTGATTTATCTCGGACTCTCTTCTTCTAAAAGAAAAATTCCCTTCAGGAAAGAAAAGAGAGGGGTAAGAAGTAAGAAGGCACCACAAAAATTAAGAGTACACGACCCAACCCTTGAGAAAGAAAGGCTGTTGGCGTCTTCGACAGAGATAGAACCTCTAGTCAGCCAGCACACTTTCTGATTATTATTTAAAATTAGGGCTGGTTTAGTATTAGGTGCCTGAGATTTTTCGGTGCAGAACACCGGGAACATCCAGCTCAGTAAATCGGGGGATATAACCCAACCGAACCAAGCGCCACTGAATAATTTATGGTGGTTTGAGTTTAGGCAATCGGCCATCTCGCTGGGATTTGCCATTTGTATCTTGCTCTATAAGATAATAAATCAATACAGAATTTCATAATCTGCAAAAAAATACAGGAAACTAATACAATATAACATACATACGCATATTTTCTAGAGGCACGAGTACATTAAAGTAAATGGAAAGCAGTTCGTTTTAAAGAGAGCACGTATATTTTACATAGTTCAGAATTCTTTATGACCCAGAATATCAATTTCCTCTGCTACTTGATACGGCACTTCTCGGTGTGCTGCTCGCAGCGCTCTTGGCTTTGCTAGCCCTGCTGGTTCTGCTCCCTGCCGCACTCGACGCTGCGCTACCTTCAGCAGAGCTGTCGTCGCTGTCGGTCTCTTCATCGCTATCGTCGTCATCATCATTGTCTTCATTATCGTCCTCATCCTCCTCTTCGTCGTTGCCGCCGCCCATCGAAGGCACTTTT
>Ga0307982_1002706_pt1 | contig 14273 bp, 9 predicted proteins | sample OrgLakmetagen989_FD_201847 | JGI IMG/M metagenome (GOLD analysis project Ga0307982, IMG submission 201847) | Saline water microbial communities from Organic Lake, Antarctica - #989 | ecosystem: Environmental > Aquatic > Non-marine Saline and Alkaline > Saline | place: Antarctica: Organic Lake...
AAACCGCTCCCCTCAAGGCAGCCCTTAAAAAAGCGACTTCTAAAGCGGATGACGTGTATGAAATCGCGCTCGATACTCTTTTCAAAACGCATAATTTTGTAGCGGTCGAATACAGTGGTTCGTGGCAAGCCATCAAATACCCGTGGCATGTACTCGAAATGATGGATTTAATTTTAAATCAAACCGATAGTTTTATAAGTCCGAAAGCTGATATTGCTAAAAGTGCGACTATTAAAGGGAAAAACGTCGTTATAGAAGCCGGCGTAAAAGTGTTTGAAAACGCGGTCATCAGTGGCCCCGCCTATATAAGTAAAAACGCTGTTGTCGGTAACAACGCTTTAGTACGAGATTCCATTATCGGTGAAAACTCGGTGGTAGGCTATAATACCGAGGTAGCTCGGTCGTGGCTCGGTAAAAATATTACCAGTCATATGGCTTACATTGGAGACTCTATTATAGACGATACCGTTAATTTTGGAGCCTACAGTTGCACGGCTAATTTAAGACTTGATAAGAAAACAGTTCGCGTGCGAATAAAAGACGACTTGGTAGATTCAAATCACCTTAAACTGGGCGCTATAGTGGGTATGGGGACTCAAATTGGTATCGGTGCAAAACTTATGCCAGGGTGTAAAACTCCCGTGCAAACATTAGTCCGACCTGGGGAAATATGGACGTAATACCCAACACTTAAATAACCACCGACACTTCTGCTTAAGTTATGCACTTTCAACTCTAAAAGTTATGCAGAGTTTTCACCCAAGTTATACACATTTCCTCCCGTTTTATTGTGAACCTAAATTTTAATCATCTTATCACTAGACTCAGAAAGACTTAAAATCGGATACAATACTTATTCTTTCCCTCTAATATAATTAAGAAATTAATAACCAGTACGGTAAAAATAATATCCATAACCTCGTTACCTATAAGCTTTTAGAGTTTTAAACATATAAGCCCTATTACTACTTAATCTATAAATTAATATTTTAAATAAACTAATCCACTAAGAGAAAGAATGTTGAATTAAAATTTGTAGTTTGAATTAAAGTTGACTAAAGAGGGTTATTTTCTATATTCTTCAGGCTTTAAAACACGTGGTAGTAACGTGTTTTAACAAATAGGAAGGGCTAACTAAGACGGAGATTAAAAAAGATTACGAGATTAGTGACGACTAAATTTTTTTTTCAAACCCTTTGTTAGCGCAACCAAACCCTAATTCTTAAGTCTTTTAGTTTGCTCATGAGCGACATCAAAAAAATCAAAGATTTCGATGCAATTGCCTTATCAGTTGCTTCACCTGAAGAAATTTTATCGTGGTCACACGGTGAAGTCACCAAGCCAGAAACCATTAATTACCGTACTCAGAAACCAGAACCAGACGGTTTATTCTGTCAAAAAATATTCGGTCCGGTAAAAAACTGGGAGTGTGCTTGTGGAAAGTACAAACGAATTCGATACAAAGGCATTGTCTGTGAACGATGTGGAGTAGAAGTAACGCGTTCTATTGTGCGACGTGAAAGAATGGGACACATTAAATTGGCGGTTCCAGTTACTCACACTTGGTTTTTGCGATCTACGCCTTCAAGAATCGGTTTATTAATGGATTTATCGGTTAAACAGTTAGAACAAATTGTTTATTTTGCTTCTTATTTGGTGGTTGATGTCGACGAAGAAGATCAACAAGAAGCGATGGGAGAACTAGAAGCGGATTACAAAAAAATTATTGATAAAGCAAAGGAAGATAATGATGCCAGTCTTAAGGCCGCTAAAAAAGCGGTTAAAGATGGCGATATGACAGAAAAAGATTTACTCGCTTTAGAAAACGAGTTGGTACTAAATTTAGAAGAAGTAAACGGAAACTTTAAAAGTGCTAAAGATGAACTTAAAAATTTAAAAGTAGGTTTAGTGCTTACAGAAACGGAATACCGAACTATTTCTATGAAATTTGGTCACGTTTTTCGCGCTGGAATTGGGGCTGATGCCATTCGAGAAGTGATTCAAAGAATGGATATGCCTAAGTTTATTAAAGACTTAAAAGTAGAATTAAAAGCGGCTTCTGGCCAAAAAGAGAAAAAATTATTAAAACGAGTGAAGTTAGTTTCTTCTTTAGAACGAAGTAATATTCGTCCAGAGTGGATGATTTTAACCGTTATTCCGGTGATTCCACCAGAACTACGACCCATGGTACAACTTGATGGAGGGCGTTTTGCCACTTCTGATTTAAATGATTTATACCGACGAGTTATTAACCGTAATTCACGTTTGAAAAAACTGATTCAACTGGGAGCGCCAGAAATTATTTGTCGAAATGAAAAACGAATGTTGCAAGAATCAGTGGATATTCTGATTTCTAATTCGGTGCGAAACTCTCGTTCTGGGGTGAACCAAGTACAACGTCGTCGTTTACGATCACTTTCGGACATGTTGAAAGGGAAACAAGGTCGTTTCCGACAAAATCTACTGGGGAAACGAGTGGATTACTCAGGTCGTTCAGTGATTGTGGTCGGGCCGACACTTAAATTAAGTGAGTGTGGTCTGCCTAAAAAAATTGCTTTAGAGCTCTTTAAACCGTTTGTAATCTCAAAACTGATTGGTTTTGAATTAGCGCATAACGTGAAAAGTGCTGAAAAATTAATTAAGAATGGTGAAAAAGTTGTGTGGGATATTTTAGACGAAGTCATTGAAGGTAAATACGTACTTCTAAATCGTGCTCCAACCTTGCATAGACTCGGGATTCAAGCTTTTCAACCGCGTTTAGTAGAAGGAAAAGCGATTCAATTACATCCTTTAGTTTGTGCTTCATTTAATGCTGATTTTGATGGAGATCAAATGGCGGTACATCTACCGTTATCGGCGGATGCACAGCGAGAAGCGCGTGAAATTATTGTTTCTTCTAAAAATCTATTAAAACCATCAGCTGGGGAGCCAATTGTGACGGCGTCACAAGATATGGTACTGGGGTGTTACTTCCTGACTAAAATGCTGGAAGGTAAATTAGGAGAAGGACGAAGCTTTGCGACTGAAGAATCTGCTATCTTTGCTTTGGATACAAAACAAATTCATCTGCAGGCTAAAATTAATGTTCGTCTTAAAGGTGAAATGACCGAAACTTCAGTGGGACGGGTTATTTTCAACCAAATTTTACCAGAAGAAAAACCATACCAAAACGAAACTTTTGGGAAGAATCAATTAAAAGACGTGTTATCACATGCCTTTACTTACAACGGCGTTGAAGTGGCGGCTAAACTAGCCGACGAGATTAAAGATCTTGGTTTCAAATACGCGACTATGTCTGGAATTACCGTTTCAGCGTACGATCTTCATTCTCCAAAAAACAAAGATGAAATTGTGGAAAAAGCGGATCAAATCGTAAATCACATTAATGATCAGTATTACTTTGGTTTAATTACCGATGAAGAGCGTTACAACCACACTATAAAAATTTGGTCACGCATTAAATCAGATATCACCAACGAAATGATCGATGAATACGATCAAGAAAATGATATTTACTACATGATCGATTCTGGAGCCCGAGGGAACTGGGGACAAATTACCCAAATGGCGGGGATTAAAGGATTGGTGGCCAGTCCATCAGGTAAAACCATTGAACTGCCAATTAAATCGAATCTAAAAGAAGGGTTTACGATCTTAGAATACTTTATTGCCACACACGGTGGACGGAAAGGGAAATCAGATACGGCCTTGAAAACCGCTGAAGCGGGTTACTTAACGCGTCGTCTAGTTGATTCTGTACAAGATATTATTGTTCGTGAAGAAGATTGTGGAACGACTACGTTTAAAACTATTACCCGTGAAAATTCTGACTTCTTGGGCGTACCTTTTGAAGAACGAGTTTACGGATTAACTGTTGGGAACGACGTTAAAGTGAAAAGTAAAACGGTACTTAAAAAGAACCAAGTTATTGCCGATGCTGAAGTAGAACTTATCCGTGAACACCAAGTAACGTCTATTGATACCCACTCAGTGATGTACTGTAAAACTTTAGGAGGGGTTTGTGGTAAGTGTTACGGACACGATTTAGGGAACCGACGAGTGGCTGAAATTGGAACGCCGGTCGGAATTATTGCGGCTCAATCAATTGGGGAACCGGGTACACAGCTTACGATGCGGACTTTCCACATGGGAGGGATTGCCACCGAAGGAGCGTCTATTACCCAAGGTTTGACGCGAGTTGATGAATTATTTGAGGCTCGTTCTCCAAAAAATCCAGCCGTACTTTCAGAGATTGCGGGAGCGGTGAAAGTGAAAAAAGGAAAAAATGATACCAAGATCATTGTTTCAGCAGAAAAAGCAGAAGAAGATGTGCATCACTTGAGTCTGAATATGGAAGCGGCGGTTAAAAAAGGAGATACCGTTCGTGAAAAACAAATTATTGCCAGAAGCACCGAAGATAAATCAAACGTTAAATCACGATGTGAAGGAACGGTGGTTAAAGTTTCAGCTGAGGGGATCACTATTAAACAAGCTGAAGCGGTTGAAAAAACATACGTGATTTCACACCGAACAATGCTTAAAATCAAAGATGGTGAGCAAGCGGAGAAAGGACAAGCGTTAACGGTGGGGCATATTGATCTACGTCAGCTAATGGAACTAACATCAGTTGAAAAAGTTCAAGAATACATTCTGTATGAAGTTCAGTACATCTACAGCTCACAAGGGCAAAATATTAATGAGAAACATATTGAGATCATTTCTAAACAAATGGCCTCTAAAGTTCGAATTTTAGATGGGGGTGATTCTGATTACCTACCTGGTGAGATTAAAGATGTAATTGAAGTTGAGCGTGCCAACGATGCACTCAAGAAAAAGAAGAAGACGGCAGCCAGTTACGAACGTCTGCTACTAGGACTCACGAGAATTTCACTTTGGACGGACTCATGGCTGTCTGCGGCTTCGTTCCAAGAGACGATTAGAGTACTGGTAGAAGCATCTACGACGCGAAAGATCGATACGCTTGACGGTCTGAAAGAAAACGTTATCATCGGCCGGCTGATCCCGGCAGGGAAACACTATAAACCCTCATCAAAAGAGGCTTAACCAAGAAAAATTTATGCCAACTATCAATCAACTCGTTCGAAACCCACGTAAGGATAAAATCCGGAAATCTAAATCTCCAGCCTTACAATCAAGCTTTAATTCTTTAAGAAATAAAGCGGTGAACTCACCAGCCCCTCAAAAACGAGGTGTATGTGTGAAAGTTACGACCACAACGCCTAAAAAGCCGAATTCGGCTCTCCGAAAAATCGCACGAGTTCGCTTAACCAATGGTTACGAAGTTAATGCGTACATCATGGGAGAAGGTCACAATCTTCAAGAGCATTCAGTAGTAATGATTCGAGGAGGAAGTGTGAAAGATTTGATTGGGGTACGTTACCACATTGTACGAGGTACCCTTGATACCCAAGGAGTTGAAAACCGAAAACAGAGTCGTTCTCGTTACGGTTCTAAGAAACCTAAAAGCTAGTTAAAATTCGGAGAGTAGGCTTTAAACAGCCTACTCTCTTTCTTTTATAAAAATTTATTTATTAACTTTAAGACATTATGTCAGACAAAACAAAAGCAGCGCCAAAAGCTAAAGCGGCGCCTGAAAAAAGCTCAGCTAAAAACGCAGCCGCTACTGATAAGCCAGTAAAAGCTCGAAAAAAGTACCAAAACCAATTTTCTTTTGGAGATCCGCTTCAAGATAAATTTGTAAACTGTGTGATGAAAAACGGTAAAAAAACAATCGCCGTTAAAATCATGCAAGACACGCTGCAAGAATTGTACCGACGTGGTCAAGATGACCCGTTAAAGTGTTTCGAAACAGCGCTTAAAAACGCGACTCCAGCGATGGAAGTTAAAGCCAAACGTATTGGTGGGGCGGTATACCAAATTCCAATGGAAGTTACCGAAAAACGACAACAATCTCTTTGTATCCGATGGGTACTAGAAGGCGCTCGAAAAAAGAAAGGACAACCTATGTTTAAACGTCTAGCGGGTGAACTGCTTGATGCTTCAAACGAAACTGGGTTTGCCTACGGTAAAAAAGAAGACGTACACCGAATGGCTCAGGCTAATAAAGCTTTTGCTCACTTGGCTCGTTACTAAGCAAATCTTACCATTTATTAGAATCAAAACCCTCGGTTTCAGCCGAGGGTTTTTTGTTACTCGTTTAAGATGAACTTTTTATAAAGTTTTTGTCTCGCAATCAACGATTAATTTTCTTATACTTATTATGATTTAATTACCCACAATTAACTATGTCAGAAGAAAAAATTTATGTTGGAAACGGAAAAAAGATCACTACCCAGTATGGTGATTTGATGAAGCTGAGTATGACCGCTGAAGATATTGAAAAAATGCAGGCTAACCTAGATAATGGTTGGATCAACTTGAACGTTAAAGAACGTCGAGAACCATCAGCGGGTGGTATGACGCATTATTTAGAAGTTGATACCTGGAAACCGAATGCTGATAAAGCTGGGGGTGGCGACGATAAACCTAAAGCGGCGAAACCAGCGCCCACTAAAGAAGATCTTCAACCAGAAGACCTGCCTTTCTAGTTTCAAATTAACTAAGCCTGAATCTTAAGTCCGGACTCTGTAATTTATTTTACAATTAGAGTCTGGACTTTTTTATTGCGCTTGCCGTTTTGCTTTACGAGTGAAAAACCAGAATAGTCCTATAAGCATCACTAAGGCGCCTATAATTTTTTGAGCCCCTAAGGGTTCATTTAGTATTACAAAACTGCTTAAAAGCACGATTACGGGGATTCCAAGCATATAAAAACTTAAATGTGACATCGGTAAGAACTCGTGCGCTTTAATATAAGCGGCTCGACCTACAAACAACCCAAAGAATTGCGCCACGCCAACGGCGATCAAAGCCATAATTTCTACTTGGGTACTAAACGTTCCTAAGGCTATGGCAATCAGCAGTGAAAAGATCACCATACTCCAGCCTCGCCAAAAAGTTAAAGCGAGAGCATTTATAGGGTGTTTATATTTTTTAATAAGGACGCTTTGTGTGGCGACTGATAAACCACAAGTAAGCAAAGCCATGACGCCCAAGAAAGTAACTTCCCCTTTTAGATTTGAGACAATTACGAGTCCTGCAATGGTTATTAATATGGCACTTAATTGTCGCCAGCTAAATCTTTCTCCTAAAAATAAGGCTCCCAGAACAAAAGACCAAATAACAATATTTTGATCGATTAAGGCCGCCACACCACCACTAATTTGCGACATACCGTAAAACCACGTGCTCCCATTTATTAAAGTGAGTACCGAAATCAAAGCGTAAAAAGGACCGTGAAGTTTTAGTTCTGGAATTAAGACTTGGCGTTGCGACTTGATTGGGAGATAAAAGCCAAGCGTCGCCACCACCATACCAATACCCCATCCCCAGATAGCCAAGCTATAAAAATCAATTTCCGATAAATTGAGCCCGAGCTTGGTGCCAATCACCCCAATGGTAAACGAAAGCATAGCTAAGGTGGCGAGGCTGTAACCTCGCCAGTGTTCAGGAATTGAGTTGAGCATTAGGTTAACCGTTCAATAAATTGGTCGAGTCCTAACACTTCTTCTTTATCTTCTCCATAAGATCGAATATTTACTTTGCCGGTATTTACCTCGTTATCTCCTACCACTAAAGTGTAGGGTATTTTCTTCGTTTGGCTGTTTCGTATTCTTTTCCCTAAACTGTCGGTTGGGTCGTAAACTTCAACGCGACCACCAGCGTCTTTTAACTGAGCGGCTAAGTTGTAGGCGTAATCCTCGTGCACTTGGTTAACGGGTAAAATGTGTACTTGTACCGGCGCGAGCCAAGCCGGGAACGCGCCCGCGAAATGTTCAATAATAACACTCATAAAGCGTTCTAAACTTCCGGCAATCGCTCGATGGATCATGACCGGGCGTTCCTTTTGACCTTGGTCGTTAATATACTCTAAACCAAAGCGCTCTGGTTGCACAAAATCTAACTGAATCGTGGCCAGCTGCCACTCACGACCAATGGCGTCTTTAAATTGGAAATCTAGTTTAGGACCATAGAAAGCGGCTTCGCCTTCTACTCTTTTATAGGGCAGTTTTTCTCCTTCGGCGACGAGCTCTAAAAAGTCTTCGGCTTGATCCCAGTGTTTATCTTCTCCTAAATATTTATCTTTATTGGCTGAATCGCGCACCGATAAGCTCACCCAAAACTGATCATCGTTCCACATGCCCAGTTTTGTATAAAACTCACGCACCACTTTAACCAAATTTTGTACTTCTTCGCCGACTTGGTCATTGGTACAAAAAACGTGGCCGTCATCTTGCGTTAAGGCTCGTACGCGACTTAAACCCAGTAATTCACCGGGTAATTCATCTCGGTAACACGTCGTTGTTTCGGCATAGCGAATGGGTAAATCACGGTAAGACCGCATTTGCGACGCGTAAATTTGCGTGTGATGCGGACAGTTCATCGGCTTCATCACAAACTCAGTGTCCCCTTTTCCTTTTACGTGAAAGAGATCGTCTTTAAACTTATCCCAATGGCCAGAAGTTACGTATAAGTCTTTTTTAGTGATATGAGGAATATAGACTTCTTCAAAACCGTACTGGCTTTGAATTTCCATAATAGTGTCTTTAATTTGGTTCCGCATAAACGCTCCCTTTGGAGTAAATAACGGCAAACCAGAGCCAACTTTGTCAGAGAAAGTAAATAAATCTAACTCAGCGCCCAGTTTGCGGTGATCGCGCTTAGCCGCTTCTTCTAAAAATTCTTGGTAGGCTTTTAGCGCTTCTTCGTCTTTAAAAGCCACGCCATAAATTCGGTTCATCATGGTTCGATCACTGTCACCACGCCAGTAAGCGCCCGCCATTTTAGTCAGCTTGAAGACTCCGATTTCCCCGGTAGATTCTAAGTGACCGCCCATACAAAGGTCTTGGTACACTTCTTCGCCGCCTTCGTTTACAAAATTATGAAAAGTGAGCGTTTCACCACGAGCCTCAATTTCATCAATTAGTTCTAATTTATACTCATCGTTTGCAAAGTACTCTCGCGCTTGGGCAAAAGATTTTTCAACCCGTACGACTTTAAAGTCTTTATTTACAATCCAGCGCATTTTTTTCTCAATGGCTTTAAAATCTTTATCGGAAACTATTTGATCGCCGAAATCAAAATCTTGATAAAAACCATCTTCGGTATGCGGTCCAACTCCGCGCTTAACGCCTTTAAAAGCCATGCCTACCGCGTAGGATAAAATGTGCGAGCCAGTGTGTCGTCGTTTTTCTTCGAGGGTTAATTGAGAGGCGTTCATAGGTTTTCAGGTTAAAATGTCTCTGGCCATATTTGGTAGAGGATTAATACGTTCTCGGTTCCACCAAATTGAGCCGCGTTAGGCGGTTATTGAATTCAAGGTCGTGGTGGTGCGGTTTTTCATCATTTTAAACTTTAAGTTTAACACGATAGAATGTCAAAGTTTTGAGTTCACAGTTAACCTAAATTCAGGTATAATAGCACCGAATTTATCTTCCTTTAAAAATACACATGAAAAAAAGAATCGCGATTAACGGTTTTGGTCGAATTGGCCGATCAGCAGCACGAATTATTATGCAAGATCATAAAGATACGCTTGAACTCGTAGCGATCAATGATCCTTCGCCAATTGAGCACAGCGCGTTATTGTTTGGTTATGATTCAAATTTTGGTCGTTACCCAGGCACGGTAGATACTAAAGGCGAAGATACGCTTATTATTGACGGTAAAAATGTCAGCAAGTTTGGAACCCGTAACATTGAAGATTTGCCGTGGGGAGATTTAAAAATTGATGTGGTACTAGAATGTACGGGGGTTTTTAGAGACGCTAAAGGGGCGCAAAAACACATTGATCAAGGCGCGAAGAAAGTCGTTATTTCAGCTCCGGCTAAAGGCGATGGTTTTGATACCTACGTTATTGGCGCTAATTGCGATAGTATTCGGGGTGATGAAACGCTCGTTTCAAATGCATCTTGTACGACTAATTGTTTAGCCCCAATTGCTAAAGTTTTAGACGATGAGTTTGGAATTGAATCTGGTTTGTTAACGACGATTCATTCTTACACCACCAGCCAACCAGTATTAGATTTAGGAGGTAAAGATCTACGACGTGGTCGAGCCGCAGCCCTTAATTTAGTACCGACTTCAACTGGAGCGGCTAAAGCGGTAGCACTTGTACTGCCTGGTTTAGCAGGAAAACTTGATGGAATGGCCGTTCGAGTTCCAACGCCAACGGTATCAATCGTTGATTTAACCATTAAAGTTAAAAAATCGACGACGGTTGAAGAAGTAAACGCCGCTATTAAACGAGCGAGTGAAAAAAATCCTCACATTTTGGGCTACAACGATAAGCCGTTAGTGTCTATGGATTTCAAACAAGATTCTCGCAGTTCAATTTTTGATGCTGATTCTACTTATGTGATGGGCGACCTGGTTAAGGTCCTTTCTTGGTACGATAACGAATGGGGTTACTCTTGCCGGATTGTTGAGCTGGCTGAAAAACTTTAAGTTGAAGTATTTTAGTCTGTTGTTTTTAAGCTTTGGGCTAATAGCTTGTTCAATTAATAATAAAGCAGAGGTTGATTACGATCTCTGCTCTTTCGAAGATCCTTTTTGCTCAGAAACGCGTAAGCAATGTCACTCTTTTGGAAATGAAATTAAGTGCTTTGACAACGCTAATTCTGCTTGTGAACATGCAGGCTGTAGTAATACAGAAATTTGTAGTTACATAGAGATGTTGCCTTCAAAAATAGAATGTTTAAAATTTTAATACCATGAAAGCTAAAATTTATATCAAACCTAGTTGCCCATTTTGTGTTAATGCGGTCGCGCTGTTAAATCAAAAAGGCATTAAGACTGAAGTCTTTGATATTTCTTCTGATCCAAAGCTTCGTGCTAAAATTTCAAACTCAGTTGGTGGTTACAACACCGTGCCGATGATTTTTTTGGATGGCACCTTTGTTGGTGGCTGCAGCGAATTGCAGACTTTGGATAAACAAGGGAAACTTTAGTCGTTAAAAGCAGTTTTAATACATTCTCACAAGCTTTAATCAAAGGGCTTGTTTGACTTGAACGGCTAATTCCTCTACACTAACTCAGATTTAAACAGAGAATTTCGGTTTAGCAGTCCCGCTTAGCGGCACGCACCCATTCTCATCTTATCTGCTAAAAACGCAGACAACTGGTAACCAAAACCAATAAATTTAACCTTCAAGCTTCTTAAAAACATAGGAGTAATAAAAAGAAAAATGAATTTGTGAAATAGGTTTCCTTAAATCAAATATTCATTAATACATTTAAAAAATGTCAGAAGACAAACTCAGTAATTGGCTGAACAAAGAAGGACTCTTTGGAAGAAAAAAAGTTGCCACTCCAGCCGCAACAGACAAAACAAACAGTGCCCCGAAAGACACTTCGGCGCCAGTAGCAGCGCCAGGTGCAAAAGCGTCGGACGTTAAACCAGCTGGTTTATCAAATGCCACTAAACTAAAGCCGAATCCAAACGCGAAACCAACGGCAAACACTAATGCCAGTGGTAAGCCACGGCCCAATAATAATAACCGCAACCAAAACGGTGGCGGTAACAAAAATGGTGGCGGTGGAGGTGGCGGTTTCCGTCGACCAAACTTATCGGCGAAACCAACTAATAATGATCCGTCTTTTCACCGGCCAACGGCAGAAAAACGTGATAAATTTCACCCGACCAATTTTATTAAATCTAATCCAGAAGGAGAAATTAGAGTCGTACCGATTGGAGGGATGGAACAAGTAGGAATGAACATGATGTTCATTGAATGGGACGACACGATTATCATTATCGATACGGGTCTTGTGTTTGCATCTCCAGAACACCTGGGGGTTGATGCGGTAATTCCGGATTTAACCTATTTAAAGCAAAATAAGCATAAAATTAAAGGGGTTTTCTACACCCATGGTCACTTAGATCATATTGGAGGCGCGCCTTATATTTTACCTGAACTCGGTTTTCCACCGTTGTTTGCAACACGACTGACTAAAGAACTTTTGGTACTTACGTGTGATGAACACCTAGACCGAAACAAATTAAAAATTACCGAAATTACCCCTAAATCGAAGATTAAAGCGGGTAAGTTTGAAGTCGAATTCTTCCACGTGAATCATTCTATTCCAGACGGAGTTGGTATCGTGGTAAACACCCCTTACGGGGCGATTGTTGATAGTTCAGATTTTAAATTTGATCACAACCCTGCCGACGACCAACCCGCTGATTTAGCGCGAATTGCTGAAATTGGCCGGAATGGTGTGGTACTCGGGATGATCGATTCAACGAATGCGCTCAAATCAGGTCATACTATTTCAGAGCGGGTCATAGCCGAAGACATTGGCAAGATTATTAAAGAGAGCAAAGGTCGAATTTTAATGGCGACGTTTGCTTCAAACATTGGTCGAGTGGCCAAAGCGGTTGAAGCGGCGGAAGCGGATGGACGAACCGTCTTTTTATCGGGACGTTCGATGGAACGAAATATTGCCGTAGCCAGAAAGTTGAACTATTTAAAATGTAAGGAGAAAACCCTACAGATCATGAATCCAAAAGCGGATAAAATGGATCCGAGTAAAGTAATGATTCTTTCAACCGGATCGCAAGGAGAAACGCTGGCGGCGCTCACGCGAATGGCGGCGGGCACGCATCCTAAAGTAAAACTAAAAAAAGAAGATACCGTTATATTTGCTTCGTCTCCGATTCCAGGAAACGACATGGCCGTGGTCTCAGTGCTTAATAATCTGGCCGATATCGGTTGTAAGGTGATTGATCACAAAGATATGAACACGCATGTTTCTGGTCATGGTAACGCCGAAGAATGTAAGCTTATGTGTGCGTTGCTCAATCCTAAATACATGGCGCCGATACACGGTGAAGTGTACATGCGGAAAGGGCACGGAGAAATGGTGGTTCGTGATTTAGGGTACAAAACTGAAAATGTAATCGTCATGAAAAATGGCCGAGGTATCATTGTTGGCCCTAAAGGGGCTCGTTTAATGACGGAAAAAGAAGCCATTCCTCAAAAAAATGTGCTGATTCAAGAAGGTCTGATTCTCAATGAAAAGGAGCTTAAAGATCGACAGGATATTGCAGAATATGGAATTATTATCGTTAGAGTTGATCACGAGAAAGGAAAAATTAAAAATATGGAACTTCGCGGACGAGGTTTCCTTTACACCGACCCGAAAAATGAAATTTTCCAGTTACTCGAAAAAGAACTGAAAGATTTATGGACGCGTCAATATGATCCGTCTCGACCAGAAAAAGGTTTAGAAACCGAGATGAAAAATATGGCGGAAAAGATTTTGTATAAAAGGTACCGAAACGACTTAGTCGTTGAAGTGATGATTTAAGAACTTCAATTCGAAATTTATAAAATTAGAGTCTGTTTAAAAGCATGGCTCTTTTTTTATTCACGACGCTGAATAGAATAAAAACGAATATGAAAATTTTAGCTTTTGAAACTTCGTGTGATGATACTGCGGTGGCCATTGTTGAAAATGGAACGCGGGTTTTAAGCAGTGTTCAAGTTTCACAGTTGGAACATAACCAATGGGGTGGGGTGGTGCCAGAAATTGCAGCTCGGTTACACGCCGAAGCCTGGCGTCCGGTTTTAGAGCAGGCTCTGGCCGAGGCGAAGCTTGAAATGTCAGACATTGATTATATTGCGGTCACTTATGGTCCTGGTTTGCAAACTTCGCTGCTAAGCGGTACCACAGCGGCTAGTTTTTTGTCTTTGCTGTACAATATACCTTTATTACCGGTACATCATGTCTACGGGCATTTATGTTCCGTTTTTTTAGAGAGAGAAATCAAAACAATACATTTTCCAGCGTTAGTACTCACGGCTTCTGGAGGGCATACAGAATTTTACTTATGGAATGATGCTGCAACCTGGCAAAAACTTGGAGGGAGTATTGATGATGCGGTTGGAGAAGCGTTTGATAAACTTAGCAAGATGTTGGGTTTAGGGTATCCAGGCGGGCCTGAAGTTTCTGCGCGAGCTTTGCAAGGCAATCGTAAAGCCTTCAATTTGCCAGTGCCTAATTTAGGAAAAGAGAGCCTAGATTTATCTTTTTCTGGGGTTAAGTCAGCCGTTAGACGTTTAGTTTTAGCGCGTTATCCCGCCTGGCTAGAAGGTGATTTTTCTAAGAGAGATGAGGAAAGTGAGGCTTTTATTAATGACCTGTGTGCGAGTTTTGAGGAAACTTGTGGTCGTATTTTTAAGAAAAAA
>Ga0307982_1002707_pt1 | contig 14272 bp, 8 predicted proteins | sample OrgLakmetagen989_FD_201847 | JGI IMG/M metagenome (GOLD analysis project Ga0307982, IMG submission 201847) | Saline water microbial communities from Organic Lake, Antarctica - #989 | ecosystem: Environmental > Aquatic > Non-marine Saline and Alkaline > Saline | place: Antarctica: Organic Lake...
AACATCATCTTGGCAGGCCACGCATAGCAGTGCCTTCGTGGACGGCCCTGTCTCCGGACTCGGCTACAGGCAGGGGGTGTCCGCATGCGTGTGTTCGCTGCCGAGCCACCCTGGGCAACAAAGCCCCGTCGCAACAGGTGTACCAAATCGAGTAGCTTTGGTCTTTCAAGCTGGTGTTGCGCCGTCAGCCTGGCCTGCTTGGCATGCAAGTTTGGACGAGGCTTGATGCTGATGGCTGCCTCCAATTTACTGTCCACACAAGGGGGCAGGAGCACGTCAAGAACAGCATGATCCAGTTCCAACAAGCAAAGGTACATTCACGGGCATGCTTGTCGATCAGGTTGGAGTAAACCAGCTGCTGTGCTGTTGACAGGTTGAAGTCTGTCTGGCCTGCATGCGCACGAGCCAAGGGGCCATGCAGACGTCTGCCTCGGGCAGTAGGCTAATGAAATATCACGGGGACTGCGAAGCTCCAGTGTGCCCATTCACACGCAGCCTGCATATCGGTGTTCAGTTTATGCAGCAGACAACAAGGCTGGGACAAAGCGGGCAGCGTCAGCGATGGTGCAAAGGTGTGAATACATTGTCGACCAGCCAGACACTCAGATCAGTCAAATTTACTTGCATCTCCATGAGAGAACAACTAGCCGGCAACCTACCCACGATGCGAGGCGAGTGGCTGTTGAGAGCCACCTGTCCCACGGCTGGACTGTTGGGAGGAAGCAGGAGAAGGGGGGAGGGGGCGCACGCCAGCAGTTCCGCGGGTGAACCGCAAGCGTACACGTACTATATGCGACTCTTGACGCATTTAGAACTTCAACTTGCGGAAGAAGTACTGCACACCGGCGACGGCCTTGTCGTTCTTGCCAGTGGCCTGGTCCTTGTAACGGGCGGTCAGGATGGCCTTTGCCTTGTTCTTGGCAATGCCCTTCTTGTCCTCAGCGTTCAGGGAAGAGTCGGTGATGACGTTCTTCAGTGCCTCATGCACATCCAGGGTGAAGCGGGTGGGCATCACGTGGGTCATGTTCAACACCTTCACGAAAGGCTTGATCACGCAACGCTTCTCCACCTTCTTGGTGCCGTTGGCGGCATCAGCAGCGACAAGGGCGCGGGTGATCTTCTTGGGGGTGCGAGCGACACCGCACACCAGCACGTGGCTGAAGCGCTTGTCGCCGGAGTGGCTGGTGTGCGCGGAGAGCACGACAGCCTTCTTGCCAGCAAGCTTGCCAGCGAGCACCACAACGATGCGACCGGGCTTGAGACTGCAAAGTGGAGATACAATACATTGTCGAACGATGAATAGGTGTGTAGTTCAGGTAAACATATCAAATGCCACGCAGGTATGCAGTAGCGTTTGACGCATGCCGCAGAGTAACCAAACGGCACAGGCACCTAAGCAAACTTACATGGCCATATTTGACACTCGGGTTGTGCTGAATACACTAACACTACGACCTGCAACGATTGAAGTCGTGGGGATCTGGCAATGTGAGGCGGTCTTGAGCAAACAATGCTTGTGCGGAAATTGGCCAGCAAATCTGGGCAGTCGAAATTGCTCAAGGCAAAGCACAGAAACACACGAGACCGTGAAATCAAACAGCGGGTAGCTTAATCAGGCCAGATGATGCTGTCAAGCTCCATAGGCAGTGGCATGCATCTACCAGGCCGCTGGACAGGCCACCCAAGTCACAGCTGCCGAGGTGCAGACCCAGCCGAGGGGCAGATGGCCAGCCAGATACACCCAAGCCCGACACGTAGTTCACCAATACTCACCGATGGTGCCACTAAAATATGGTAAGTGAATGTTTGTTTGCCTTGGGAAAGTGCCGGGTGCCAGAGGCCGCATCTGTGGAAATCATTCATCAAAATACAATACGTGAATGAATGTATAAGAAAAGCCATGCTGCCTACTTTGCCTTGACCTGCGGCTCAGCATGCTCAGCCCCCATAAGTTCGCATTCATGTTCGGCCACTGTATGGTGATTTTCTGCCAAACAATGCATGGGCTTGTTGGTTGAATAAATATTTCTTTCCCAGTCGCAAGCTTGATGTGCGCCCCTCTCCTGAAGGGCTGGAGCAGGGATCCTGCACTTTTTGGTTATTGAGCCCCATTGATTTGGAGACAGGCTCCATCTGGATTCGCGCTTACAGTGAATAGTTATGGCAGCAGCAGCTGGTGGGCCTGAGCCGGGCGATGATGAGTTACTGCGACCATCGTCGCCAAGCGACAAGCCCAGGGAGTCTGCCACCCGCCGTGCACAAAAAGAACTTGAGCACATCCTGGCCCACACAGAAATCGGTTTTTACTTTGACACGTTTCAAACGGCACTGTCTCTTGCTGCATGCTTCATGTACATCGGGTCAACATATGCGGAGGCAGCTGGCGAGCTTCCGTTGGGAATCCTAATTTTTGAATGGGTGACGTTTGTGGCATTCCTGGGAGACTACCTGCTGCATTTGTTTATGGCTGAGTCACGTGTGGGCTACCTGTTCTCCAGTAGCGCTGTCATTGATGCACTTGCATTGTTGCCTGTGATTTCCATTGCCACAGACGCCAAGGTGGGCTTCCTGCGCATCTTGCGGGTGTTTCGCATCCTGCGCATCCTCAAGGGCTACAAGGCCTTCAGCACGTCAGCAGGGCCGCAGGCAGAGCAAGTGGTCACACGCCAAATCTCCTACCTCGCCTTCTTCATGATCTCTGTGATTTTCATCGGCGCCGGCATGGTGCACGCCGTGGAGCTGTGGAGCCCCGGCAGCTTCGACTGGCCAGGCGCCCAGGACTGCGACTTCCCCGCGCTGCAGGACGAGGAGTACTACACGTGGCCCAGCACATGCCACTTGGACTACTTGTCTGCTGTGTACTTCATCGTGGTGACGGTGACCACGGTGGGGTACGGCGACATCAACCCCAACACCGCCGTGGCCCGCGGCGTCATCCTGGCGGTGCTGGTGCCGCTGTTTGTCATTGTGCCCCAAGAAATCAGCAAGTTGACGGATTTGCTGGAGAAGCAGAGCAAATACACCGCGCCCTTCAAGGGCAGCTCGGGGGGGCATGTGGTGGTGTGTGGGGACCTGCAGTACGCCGTGGCGGCGGCCTTCCTGGCGGAGTTCTTCCACCCAGACCACGGCGACCAAAAGATGAAGGTGGTGTTCCTGCGCCCCTACGAGCCGGAGGCATCTCTGGTGGCCCTGCTGACAGACCAGGTGTACGCCGAGCGCGTGCAGTATGTGCGGGGCACCCCCCTGTCCACTCACCACCTCACCAAGGCCAAGCTGCAGGACGCCGCGGCGGTGTTTGTGCTCACCTCCCAGTTCAACATGGACTGCACCATTGCAGACGCCACTGCAGTGCTCATGGTGAAGGCCATCAAGTCGGGCTGCCCCTGGGTGCCTGTGTTTTGCCAGCTCATCTCCCCCCACTCCACCAAGCACACGTGGGCGGAGTGGGACTCCATGGTGTGCATTGAGCAGCTGAAGATGGGCCTCCTGGCGCGCTCCTGTGTCTGCCCCGGCTTCTCCACGCTGGTGGCCAACCTGGTGGCGTCCTCCTCGGAGGTGGACCCGGCTTCCCTGCCGGCCGCGGACGTCGCGTGGGTGGGGGAGTACACACGGGGGTACGGCCAGGAGGTGTACGCCATGGACCTCTCCCCTGCCTTTACGGGGCTGCTGTTTTCCCAGGCGGTGAACAAGTGCTACCTGCTGTTCGGGGTGCTGCTGTTCGGGGTGCAGACCCGCCCCCCCGGCGCCCCCGAAGACGCGTGGCAGTGGCAGGAGGAAACGGATGAGGCCCGGGCGGCGCGCCTGGCAGCAGAGCGTGCCAGCAAAATGGGCCGGGGCTCCGTGGCCGCCTCGGGGGCTGCAGGCACGCAGGACGCCCTGGTGCGGGCCATGGAGCAGCGCCGTCGCAGGGCAGCGGCCCGCATCCTCATCAACCCCCGGGACTACGTGCTGCGGGCGGGGGACCGGGGCTTCATGATCGCCGACGACATCACCTCTGCCAGCAAGGTGCAGACGTGGAGTGGTGTGGTGGAGCGGCCCACCCACCGCCTGCTGGCCATGCTGTCCGTCTCCCCCGCCCAGAAGGCCTCCTACAAGCGGCTGAACAACAACCTGGGGCCCTTCCTGCGGGCCGCCAAGCCGGTCATGGCGGGGGTGGCCATACCGCCCCCCCAGTCGCCCCTGGGGCAGCCTGCAGGCATGCCTGTGCCGCTGGCTGCGGTGCACACGCCGCAGGGCAGCCCCGCCGCTCCCCCCCCTGGCAGCAACAGCTCAGCCTCTACGGGGGAGGGGGCAGCCCCGCCGCCCCCGCTCCCCCTGTTGTCCCCAGCACCCAGCATGGCTGCCTTGGGGGACGCCAGTGTGTACGGGGCGCTGGCGGGGCAGGTCATCCCCAACGCGGAGGGGCTGTCGGGGCACATTGTGCTGTGCGGCGCCTCGGCTGTGTCCTCCGCCCTCCCCGTGTTTGTGCAGTACCTGCGGGCCACCACAGACAAGGCAGTGCTGGTGCTGCACCCCTTAAATGTGCAAGCGCCGGTGCTGCCGCAGCCCGCCTGCCGCAACGTGGCGTACATGGCTGGCAGCGCCCTGGAGCTGGATGACCTGCGGGCGGCGGGGCTGCAACGGGCCTCCGTGGCGGTGGTGCTGGCCAACCCGGAGGAAGCAGCCGAGCAGGAGGCAGGCGGCGGGGGTACTGCGGCAGCCGCACTGTCTGCGGACATTGAAGCCGTGTTCACAGTGTGCGTCATCGAGGCGAACTTCCCCGGCTGCCGCACCCTGGTGGAGGTGGTGGACAACGACTCCATGCGCTTCCTGAACTTCAAGCCGTCAGCAGACCACGTACCGCACACCCTGTGGCCGCAGTATGCCTGTGGACGTGTGTACATGAGCAGCACACTGGACACGCTCATCTGTCAGTCCTTTTACAACGAGGCGCTCATCCCAGTGCTGGCCCGCCTCATCACGGGGCGCAAGGACTTCGGCTCTATGCATGCGCACCAACCGCTGCAGGACGCGCAGCAGACGCCCACACGTGGCGCACAGTCTGCAGCAGCACAGCGGGACGAGTACGTGGAGAACGCCAACGTGATGCAGCTGCGGGTGCCAGCGCCCTACCGCCGGCGGCCGTACCGGGACCTATTCATGGAGCTGCTGCTCACCCGCGGCATCCTGCCCCTGGGCTTGTACCGCAGCCATGCAGTGCACACAGGGGCGGTGCTGGACTACGTGCTGACCAACCCGTCCCCGGATTTGGTGCTGCACCCAGCTGACCGCGTGTTTGTGCTGGTGGGCGACAAGCTCATACAGCAGGCCTGCAGCAACGCAAGTGGCACTCCCATGCAAACGCCCATGCCATCAACATCCACTGCAGCTTCCCACATGCCCCATATATTCTCTCTGGACACGTGAAGCTTTGCTGCCGGCTGTAATGTATTCTGTACTCGGCCCCCCTCTTCATGCAGAGCTTTGCCAACACTTGCTCAGCTTGTCAACCTGAGGGCGAAAGCTAAAATCAATGTTGTATCAATTCGACCGGCTCTGTTTGTCTGGTGCACTGCACTCAGCTCACGGTGCGATTTTGAAGTCGTGATACGTTGACAATGAAACTTCCTTCGGCATGCGTATGCCTTCTGGCCGTTGCTAGTAGCTTCTCATTCGTAGCCAGCGCTGCTATAGATTATCCCGGCACTGCTTTTGATAGAAATATAGCAGTTCGTGGCGTTGCTTTGTCCCTGCAGGTGAGTTGGCTCCTGTGACGTGGCGTTGACAAGAGCAGAGCTTTCATGACGTGCAGGGGCAACTTGACCACCGTTGGCCTGTTGTTCGCCGGCGCCTGCTTGCTGCATGTGGCTTGCGAGACTTGCCTAATGCTCAGCCTGGCGCAGGAAACACTGGACACTGCTTCAATGACTTCAACCACGTGGATTGCTGCACCATGGCCGGCAGCGTGGCCTTCAACACAAACAACGGCCAGGTGCCCGGCATAGCCCGTGGGAACCAGCTAGGGCGGGGCATTCGCGTGGCGTCTGTAATTCCGGGCTCACAGCAGTCCGCCCCGGAGGAGGAGGGCAGCTGGTGCACCTGCCAGCTGGGTGCCGCGATCCGCCGTGACGTGTGCCACCAGCAGTTCCGCGCCCAAGTAGGCTTCAAGGCAGTGTGGTGTCCCGGACAGCACGAGACCTACAACATACTGGCAGTGATTGGTGAAGACCATGCATTGCTGGCGTGGGGGCAGCCTGGCAAGCCCCTGCCCCCCGGCGGCGAGCGACGGGGCTCCTTCACTGAGGTGGATGCTTCCCCCTGGGCTGCCGCGTGTGACGAGGCCCAGCGCCTGCATGCCGCAGCTGCCGCAAAGGTGCACGTGGAGGAGCTGTGATCAGCTGCTCTTGCTCTTGCTGCGCCGCGCCTCCCGTGCCTGCTGCATGCTGGGCTTGCCGCTGTCGGCTGCTGGGGCATCACCACGCCCCCGGCCTCGTGCCCACGACCGCAGGCCCAAGTTCGCTACGAAGATGGCACCCATGATCCACCACTGGTAGCTCTGCCAAAAGGTGGCCGTGCTGGCGTCCTTGCCGCGCACGGCCACCCACTGGGTTTGAGTAGACGCCCCTGCCACAGTCAGCGCAAGAATGTCCCCCACGTCACTGTGGTGCACAGCTGCGCCCTCTGTACCGTGCTTGGTGCCCACTGGTACACGCTGGATGTGGAAGGTGCCTGCCTGGGTGCTTGCCAGGGGGCCACTTGCGCCCGCCGCTAGGTGCTTGCCTTCCTTGCTTGGCTCTCCACCGACATGCACTGCAGTCCACGTGAAGTCCAGGATGTGCTCCAGTGCACTCAGTGCAGCGTGTTCGCCTGCTGGGAAGTCGCCATCCGCATCCACTTCCACCTTGTCGGCGAGGGCCGCCTCACCGTGCAGCAGTCCTGGGGTGGCCCACACAGACACCTGGCCGTTGTCCTCCGCGTGAACGCTAATAATGCCAAGCTGTACATGTTCAAGTGTGCGCTTGCATCGTTGCGTAGATTCTGGGGCTGTATTATACCTGGCCAGCTTCCTCGTCAGCTGCAAACACCGCAGACTCGACTCGCCATTCATCCACACCTGCCGTGAAGTTGAGCTGCAGCTGGCGCAAAAGGCCATCTTTTGTCTCCTGTACCTCCCATGGTCCCAGGAAGTAGAACACCGCTGATGCACGGCTGCTGACGTCGGCCTGAGCTACGGCAATGAAGAAAGCAGCTGCAGCTGCCACAGCAACGACTGATTTCATGCTGCTCCAAACGTGGAAGAATGTCCACCTCAGCGCAGCCAGACACGGTGTCAAACAAACTCAGTTTGGTTTTATGGTATTTTGACCGCTGTGACTGTTATGCATTGACCGTTGTGAATTGCAATTGGCCACTGTTGGCGCTTCAGTTTCGCGGCACTCCAGCGAGCTTGTGCCCCCTGCACTGCCCTCAAAACCACCAATTGCAATTGCCAAAAAAATATTGCTGACGGCAGATGTTAGTTTCCAGTTGTCCATGTGTGTCTCATCGTGATGCAGGTCTCTGCGCGCGCTGTATTTTTCGACACACGTCAAAACTGTGCAGCTTCTTGCGGTAGCCTCTGCCGTTGCTCATCTGCGCTTTGATTCAGCATACTTCCGGGCGCTGGCAAGACTAGGGGCAGGGCCAGGAACGAGTCTCATCTAAATAAGATTTTGTTTTTTGCGGGCTTTGGCAAACATGGCCGAGTATGGGTACGTACGGCATGATAGGCGTTACGCCTTTGAGCTGGCCTCGCTGCACATTCTTGCTGCACAATACGTGCTAGTGATGAGTGGAGACACACTGATGATCACCCACATACTTTTACAGGAACAGATCTTTCAGTGGAAGTGGTGTCGCAACACCCAAAAGCTCTTACGGTGGCGGGGCCACTCCTCGCAGCAAGATGCGCAACACTGGCAGCTTTGCCTTGGATGATGCCTCCAAGAACTTTCAAGTTGTTGTGCGAGTGCGCCCACCTCTGGCAAGAGAACTAAATGGGGACCGTCCCTTTCAATGCTGCGTCAAGGTGGAGAGCGAGCGCAGCATCACCATTGGCGAAAACTTGGACGCGGAGGCAGGCATCGGGCCTTACCAACGACACTTCTTCACATTTGACCGGGTGTACGACCAGGACAGCGACCAAGCCACTGTATACGCCAGCACTGCCAAGGCAGTGGTGGACAGCTCCCTGGCGGGCTACAACGCCACCATCTTCGCGTACGGGCAGACCGGCACGGGGAAGACGTACACCATGGAGGGCTTCAACAGCGCCGAGGCGCGGGGCATCATCCCACGCGCCATTGAGCAAATCTTCAACCACATCCAGCGCAGCATTTCCCCCCGCCTGCGCTTCCTGGTGCGGGCGTCCTACCTGCAGATTTACAACGAGGTGATCTCCGACCTGCTGAAGCCTGAGCGCACCAACCTGCTGATCCGGGAGGACAAGCGGCGGGGGGTGTTTGTGGAGGGCCTGTCAGAGTGGGTGGTGCGCTCCCCCGAAGAGATTTACGGCCTCATGGAGCGGGGGGGCACCATCCGTGCCACTGGCAGCACCAAGATGAACCACATCTCCTCCCGCTCCCACGCGGTGTTTATCATCATCGCGGAGCAAAGTGAAACCATGTACCTGGACGACGCCGGACGGGAGCTGTCCCACGAGGAGTTCGCTGCCCTGCTGCAGCGAGGGGGGCACGGGGAGGAGGGCCTGCAGGCACTGGAGTCTAACGTCCGCCAATCCTTCAAGGTGGGCAAGCTGAACCTGGTGGACCTGGCCGGAAGTGAGCGGGTGCGGTTGACTGGCGCTACGGGGCAGCGCCTGGAGGAAAGCAAGAAGATCAACCAGTCCCTGTCTGCCCTGGGGAATGTGATTGCGGCGTTGACGGACCCCAAGGGGCGCTCCCACATCCCCTACAGAGACTCCAAGCTCACCCGCATCCTGGAGGACTCGCTGGGGGGGAACTGCAAAACCACCATGATGGCCATGATCTCCCCCGCCATGGAGGCGTTTGTGGAGAGCCTGTCCACCCTCAAGTTCGCCAACCGCGCCAAGAACATCAAGAACGAAGCCAAGGTGAATGAGGACCTGGACCAGAAGTCCCTCCTGCGGCGGTACGAATCAGAGCTGAAGCGCCTGCGCTCCGAGCTGACGGAGCGGGGCCAGGCTGTCGTGGACAAGCGCCGCGTGTTGGAGCTGGACGAGCAGCGCCGGCGGGCCGAGGAGGACAAAATGGCCGCCATCCAAGCCCTGGAGCGCCGCTCCCAGGAGTTCATACAGGAGAAAGCCGAGAAGCGGCGCCTGGAGGAGCGCATCCACCTGCTGCAGTCCCAGATGCTGGTGGGGGGGGGGCAGGCTGTTGAGGAGACGCCCGCCTTCCGGTCTGCGCTGCAGGAGCAGCAGGCCAAGATGCGGGCTGAGTACGACAGCCGGCTAGCTGACCTGGAGCGGGAGCGCACCAGCATCGAGGAGGAGAAGGCGCAGGTGGAGCGCTACAAGCAGCTCCTCCTCAAGCAGCGGGACATCATGATCCTCCTCACGCAGCGCCTGAACGAGCGGGACGACCAAATCGTGGCGCTGCAGGACGAGCTGGATGCGTATGACCGGCACCAGAAGGAACTGGAGGAGAAACTGGACGAGAAAACCACGCAGCTCATCCACCTGCAGCGGGTAGTGCTGGAGCACACCTCTGCCTCCCCCGCCAAGAACGGGGACTTGACGGAGGCCCTGGGGCAGTGGGGGGAGGAGGAGCCCAGGGCAGCCGCAGCAAATGCAGCAGCGGCAGCTGCTGCTGCCGCCAAGTACGCCCCGCACAGCGCCCCCACCGTGATCTACAGCTCCCCCAGTGGCAAGCGGACAGCAGGCGGGGACGGCGGCAAAGCAAGCAGTGCCGACAGCGGCACTGCAGCAGGCCTGCTCACTGCCCCAGAGAAGGTAGCCGAGCTGCAGAGCTTGGTGGAGTCAGGGGCCGCCGAGCAGGCCCGCCTCACCCGGGAGCTGGAGGAGGTCCGCGCCGAGAAGGTGTCCATGGAGTACCTCCTGCGGGAGAAACTGGAGAAGCTGGTGCAGTCAGAAATCGAAGCGCGGCTGGCAGCAGCAGCCGGCAACGGGCACAGTGGCGCTGCCGCTGCCGATGCAGGCGACGCTGCTGGTGCTGCAGCCGCAGCTGCCTTGACCTCTGCCCTGCATGGCGGTGCAGCTGCTGGCGCTGCCGGTGGCGAGGAGGTGGCTGCCTTGGCTGCTGCCCTGGGCAAGGAGCGCACTGCAGCGCAAAGCGCGCGGGAGGCTGCAGCAGCCGCGGCAGCAGAGGCAGCTGCCGCCAAAAAGGCCCTGGCAGAGGCCCAGCAGCGTGCCGCCCGTGCGGCAGCACCACCCGCAGGTGGGCAGTCTGCTGCCCTGGCGGCGGAGGCGGCGTCCCTGCGTGCCCGCCTGGCCACCCACGACAAGGAGCGGCGGGCCATTGAGACAATCATGCAGCAGAAGCTGAAGCGGCTGGTGGACAACATTCATTCCATTGCACAAGGCGCCCCCAATGACCCCTCCAGCGGCCAGCTGTCCCGGGAGATCCGGGCCCTGCAGCGCCTGGTGAACGCCTGCATCGGCGCCCTGGCGCAGAGCGAGCTGTCCGACGCACCCGCAGGCGACGGCGCGCAGTAAGCAGCCAGCCAGCACTGCACAGGCGTCCCTCAGCGCGCGGCAGCAGCAGCAGCAGCGGTAGTGCCTTTGCGTGGCATCCTCTCCCCCTGCAGGGTGACCAGCAGGCGGCGGGGGGAGGCGGCGTCCCGTGCTTCCACCAGGTACACACCCTGCCACGTCCCCAACGCCAGGCGGCCCCGGGAAATGGGCACCGTCAAACTGGCACCCAGGAGAGAACTCTTGACATGCCCTGGCATGTCATCGGGCCTGTGTGCACAGTGCGAATTGTTGGCAGCTGCATGAGTCGGCGGAGCAGCACAATCACGTACCCCTCAGCGTCGTGGATGTACTTCACGCCTGATGTGCCGTCACGTGGAGCCAGGCGCTCCAGAGCATCATGTAGATCTTGCCGTACATCAGGGTCGCAGTTCTCGTTCAGCGTCAAGGCTGCAGATGTGTGCTGCAGAAAAATGTGCGCAAGCCCCACGGAGAAGTCTCTGCGCACGTGATGCAACTGATCGTGCACCGCTTGCACATTGCAGTTTGTTCTCACTTGATTTCAGGCACAGCCGCAACTATAACATCTGTGATTAAATGACATCCAGCTTTTTGTGCTTTCAGCTTGACCGTTGTTTGGTGCCACGACATGCTGCAGGGGGGCGTGCGGTATTTGAGGTGTGTGTCTGCCTTGCATTCTTGCAAGCACTCAACAAAAAGTGAATCAAATGCGCTCAGGCGTGCAACTTGGAATGCATTTCATGCTGACAGGCGGTACGCAAGGTGAAATATATACTTGACAATACTTTCACCCCCCTCTTGGGCAGCGCAGTGTCCAAGGTGTGAGCGGACATCTTGATGGCTGCACAGGATGCAACGAGCATCCCTTTTGACCAATTGGTGCAACGCGCGACAGAATTCAGATCTTCCAAACATAGTGATACCAGCACTGTCTTGATTCAGGGGCTGTGCAGCTATGTGCGTGCCACGGACTGGGCTCCGGCAACACAAGCAGCAGAGTGGGCACAAGCCGCACCCACAGCTGTGCAGCTGGTAGAGTGCATCACAGGCAAGCTGGACATGATCAAACTTGCTGCTTCACCTGCAGGGTGCTCCTCGCGGCAGTACGGCGTGCCGGCAGCCAGCAGCATCCCCCTGTGCGGCTTGCTGCCGGCCCTGCAACACAGCAGCCACAGCGGCACCAAGCAGGCAGCCGCCGCCCTGGCCGTGGCCTGCCTGCACACTGCTGTGTCTGGCAGTAGCCAGCGTGGTAGCAATGCAGCCCTGCGCTGTGTGTCTGCTGCACTGCGGGATGAGGGGGGGGTGCGGCTTGCGGTGTACCAGTGTGTGCAGGGGCCATCCACCTCCCCAGCAGCCACCCCCCTCCTGCAGCACGCCTGGAAGGAGGGCTATGGGTGGCTCACCTGGGGGCTTGGTCCTCTGGGTGCGCATATCATGTGGCAGATCCTGCAGGACGCCCCTCAGGTGAGCAGCCAGGCCTTGCAATGGGCACTGCGCCGGTGGGGCACAGGCGGGGGGCACCTCTCGACCCCCCAGCGCATTGCACATGTGCTGAGCGCAATAAGTTGCTTGGTGTGTGCACATGGCTTGGGCGGCACCCTTTTGCATGTGCTGGGGGTGGGTGCCGCTGCTGCCCCTGCGCCGGGGAGGGGGCCGGTGGCGGCAGCCCTGCCGCTCCTGCGCAGCATGCTGGCGCCGCGCCTGCAGGACACTGCAGATATACGTGAGCAAGTGCAGGCTACTTGGCAAACGGCAGGCCTGCTTGGTGCCACCCTGCAAGAAGCACGCACCTTGCTTGATGAGTTGTGGGGGGCGCCACACGCCCAAGGTGGGGGGAGTGAAGCACACGCTGTATCAGCACCAGCGGCGCCACTGGCATCTGACTGCTGGCCAGTAGATTGAATGCATGTGCTCAATATTGTGCATGAAACACGACTGAGCTTGTCAGCCAGCCGCAGAAGAGACGGCTGGCATAGCATGCGAGCGGATGATGAGTGCGAAACACGTGATGCTGCGAAGCTGCTTCAGCGCAGTATCCAAGGTGCACTGGGCGGTCGCATCCTTAGTGCGGCGTCAGACGCATGTAATTCTACCTGGAGACACTCTTCCTCCCGGAGCAGCTGCCGTTGAGTTCCCCATTCAGCCGCAGCTAGCTGCAGAAGTTGCGGCGCAGACCTGGCAGTGGCTACGCAGCCACCTGTGGAGTACGTGCGCATGCAGCAACCACAGAGCTGTTTATCAACTTGAAATTTTCTGCAGTTATTTTGCCTGAGCTGTATGGCCGCTCGCTGGAGGAGAGCAGGGTGGCCACTGCAGCTGCCGCTGTGTCGGCGCAGCACAGGCGAGCCCTGCGCCGTGCCCGAGCAGCCAGCGCCTCGGGGCACTTGACCATGCAAGAGCGTGTGGACATTGCGGAAGCCCTGGTGCGTGATGCCTCTGCAGGGGCTGCTGCTGGCTTGGGGGCCCTACGGCGTGTGGACGAGCAGCGGGTGACGGCCTTTGCCAGGGGGTACATGAATGTTCTCAAGGAGTGCTTGGATGAATTCCTGGCGGGGTACAAGGAGGCCAAGCATGCCGAAGTGCGCAGCTGGCTGGCGTCAAACCCTGCTGCTTTCCAGCAGCTCGCGGGGCGGGTGCAGGCAGGTGGGGGGGAGCTGCCCTTCGAGTTGCTGCCGCCCCCCCCAGTGCCCCGCCAGGGGGCGGGCGCCACACTGCGGGTGGGGAACAGCACCTTGCAGCTGTCAGAGGACACGCTGCGCTCCAGTGGCTCTGTGCTGCAGCGTGGCGCCGACACTGTGCTGCAGCGTGGCGCCCGCCTGCTGGAAGCTGCAGCGGGGGGTGGCAGCGGCGAGAGCGACAGCGTAGTCAGCAGAGGTGCCCGTGCGCTGCGCGATGCGGCATCCACCGTGCGTGGCGTTGACACTGACCGAGCTGCCGCTGCAGCCGCCTCCACTGTGGCGGCAGCAACAGAGCAGGCTGCTGCAGCGGCAGCCAGTGCGCGGCGGGAGGGCGCCCTCGCTGCTGTGCAGGGGGCCGCAGGGAAGCTAGGGGGGGGTGATACCGTACGTGCAGCACAGGTGGAGGCTGCTGCTGTGTACGCGGAGCTGCGGTCTGCGCTAGTGGGGGGGCAGCATGCCGCACTCAGCGCACGGGCGGACAAGGCAGGCGCCGGCGCCGCTGCTGCTGCCCGTGCAGCTGCGGACAGGATGCAGCAGGGCTCGGGGTGGTTTCAATCCTGGCTGGCACCCTCTGAGGAAACGCCTAGCAATGCGGGGTTGATTGGTCTCAGGGGGGTGGAGGGCCTGGGGCAGCAAGCTGATGTGCAGCAGGCGCAGAGCAAAACGGGCGACCCAGTTGAGTGGGCACTGGGTGCTGTGGGCAGCACTAATAGTGCTATTCGTCGTGCTGTGCGCCAGCGCTTGGCTGCAGAGCACGCGCAGCCTCAGCATCCAGTGGTGCCGAATTCTCATGGCGTGGGGCGCAACAAGGACCCTCGCTAGAAGGACGACAGCAATGCAAACCAAGGCAAGCTTACACCCTGCCATTCAAGAACTGCACGAAACACGCAACAGCTATTCAAGCTTGACTTTTGTACATTACTTT
>Ga0307982_1002708_pt1 | contig 14269 bp, 12 predicted proteins | sample OrgLakmetagen989_FD_201847 | JGI IMG/M metagenome (GOLD analysis project Ga0307982, IMG submission 201847) | Saline water microbial communities from Organic Lake, Antarctica - #989 | ecosystem: Environmental > Aquatic > Non-marine Saline and Alkaline > Saline | place: Antarctica: Organic Lake...
CCTTTGCAAGGAATTGTACCATTTTACATGGCTTCATGCACAAACGCGCCGTATTACTGTGCAGGTCTATTATCAAGCCAGGACCTCTTGACTCATCATTACATACAATACCAGCAGCAGCAACAGCAACAACAACAGCAGCAGCAATACGCCTATCAGCAAATTCTTCAACAGCATCCAGTGCACGTTCCAGAGTTCAGCCAAGCGCACACCAAGAAGTAGACAGTGAGGTAGGCACGTCAAAAACAACATTATTACGCGATATTGAGGGCAATGGTAACCTTCATCTCACGTAGTACTTCGTAAGTTTTTGAATCGATGTAGTTTGATGATGATATCAGATTAGATTACACTTCTACAGTACCTGCAGTCTTGTATTGAAGACGACTGCAGGGTTAAGAACTGCGTAACAGAATCACTACTGCAGAGCTTGTGTAATGATGCGCCCTTTGCAGCTTGTGGGCTGAATCGGAGAAAGCACGTTTATTGGAACTCCGTACCCCGTAGCTCCGCCCAAAGTTTTGTAGCCTCAGGACACCTCGAAAGTAAATGATTTATAAAGAAATGGTGCGAAAAGGCATCATTCAGCCACATTGAACATTAGGCACGTCCAGGACTTCAAAGGCGCATCAAGTTTATGTATTAGGTCAATAGTTATATCCTTATGAACTGAAGTGCTGAACAGTCTGAACATAGTCTACTTCAGATGCCTTAGAAGTTCAGGGCGGGTCATCAGCCATTCATTTGTCCACTTGAGTAGGGCATTATTGTCTTCAAATCAAGAGGGCTCCTCCTTTATTAGTTCCATGCCAATACCATATTTCTGGGAGGTTACATGACACAGGTACACCCTACCGAATTTTATTGGACCTAATTGTGCATTCTCTTGGCAATGCCTTTTCCCGATTCCCGATTTAGATTTTGTATTATGCACATTTCGCTATCTCAAGGGAGTATACAGAGGTGAGTTGGAAATAAGTAGGTCTTTAATCAATAAATCCTTGATGATAAGATTTGAAGCAGCAAGCTTATATGATTTGATTTCACACATCAAAATTATCGCGCCTTTAGCTGGTCTTTCCTTCTGTATTTTGAGTCTGATACCCGTCCGAAGTTTATCTTAGGTCCCGGGTCACTCCTGGTCTTGTATGACCTGCGTAAAACTCTACACTTAAAAGTTAAATACACATACACTTGAGGTGCTTAGGTCACTATTGGAGTTTTGATTTAGGCCGAGCTACGAGCTACTAGTGGAGATGACAGCAAGTGGACTAGACTAAAACACTTGTGTTTTGGATGTGCTTTGCCCATCGACAGGGGTTTCTGACGGGGGCGAATCTTCAGCACCCGTTGAGCTGGCCAGCCCACTCTCCAGTGCAGGTGGCTGCAGAGGCTGTGCTGCAACTGCCGGCATTTGCCACGGTATCTGTGGAAACATCGCCTGTGGGTTGACGCCGACTTGTGGCTGGTTGGGGAAGTACGCTTGCTGGTGCTGGTGGTAAGCCGGCGGCTGTTGGTACATTTGCTGCAGCTGCAAGTGCTGCTGGTACGCCAAGTGATGCCGGTACAACTCTTCCTGTTGCTGTGGGGTGTGCTGTTGCTGGTGATGGTGCTGGTAAGCGTGCTGCTCAGGGGGCTGATGAGCAGCTGCAGCCGCCGCCTGCGCGGGTGGGTACGCGAAATGAGCGCCTTCGGCCACTGGAAACGCACTCGCTGGGGCAGCAGTAGCAGCAGCAGCAGGCTCCGCAGAGCCTGGCAGGGTGGGCGTTGGGTTTTGCCCTCCAGTAGCAGGCGGCGGCACTTCTGGTGGCGGCTGCGGCTGCATGGGCGGCATCAGCGGCGGTGGCGGCGACTCCACGAGTACGTTTTGTTGGTCATGGTGGTCGCCATCGTCGCGCGCCCGCTTCGAACCAACTTTCTGGGCAGCCTCCGGCTCGCTGCAAGCGGGGGCTTCTGGAGCTTCCACCCTCGGCGCGGGCGGCTGCTCAGGTTCAACGACCTGCTCTGGCGCAGCAGGGGGAGCTGGTGCGGGCAGTGCATCTGGGGAAACAACCTGCTCTGTGGGCGGTGGAGCAGGCGCCTGTGGAGCAAAGGCCATGCTGTGGAACGCGCTGCTGTTGAACCCAGGCACGGGTGGAGGAGGTGACAACGAGGGCGCCTGCAACAGCTGCTCTCCGCTGCCGGCGGCGGGTGCGGCTCCAGTGGGCGCTCCTCCTCCGCCTGCTGCTGCGGCCTCGGAAGCTGCGGCCGGCCCCAGCACGTGCCCTTGCTCCGCAACGGCTTGCTGCTGCTGCTGCTGCTGCAGCTGCTGTTGTTGCTGCTGCTGCTGCAGCATGTGCTGGTGCTGGAGTATGGCCTGCCGTTGCATGTCGTACGCCCAAGCCTGGTAGTACGCTGCCTCTTGCTGGCTGCCTGGGTGCGACATCGGCATGTAATACCCGTTGCCGCCAGGACCACCACCGGGAGCACCGGGAGCACCACCACCAGCGCCAGCATGGGGGTGGTGCGGGTGCTGGTGCATGAGGCCGTGGTGGACTCCGGGTGCACCAGGCGGCGGCGGCCCGTTCGCCATGAAGCCGTGCGGGGGCCCAAACCCGTGCGGCCCAAAGCCGTGCATGCCGTAACTCCCGTACTCGCCCGGATTCCCTGCCACGCGCTGGAAGGTCGAGTCCCGCTCGCTCCGCTTGGCGACTTGCGTCAACATTTCCGCGGACGTGGGGTTGTGCCCGAGGAACCGGTTGCAGTAAACCTGTGGTGCGCAAACCGACAAAACAAATTCAATCAGTCATGACGAACTCACGAGTGAAAAAGAAAGGACAGCCAGGCCAAATTATAAATCCATTCAGGACGGCTGAGCGCAGTAAGGCAGTTGTTCAAATCACTTACGCAAGGGGCCATTTTGCCCTTGCCCTCGATCTTTTTGAAACCAAAATTGTTGAGCTGACGTTGAAAGCTCGAAAAATGCGAATGCCGAAAATACTTCGGCAGCAGCGCACTCTCAATCACCAATGGATTCCGCATCACAATTCGACCTGCATTTTGGAATGGCAGCAGACATCGTAAGTTTCAGTTGGCGCAACTGCAGTACGAGCAAAAAAACTGTTGTGCATACGTAGACGAGGCACAAGCACGTAGATACAGCACACAAGCTCAACGCACCATTTTCCCAAGCGACGACATCTTGATCCGCTTCTTCGATCATTGTGTACAATTTCACGAGGAATCCCTGTCTCTTTCCGGATTCGTCGGTGAAGTTGTCAAGTGAAGCCACCTCCGCAGCGACCACCGAACTAGACGGAGCATCATGGAGATGTGTCAACGACGAGTCCACCGGAGCCGCAGGTTGCACGGCTGGCAAGACAGGATTGAAGCTGTCCATTACGATTGCGCTGCCAAGTTATGAAGCTAATCTTTCTCTTGGCCCTGCAATTGGCCTCCTTCGGGAGAATGTACACGGAGGTCGTGACAGAAACGACCACAGAAAGCCGCACTCCAGCACAGAAATCTGTGTCGGCTTCGTGCCAACAACATCAAACAACGAAACAACCATAAAGTGCCAACAAAATCGCTCGAAATATTCTCGTGGATTTACGTACGTAATATATCACTTGTTTACGATTCATTTTGGTTCGGGCCCCGAGGGGCCGGAATTAGAAGGCTAACAGGCGCCGTTCCTTTTCTCTTCGTGGCATTCATGGGGGTGGCTGCCGCGATCCATGCCTGACGCACTAGAACTCCAGTTCGCTCAAGCTGAGGCTTCTGAGTTGCACAATGCACTCGACTGGTGCGCAATAGTCCATAATTCCCAAAAGCAAATTAATCGAAGCACGGTTTTTACGTAATCTAGTATCTTGGGTGGCTGCACAGATTTTTCCCGCCATAACCGTTTCGCGCCACTCACAACTTCCCCTGCACCTCTTTGTTGCAGCCTCGAAGTATACTCGGGTACAACATCTATGTCTAGTGCGTCTTCCCAAGATTCGTGCAGTGGCAGTGACGAGCTCTTACCACCGAGGTACGCTTTTGCTTGGCTGTATTATGAGGAGATGGCGCGTTTTCTCACGTTTTACAATGGGACAGGAATCACGAAGCGCGTAAGAATGGCTGGCAATTTAATCCAGCTGGCGAAATGCTAGCTGATAAATCATACAGAAATTCCTCAGGTATGTCTAGCCGAACACAAAAGGGAACAGGCCGATGCTCGCGCAGTAGCCGCAGTAGCAGCAATCCACCTTCTCCGTCTCGTGAGCACACGGAGCTGCCGCCACTGCTAGCGCACTTGGCTGGCGACGCAGTGGCGCTTAGGCAGTGGGCATCCGTTGCTGTAGCCGAGCTAGCAGCGCTCAAACTAGGCGAGCGCCACGTGCAATTGCAGCTAGCTGGGCTCGCGAATGAAAATGAACGATTGGAGCGCGCTCTCGGTGACGCGCTGCACGATAAACGCACGGTAAGGAATCGCGCCTGTTTCGATAAAGAAACATGTAGTGGGAAGGGAACGTAGTATTAGTGCCTGCTCTTACATACCAAGCCGACGCCAATTTCGATGCAGTGATGTCGTCGTATACATGTGGCAACTGGAATGCACCCCGTTCTTGTTGCCACACGTTTTTTTTTTTTCTCTCTTTCCGCACAATTTATCTTTCGTCTTCATTTTTTTCTTGAAGGCGGAAGAAAGTGTCCAGTTATTGAGAGCAAAGGGAGACGCGAGCGACGTGGCACTGCCACTCTTGCGGGGCCAGCTGCTCGACGCGGCTTCCTCGCGCGCTACTGCAGCGGAGCGCCAGGCAGCGGCGAGCCAGCGGGAGACGGCTCGGGTTAGTGCTGCTTTGGCCGAAGCTCAGCGCAAAGCCACGGCAGAAGTGACTGGCTTGCGCTCGGAGGTAAGGAGAGGGGTAGCTAGGGCTTAAGGGGCCTTGTGCATTGTCATGTCACCGTTTTCTTCTCCGTATCAGCCATCCGTTTGTTCCAGCATGACCCCAAAACGGTATTATTTTGGAGTGGATGAGTTGAGTGTGTTGAGGAATGCATCTTCGCGTAGTGCTTCCGCTGATATTCTTTTGGCGTGATTGAAAAGGTGGAGGCGTTAAGCGGGCAGCTTGCACAGAGAGCGGTGCTGTACTCAGCGCAGGAGCGGCGCTGGCGAGCAGAAGGTCACGACCTCAGCCGAGCCACCTTACATGGTGAGTTCTTGTGTAGAAAGTGAGAGCAGAAGGGCGAGAAGGGCGAAAAAATCGAAGCGGGGATTTCGGTTGAGGCCTAGTAATAATTTAGGCTTCTTCTCGTATTCTGCTCTCCTTCTCTGCACTCGTCTTTGTATCATTTTGTTCATTCTGTGCGTTCTCGACAGGCCTGCGAGAAGCAGCCCAGTACGAGGGGGAAATCAGCGCCCTCAAGTACCAAGTGAGCCAGCTCCAGGCTCAGGTGGCCACCGCCAACCAGCACCAAGCGCGCGCGGAAGACGGGGCCCAGCTCGCGGCGCAGCAGTCGGCCGCTGCGGTGCGCCGTGCCAACGAGGCCGAGGCCAACGCGGGGGGGGCGGCCAGCGAAAGAGACGCCCTCCGCAGCGAGGTAGACGTTCTATTTGCTAAAACTAAGGAAGAGCTCGTTGCTCTTTGCTTTGCTGTGCTTTTCTTTTTTAAGTGAGAGTTGCAGAAGAGATCAGCGCGGAGTAGATTGCTTCAAGCTGTTCTTCTTCACTTTACACGATGCCTCATCGCCCTTTTCATTTATCGTCAGGTGGCGAGGCTTCGACAGGGTGACGTCGGGGAGTTAGAAGCCACTTGGTCTGCGCAGCTGGAACAACTTCAGAGGCGCTTCGACCAGGAGCGGTACAGCGCGCACGGAGAAGCACCGTCTGCTTCTTTCTCGATGACTCTTATCATGCATATGCATGTGACGATGTATTCTAGGAATTGTTGAAGGTGTGGCCAGTCATCTTTGTCAATGTGTGCTTGTAATGCAACTCCCCTTGTCTCACTCTTCTTTGCCAGGCGCGAGAGCAAAACCGCCGCTGAGCAGCAAGCTTCTAAGCATGAAGCCTTGACGCAATCCTTGCGAGAAGCGCAACAGCAGCTGGCGGCATGGCAGAGCGAGGCCACGCGCACTCGGCAAGAAGCTACTTCCGCGAAACGTGCTCTGGAGGGTTACGCAAGCCAGGGCACGGACGGCGCGGTCAACAAGCTGCTAGGAGAGCTGCAAGCCACGCAAGCGGAACTGCGCGAGCTGCGAAAGAGCCACCAACAGCAACAGCCACGAGAGCAAAGGGAGCCAAGCATTAGGGGCCCACTGACTCCTTTGCCGCCAGCGTCCGCAGTAGGCAAAAGCACTGGTAGTGCTGCCGGTGTTAGAGGTGGTGGTGGTGCAGCAACTGCTGGGAATGGTGGTGGTGTCAGTGGTCGCCCTGCCACGACAGCGCTTGCCAGAGGAGCAGAGGCTAGCCAGAGCCAGTGGACTGAAGTGTCGGTACTGTCGCAGTCACAGTCGCAGTCCCAAGTGCCACAGGAGTTGAGGCAAGACCACACCTTGGACACGGCGCAAATGCGAGGTGAAATCTTTGGTGGTGGTGGTGCAATCTCAGCAGGAGCTCACGCTGCTGCTTCAAGTGTGACGCCGCCGCCTCAACCCGAACCTCACGTGCCACTGCCTACTTCATCATCTTCGGGGAGTGGCGCCACCAATACCCACGAAGCAAATCAGGCAGCGGAGGCCTGGCGAGCTCGCACAACAGCAGCGGAATCTGCTCTAGCAGCAGCTAGATCAGAAGCTGCTTCGCTGGTGGCCTCATACCAAAAACTGCAAGAGGAGGTACTACGTCTACAGGACTTCTTGTCTTCATGATGCTTTTACGATGCAAATTGCTGCAAGGACAGAATAAATCAATTTTGTGCGTGTGTTTTACGAGTTGATGATTGTGTACAATATTCGAGTTGATATTAATGGTCGCACGTCTGCAGGTGGAGCACTTGCGGTGGGCCGACGGCGAAGCGCGGCGCGTGATTGGCGCGTGGCAAGAGCGCCTCGCCCAAGCCGAAGCCAGCTTGAGCCGCAGCCGCGAGCGGTGCGCCCACGCCGAAACCGTCGCAGCCCGCCTAGCAGCGGCAGCGAAAGCGCACGCGCGTGCACCCCCACCCCCCGAGACATCCCAGCTGGCACCAGCACCAGCACCGCCACAGGCACAGGCGCAGCAGTCAGCACCGCCATATGTGCAGCAGCAGCAGTCGCCAACACAACTGCAGCCTTCGGCAGCAGCTTCTGCTAGCACAAGGCCCGAGCCACCTGCCGCCACTTCCCCTGTGGTATTTCGTGAAGCTCCTTGTGACAACAGCAGCAGCAGCAACAATCACAGCAGCAATCATAGCAGCAGTACCGAGAGCAAGACTGAAGGCAGTAGTGACGCTGTTGAGGTGCAGGCAGCACGTTTACGCGACTTTGTGGCCAGCACGAAAGACGGGGATGCCTTGAGACGCGCAGCTCTTTGGGCCCTCGACGCTAACCTGCAGTTAGCTCGGCAGCGCCGTGAAGATGAAGCGGCTCTCATTGCTGCTGCAGCCAGCCAAGGTAACAGCAGTCATGATGGAGAAAGAGAAGTGCTGGTCTCCGAGGAAGGCATCGAATCAGCGGTAGAAGCTTCTGCGACCTGCACCGAGCACACAGAAACGTTAGACGGAGAAGGTGGTGCACCAGCGAAGGATGTACAAAGCGCTGAAGGTAGTGCTGACGAAGAAAAAGTGATCACAGCCATGGTTGACGCAGCAGTTGCTACAGACTTCACAGAAGAGGACCTTGAAGATGCGCAAAGCGCGAGAGCTGAGATGGCCGCTGCCGAAGTCCGCGCAGTACAGTGGCAAAGCACTGCCACAGCTCTGAGAGCGGAGCTTGAGGCTTTGCAGCTCGCTGCTGCTGCTGCTCATCAAGGCAGTAGCGAGGCTTGCAAAACTACGGCTGCACCAGAGTCAGCAGCTGTAGTGGCAGCGGCGGCAGGAGTAGCGCACGCGAGCTCCAAGGAATATGAAGTTGCTGTTCTCAGCAGTGCTGCATCTCATGCACTAGCACTAACACTAGGAACAGCACCAGCAGCACCACCAGGGGTCTGGCTTGAAGAGCGGCGCAGTCTAGAAGCAGAACTTAATGCAACCAAACAAGCACTCGAGGTGCTGCAAGCTGAGCAAGTTGCGAATACCATTGGTGATCCAAGCTACTCTCGGGAAGACAACGATGACGCCGGCACTGGTGGTCGTGGCGGAGGTAGCGATGAAAAGAGCTCTGGTGGCAGTAGCATCAGCAACCAGGCTAACATAGCCTTGTCGCCCTCACATGATGCTAATGCGCTGCTAGAAGCGCAAACTCAGCTCACCGTGGTGGAGAAGCAGCTCGCCGAAGCTCTAGAAGCTCAAAGAGTAGCTTTGGTAGAAGCAGCAGCGGCGCGGGATGAGGCCAAGGCAGAGCTCGCGGTGGCCGAAGAATTTATGGCCGAAGCCAGGAAGGTGGCCAACGCAGCGGCTGCTGATGTCCCCGAAGCACGGCGCTTGAAAAGTGAGAGTGACGCCACAAGTGACAGGAGGACTCCAAAGAATGCTGGTGATGATCCTGGTAGTGAATTGCGAAGCAATGGTGTGCCAGTTTCAGCGGAAGCAAAGGCAATGGCGGAGGAGGAGCCTTTGAGCAGGGACTCGCTTGACGCTGCGCCCAGCGACCAGAATGCCCCCTCACCTGAGGCACGAGAAGAAGCAACCGTGGCTGTGCCTGCTGTGCGCAGCACTGCAGAGAATGGCGATGAGGAGCTTGCAGACAACAGTGCTCTAAACAGCGCGGCACAGATTGCTGCAGAGAAAGAGGCCATGGCGGCTGAAAAAGCAGAGTTACAAGAGCAGTTGTGTGCGTCTGAAAGCCGGCTAGAGGAGGCTGCAGACGCCTTGAGAGCGGCTTCGTCGGCCAGCGAACTTTGGCAGGCTCGCCTGGATGAAGCAGAGGAGCGTGCCAGTGCTGCAGCCACCAGACAAGAACGCGCCGAAAGTGAGCTTGCAAGCATTCAGGTGGAGCTAGAAGAGGCTCAAGGTGCTCTAGATGTGGCCTTGAACGATGCTGCGAAGGAGCGAGAAGCCAGTGCTATTGCTGCTCAAAAATACGCAGAACAGCTCAAACAGCAGTTGGAGGCCGAGGCGGCAGCGAGACAGAGGGTTGCGGTGTCCGAGGCAGTGGCGAAAGCGGAAGCAGCACTGGAGTTACGAGTGCGCGAAGCAGTGGGAGCAGAGCTGGCCACGGAGCTGGCAAGCCAAGCAGCTGAACACGACGCTCGCACAATGGAATTGGAATCTGAGTGGCAACAACGCGCAGCCTCAGAGCAGCAGGCCGCCATTGAAGCCGCGTTGTTGGAAGCTCGCGCGCAAGCTGCAGAAGACACAGCTGTGAAGGTGAATTTAGCGAAGGAAGAGGCTCAGGGAGCTTTGAATGCTGCACTTGCAGGCGCTGCCCAAGCGCATGCGGAGCAAGTGGAGTCGCTCGAAGCTCATTGGTTGAACGAGCGGCAGCGGCTGATGCAGCAGTGCGAGTCGATCCTCAACAAGACCCAGCAGGCCACGGAGCGCCTCAAGCGGCAGCAAGAGCTGCAGCGGTCGTCGCGGGACACCCGAGACTCGCTGCGCGGCTCTGGCGGCATGCCCTGGACGTCTGGAGGTGGCACTAGAGGAAGTGGCGAAAGCCCGGACAATCATGCGACCAGAGGTGGCGGCCATGGCGGTGGGGGTAGCAGTGGCAGCGATGGTAGTGGCGAGGGCCAAACAACGGCTAGTGCAACTGCTGTTCCCGCTGCACCCACTACCACGACCACAGCAGTCATGCCGGAAGCCTGGGGCCGTCCCCCTCGACCACCACATCAACCCGTGGCATCAGTGAGCCCTGCACGCGCCGCCACGCAGCGGGCTGCCACAACTGCTAGCAAGTCAAGCGCTGCTCCAGAAGTCGGCGCTGCTGGCGGAGAGCCACGAGCAAATTCTCCGAATCGCCTAAGCAGAAACTCTCTTGCAGAAAGTACGGAGAGTAATACTACGTGGGGCGACGAGGAAGAAGCAAAGGTAGAAGCGCAATTGAATGGAACTGGCGGCAGCATCGACCCGAGAAGAAGTTCTGCAGAAGGCAAGAGCTCTGTAGACAATCTACTGAAGGCTGGTAGTGGGCAAGATATGATCGTACATACGCTGCAACAGCCAGCTAGGCGGTCAAGGCGCTATGGCTGAATATGTGGGACGGCCTCACTCCAGACACGACGGTCCCCGAGAGGCCAGAATAAAGTGAACGTTCACGATTGAGCTGCTGGGATCTAAGGACGAGGCAAGGCGAATGATGGGTAGTTATGATTACCCACATCCTCGAATCCCAAAGTCGTTTGCTTGATTGTACCGTGCTGAATAATAGCATGCTACGAACAGCAAAATACCGGTTACCGGTAAATCGGGCGATACCAATTAATGATTTATGTGGGCCGCTTTTGCGAGATAAGAAAGAGCTCCCATATTTATATAATATTACAAAGTATTTATATTCAAAACTCTGGCTCTTTGCGCAAGAGTATAGTACGCAGTACTAGTACTACCGGCCTGTTCGGTGGAAGGCACCATCTACCATCTGGATTTGGAGCCCGGATTGCCCTTCTGGGGAATACTCTACTTTCTAGTTTCCAGCGCATATATGCAGACCACGCGAATTCCTTTTGTACTTCTGTGACTATCGTGAATCGTTTAGTTGCCTTTCTTTGTTTTTGGGGGGTTATTAAGTAGAAGAGACAAGAATAGAGCACACGAGTGGATTTGCAGAAATAATCGCAATTCGCATGAAAGTTGGCGCATGGACGCCGGTAGTCCCCAACTTTCGTAACTGCGGCCTTACGATCGACATCACTCATCAATCACTGGTTCTTTTGCCGAAACCCGAAAGAACTAGTTGACCCGTTCAAAAAATGATCGTGGGCTGCTAGGTTCAGCTTCATGAGCATGCATGGTAAATTGCTGCGAACGATCAGCGCGTTTGGATTCTTCGAGAGGGGCAGACAATCGTGCTGGCCGAGTGGTGAGCTTTTCTTTGCGGATTTTCTGCCCCCAGTTGTTGGTGCTTTTGCTTCGCTGCAGCCTTGACGTGGGCCCGTCTTTCAGGTCCGGCGGAGACAGGATGCGCATCGGCGAAAAGCTGCTGCCAGGCCCTCGCTCAATGGACTGGAAACGACCCGTAGCAGCAACCCTGGACAAGATTGGCTGGTTTCCAGTTGAGCTTGCACTACTTGGCGAGGCGGACACGTCACGGCGAATGAGATCGTTCAATTTGTCCTCGAGCATCTTCACTTGACCTTCATAAGCGATACGTGCACCTCTAAATTCTTCCCGCATTTCGTAAAACTCCTCGGCTTGGGCCTCAAACAGTTGCATGTGTTGCTCGTACCGTTCGCGCTGCATTTGAGAGTCTTCGCGCATCCGTTCTGCCTCATTAGCATGGCGTTGAAGCATTTCCCACGCTGCGACCTCGTTCTCAGTCCTCTTCGAAAGTTCTCGTTCAAGAAATGCGACGTGCGCCGAAGTGTTCATATCCGTAACAGAATCCATAGTAGTACTTGAAGGTTCAGGGGCATTATTGGCCGCTGCGTCTGAACTAAAGCTGCTAACGCTTCCGTTACGAAAAGAAATGAACTCAGTCTTCTTTCTGTCGCCGAGAGCGCTGGGAGAATTCCTACGCTCTTCGGCTTGCGTGTCTATGCCAGTGTTGCGCACCAAAGCAACAAAGTTCGCATTTGCCCAATTGCGCTTCGTTGACTTGTCTTTTGGATTGATGCTGGTAAGATTCACGTTTGTTTTGTACTGGTAGCCGATTATAATGTAGCTCAGATTTGACAGCGCTCTGCGGGAAATGTCGAAAAACGAGCAATCCTGGCTAGGATCACAAAACATCTCGGATGGAATTAGCTTCATTGTAATGTCATCTCCCAAGATGCTGTCAAGAATCTTTGATACGGTCCTGTCTTGAGCAACCATGGCAAGAACCTTAGCAACAAGTCGATTTGAGACAAGGAAATGGCAAGCTGAATCCAAGAAAGGATGAGCTTCAATGAGCTCTTGCGTCTGCGTATCCTTGATTTCAACAAAGAGGGATTGTTCATCATCGGCATGATCGAAAGATCCGAGGCTGATTGCTTTCGACTCAGCCGTAATCATACCCTTTTCTTCTTTGTCTTTTTTCATTTCTGAATGATTGCGGAGTAACAAGATAGTCACCAAGTTTTTGGAGTCATTTGACAAGAGGTTCGACTCGTCATTAAGACTGGGTTCTTTGCCCTTAGCGACAACGAGCACACAATGGTAAGATTTCATAGCGAGGTCACGCACGTAATACCACATCGTTGGATCCCCGTAAATATGCTTGATGTCGATACGGTCCAGGAGCCAAGGCTCGATGTCCATTTGGGCAATGACCTGATCACGTTCATTAAGAGGATACAGGTTCAACAAGTGCACTTCCGTTCCGCGGTCGAACATCAAAGGCAGTTTTTTAAGCAGCGGCTTTAAGTTTTCGCCAGCGCCGCAAACCAAAATGCGGTCTTTGCGTGCAGGCGGTGGTTCGTACTCAGGAAGTTTCCCCGGATTGAAGGTCGCAGCCCATGGAGGAACTTTCCAGTATGAGTACGCGTCGTCATCTTCGGCTATAACGACTAACGAGTCACCTTCCTGCATCACATAGTCCTTATCTGGTACGAGGAAAACGTCTCCGCCAGCTGTTTTGACTCCGATAGGGATAGCTTCAGGGAAGTGGCAAAGCATTATTTCCCATTTGAGACCAACCGTCTCAGGCCAGTGTTCTACATAGAACTCGTCTCCATCAAACCCAAATAGTTCCTGAAATGCCTTGGTGACCCCAGGTTGCTTAACGGCTGACAGGGAGACCCTAGTGTTGAGATCGTTGCTATTGATGGTTTCGAGTTGCTCGCCACCAGTAAAACGAATCACTTTTGCCATCTCTCCTGGATCAATGATTTCAGCCACCATATGACTGCCAGGCATCAGACCAATGACGGTAACAGCTACAATAATTCGAAGAACCTGTTGAAGAAAATATAATTGATAGTAAAGGTTCTGTTAAATCATGTGTACATTTCCCTTTAAGAAGTACGTAATAGCTTTCAAACCTGTGCATCGGCGGCTTTTGGGTTTTCCAGAACGGACATGATAACGACGCATGACGCTGTGTGAACCGACGCATGGCGCAAACTCTCGACTTTCAAAGGGTTACCCGATCTGAAGATAACACGCGTGCCGAGCATTGGTATGTCCCTGGCAGCGACGGCAAATTCTTCCTCAACCTCCGTCTTCTTTCCATCTTCCGCCAATACAACAATGACCCCACCGCCCTCGCTCTCATTGGCGAGACAAGTCTCGCGGATGAATGCAGCAGTGCGGTCGGTCCACCCGACCAGAACAATATGACCCCACTCGTGGACCTGCGTTTTGCCCGACCGGAACGAATCCAGCTTTTGCTTAACGCCGTCAACAACGAAACCTGTGAGGGTAGCGTTAAACAAGACACCTAACACTGTGGTGAAGCCAGCGATAGCGCGATTGGGAAGTAAAAACTTCTCGTTAGATGTGTTCCATTGAACTCCGGCGTCCAAGATAATTGTCCAAATTTGCCAGACGCCTTCACTCATCGTTAGATCTGCACTTGAGCTGCCGTAAAAGCCTAGAAAGTTGTTACCGCAGGGTAAGGCATCACACCACTGAGCTTTATTGAACACGAAATTAAAATGAAAACTGTCTGGCCAGGCTATTTCTTACCTCCACACAAATAAAACGCGGTGCCAGTGGAAAGCGCCATGCAAACCAACGAAAAGGCAAAGAAGGCAAGCTGGTTACTCGGCCGCGCCATCTTCTCTTCATAGAGGTAGTTCAAGTGATGGCTCCATTTGTACTCGCTAAATACCGTAGTACTTCGGTCCTCGTCCTGCTCCAACATCGCCAGGAACTTCGCCCTCTCCTCATCTTTTTTATTTATGGCCTTCGTCCCCTCGTCCATGGTGACGAACGTGTGCTGCTTCTCGAAGCACAACTTTCAGAGAAACGTTCAAAGTGAGGTGGCTCTGGCCGCAAGACTTCTAGCTAGTGTATTACATGATTATACTGCAATAATGTCGCTTATTTGCACTTGGCTTCGGTTAAGTTCATTCACCGCAGGTAACCAGCAGTAACAGAATGAAAGATATAAAATTGTGCGGCGTCGAGCGGGACCGACTATCAAG
>Ga0307982_1002709_pt1 | contig 14261 bp, 10 predicted proteins | sample OrgLakmetagen989_FD_201847 | JGI IMG/M metagenome (GOLD analysis project Ga0307982, IMG submission 201847) | Saline water microbial communities from Organic Lake, Antarctica - #989 | ecosystem: Environmental > Aquatic > Non-marine Saline and Alkaline > Saline | place: Antarctica: Organic Lake...
GACTTGGTCTGCTGACCAGGACGCTCGCTATAAGCAGTGTCTTCCTTGACACCTTGCAATACAAATACATATGATGCTGGTCATCATAGCGTGGCTTGCTGTCTTGTCACGCACAGCGTAGCCAGCTTGGCCCCCTGCTGGCCCCCCCCTCTCCCTGTATCCCTCATTCTCGGAGCCAGGGGCCTCATCTACAGCACTGATTGAGGCGGGGACGAAAAAACATATCTGGCTACACTTCTGTGCGTGCCAGGTCGTCATGGATGCTGAGCTCAGATGGGAAACTGAAGAAATTTTTGCTTGAGATTGCTGTGAGTGCTCATATGTACTGGCAAAATTGTATATTATATACACAAATTTTACAATCTGCGCACTGAACATCACAAGTGGGAAATGTAGCTCTCGCCAAAGGCCGGAAAACTAAGTCCAATCAGCTGACCAATTCACATCAATTCATATCATAGAATTTAATCGATCATGGGGCTTGCATGTCTTCCCGTGTGTTGAGGGTGTGCTCTCGCGCTAAGTTTTGCATTGTGGCTGTTGAGAGGTGGGGGGGGGATACTTCGTCCCCCCCCCCAGGTGGGTGGACATTTCCTAAGCTTCTTGAAGTTGCCCAGGCCCCAGGAGGGTTCCCACAGGGCATACAATTGTGCCCTCGTCCATCCGGGCGTATGATAACCAATAAAACTCGTGTCAGATTTGTGGAGTACACACTCCCCACACAGCAGCCAGTTTGCGGGGCACTCTATGGGCATTTCAAAGCCCTGCTGCGGGGGGGGGGGTGCACGAACAAGTGTCAACCCCACAACTTCACTGCACCATCCCATCCACAAGTCACCACCTGTGCTTCTTCCAGGGGATGCCACATGCACCCAATGCAGGGCCCTGCCTTGTGTGCCTCGAGCTTCCGCAGCGCTTTGCCAGAGCGCCAGTCCCAAATCCACAACCGTCCATCCGCATCTCCAGATATGACGAACTGCCCAGTGGGCGCAAACCCCACTTGGCAGGCATATCCTGCCACAATGTGTCCTGAGAATTTCTTGCGTGGGTGTGGTTTTACCTTGCCGGCAGCGTGGTAAATTAGCACGCTGTTGTCCAGGCTCTGCAGCGCCATGAACTTGCCAGACGGAGACAGCGACGCTGCTGGCATAGAGTACATGTCGGGACTGGAGATGTACTTGATGGGTGTGGGGATGTCAAAGTCCCACACCAGTGCCTTCTTGTCGTCGGAAGTGGACACAAAGCGCTCCCCGGCGTCCACGAACGTGACAGTGTTCACTGCAGACAAGTGGTAGTCGTACACTTGCACCTGAGTGCCTGTCTTGGCATCGAATTGGTACATGCGTCTGTCGCCGCTGCCCACAATGAAGAAGTTCGTTTCAGTGGGATGCCACGCCACGCACTGGGGGACGCCCCCTGGCAACAAACTGTACAGGCACTGCCCTGTCTCTGTATTCCAGATCTTGACAGACTTATCAAACGACACTGATGCAAACATGGAGCCGTCTGCTGAGAAGCGTGCCTGCCGCACTCCCAAGGTGTGTCCGTTGTATGTGCGCTTGCATGCCCGTGTGCCGTACATGTCCCAGACTTTCAAGCCCCCGTCCATATCCCCCGTCAGCAACAAGTGACCTGTGCCAGGGAACAAGTCCAGTGTGTTCACGCCCTTGTTGTGCCCGTGGAAGGTGTGCATGAGCTTGCTGGGCAGGTGGCACCTGTGCTCCCGCAAGTCATCCTGGTCCATGGCCCGCTTCCCGCGGGGCGCCTCCACCCAGGAGCGCCCCTGGTAGTCTGTTTGGCTCTTGCCGTGGTACTTGGATGTGCACGCTGACGCCTCTAGAGCAGTAGTGCCTGCCCCCCCGGTGGGCAGTTTCGCGCCCCGGGCTGTTGCAGCCGCCACTAGCTCCTCGGCAGTGATTCCCTCTGTTTCGCCAGCTGCCTTGCGACGGGCTGCTTGCTTGTCCAAGATGTCTTGCGGGACCTCCAGCCCGCGCTCCAAGCGGTACGCAATTTGTGCATCTGTCATTTCGCCAGCCTCAAGGGCTGAGTCCACACCAGATGCAGCTGTGTGAGCTGCCTTTTCAGCAGCCCTCCGTGCAAGCTCTGCAGAGATGCCATGCAACTGCTGCTGCTGTGCTGCGACAGCACTCACGTCGCTGCCGCTTCCAGCTGCTGCTGCAGCAGCTACTGCAGCATTTACAGCTGCTGCAGTGTAAGCTCGGTGCTGCTCATCCCACACCTCGCTTTCCAGTGCAATTGAGCGAACACGAGCACCAGTTTCGTTGCCATGCTTTTGCTTTTCCTGGAGGGTGAGTGTTGCTGGTTTGGCGTTGGGTCCCTGTGAATGGAGAGCTTACAACGGCCCAAGCAAATTCCGCTGCTGCACGCCACTTACATCGACTGCAGCGTACATCTCCGCCACTGTGGGGTTCACAGAGATGGTAGTGGCACTAGAAGATACTATGTGCTGCTGAGATCCATCCATGTGTGCAAATGAGGTGACCTGGGGCGCTGTATTGACAGACGGCAAAGCGACATCCTGCTGCTCCTCGGAGCAATCGCTGTCATAGCCTGCCAGCAAATCCATCTTTGGACAGGTTGGGGGCGTGGAAGATGCACGGTCTCTTTGCGCGCGGTTTTGCGTGGCATGTGAAAGGACCAATCAATAAGTTTGTCACGTGCCAGACAGCTTGACTGAAATCTGTTTCTTCTCGAACTTTGGATTGGGGCCCTCAGCCTCTGCGGTTTTTGCTTCCTTGCGAACACGCTGAAGTATCTGCATAAAGCCTGCATCGTTTACCGAGCTCAGGCTAACACACCCAAAATGGACAAAACAGAATTAGCACTCCTGAACTCGGCTGCCAAGTCACGCCAGAAGCTGGCCAAGAAGTCCAAAGCACTACCCAAGGGCGAGGGCTCAGCTGTGGTTTATCTCGGTCATATTCCGCATGGCTTTTACGAGGACCAAATGCGCGGCTTCTTCAGCCAGTTTGGCGAAATCAAGCGCCTGCGTCTTTCTCGCTCTAAGAAAACTGGCCGCTCTCGTGGTTATGCATTCGTTGAGTTCCAGAGTCCTGAGATTTCCAAGATTGTCGCAGACACCATGGACAACTACTTCCTGGCAGACTCGTACTTGGTGTGCAACGTGCTGTCCCGCACCCAGGTGCACGACAAGCTGTTCGACGGTGCCGACAGCACTTTCCGCAAGGTGCCCTGGCGCACCATCGCCAAGCAGCAGGCCAACAAGGGCCGCACCGAGGAGCAGAAGGTGAAGCATGCCCGCAAGGTGCTGGACAAGGCTGAGGCCAAGCGCGCAAAGCTGGCAGCTGCCGGCATCGAGTACGAGTTTGCTGGTGTCTCCTTGGACGTATCCCAGATCTCCGCCAAGAGCAGCACTGGCAGTGCCGTGGCCAGTGCCGGGGAAACAAGCGCGGCCGCCGCCAGCCGGGGCCGAAAGCGCGCCCGCAGCGAAGAGGACAGCGAAGAGGCCGCACCAGCTGCAGCTGCAGCCGGCAGCAGCGACGCTGTGTCAAAGACCCCCGCAAAGACCCCCGCCAAGAAGGCTGCCGCTTCGGCCAAGAAAACACCAGCTCGCACCACCGGCCGCAAAACGAAGACACGACGCACAGAGGAAGACACAGCAAGCACACCAGCTGCTGCAGCATCCGCAGCTGTGGTGACGCCTGCTGCAGTCACCCCCGATGGCAAGCTGCCCGACCCAAGCCCCCCCATGACCCGCTCCCGACGCAAGACCAAGTCGGCCACCAGTGCGAAGAAGACTCCTTCTCGCAAGTAAAAGTTGTGTATTTTGTAATTGCGATGACTATTTTCACCCCCCCACGGAAGCCTACTGGCCTTTTTGTGACCAGCTGTGGCCATGGAGTGCAGTGTAACTCTGCAGCCATTGCCCTTGGCTAGTGGCCAGCAGCGGGTCGTCCTCACATGTAGCACAGACCCAGATGTTGGTGTATCTCTTCCTGTCCGAAGTTTTGTGCATACAGTGCCGGAGTTTGCTTCAGCTGTAGCTTGCGGTGCTTCCAGAACTTGGCGCAGTACAGAGGTGGCTGCTTCAAATTCCGAGACAACTGCTGCTGCTGTGGAACGGTGCATGCGGCCTCGAATCATCCGGCGCTTCCTGCTTGCATGCTCAAATATCAACGCGTTTTTGTCAGTTTCCGATGCCAGCATCTCTGCCGTTCAGTGGCACTCTGTCGATGCGAGTGCCTCCGAGGGAGCTGCCGTTACCGAAGGAATTGGCCCAGCTGATCTTGATGAGCTGTCCTTTCTGCGCAAGAAATTGGTTGCCTGGCGCATCCAAATCATGTCTGATGAAGACTGCACCAACTCAATGACTCCGGAGCTGAAGGCTTTGCTGCACCAGTACGACGCGCTGCTTCGGCGGCGAGGCATCAACGACCCAGCGGCCATGGCCCTTTCCCCATCTGGCAGCCCTGGTGCTGCCCTGCGCCGCACTGGTATGCTAGCCAGCATGGCATCTGTCACAGCATTGCTGGCTGAGTGCCGCTCCCGTCTAACGGTGCTGGCGCAGTCCCACGGGGCAGGCGGCAGCGTCTTTCACCCCATGGACCGCAGCAGCGCCTCAACCCTGCAAGGCAGCAGTACTGCTGGCACACCCACACAGCACCGCCTTGCTGCAGCTCATGCCCCGCAGGTGCTTCTTCTTTCTCATGTTCTGGGGTGCACCTCACTGGCAGAACAAGCCGCCGGGGTACTGCGTGGCAGTCCGGCGCTTCTGCTCAGCAGCAGTGGTGCCAGCCTGATGCAGTGCATCCCCTCATCATACCTGCAAGGCATCTTGCAAAGCCTGGTACAGCCCCTAGCGACCCCCCCATGCGCAGGCATACACGCCACCGGCACATCAATGCTGGAACGCGACATATGCGATGACGTGAGCAGTATCGGCTCAACACCCTGCGGAAGCACAGTTGCAGAGGGGGCACCATGCGCCCCTCAGCCCACCTTCCGTGGCGCCTGGCAGCAGGTCCCTTCCCCTGCAGGCTCCAGCGGCAGCATGGACCCCGATGACGAAGCCTTGTTCCAGGCCGTATCCAGCTCCATGCAGACAAGCCAGAGCGCCCAACTGCACGGGCAGCATGTGCCACCACCCCATCACGCAGCCTGGCAATGCAGCCCGCATGAAGCCTCGAGCAGCAGTGCTGGGGACAGTCGAAGCACAGAGGTGGACAGTGCTGCCTCCCCCCGAATGGGCACAGCAGCTGCAAGCAAACACACCGAAGACTCTCCTCCGCCCAGTGCACATGCCGAGAATGCTGGGCACCAAGGCCCCATGGAAGCTCCTGCACAGCGCGGTGGCCGCACGCGGGGGGCGCTGTCGTCGCCTCCCGTCTCAGCCAGTCGGCTCCCCCGCCGCCCCTCCCCGCAGAACACACCGCAGAACACACACGCCCACACCCATGCAGTCCCACCCCCCACCCCCCCGCCACATTCTGCTCGAGGGGAAGCGCAGGACAGCAGCCCTGCCTGCAACGCGGCCGCCTCTCCCCCCGAGGGCTGCAGCAAGGTGCAGTGGGCACGGCAGCAGGCCGCCGACCGAGCCAAACGCCTGGCACAGAAGCAAGCGGCAGAGGCCCGCGCAAAGGCCAAACAGGAGCGGGCAGAGGCGGCACGCCTGCACGCCTTCAAGCAGGAGATGGAGGAGGAGCGACTGGCCAAGCTGCGTGCCTTCAAGGAGCGCACTGACGCCCAGCGCCGCAAGCAGCCCCCCGTACCAGCCGCCTCGGCGACGCGGGGGGCAGGTAAGCAGCATGGGCAAGTTCCTGCAAAGGGCAGCGCCAAAAGGCGTCATAAGGCCGTGCCTGCTGCTGAGGCGGCCGCCGCTGCCGCACAGCGTGTCGCACAGCGACGTGCCGCCCAGGCCCAGGCAGCAGCCGAAGCCGAGGTAGAGCGAGCAGCTGCAGCCGCCGCGACCAACCAGGCCAATGCGCGGCAGCTAGCTGCTGCCCGCTTGAAGGAGTCTCGAGACCGCATGGTGGAGCTGGTTGCCCGGGAAGAAGCAGAGAAGGTCGCCGCCCGCTCCTCTCTGTTTGCCCGCCGGGATGCACGCCTGGCCAAGTGGAAGCAGCAGCGCCGGCAGCGTGCACACCTGCGGCGAGACAGCACCTCCGCTGAGCACAGCCATGCAGCAGCCAGGCACAGTGCCGCTGGGGAGGATAGCGACGCGTCGGCCAGCACTGTGGACAGTGTGGACATCGCCCGTGTGGCACAACGGGCAGCTGCCCAAGCCCTGGCCGCCACACGGGACGTCAGCCCAGGCAAGCAGCAGCAGGCAGCCCGGCGGGCAGCAGGAGACGCTGTGCGCCACGCCAAACAGGAGGTTCAGTGGGCTGCGTATGCCGCGACAGATTCATTCAATGTCTCTGTCGCGTCTGTGCGAGACGTGTACGCCACAGACACAGATGCCAGTGATGAGGAGTACGGTGCGGCAGCCCCTGCCCCCGTCCAAAGGCACGCTACAAAGGTGAGCCAGACGGCGCTAGCCCCCCCTGCACCCCCTCAGCATGACCCGGCACCGCAGGCAGCCTGGGCACGCCCAGGGACGTCAGGGCGAGCCAAGCAGAGACACAGCACACCTCAGGGCAGCGCCTTGCATCGTCTGCGCAGCAAACACTCCCCCCATAAACAAGCACCCCCCCTGCAGGGAGCAACACGAAATACCCCCCCCCTCGACAACCCTGCCAACGGCCCACAGCGTGACGCAGTCAAACAAGCACTGCCCTCCGGCGACGAGCTGCAGCATTTGCTGGCTCTGCAGCTAGGTGGGGCAAGCGTGCATCCCATTGCCCGCTCCGTGCCTGAGCAACTGCGCACCTCCATCCTAGCCGCCACCATCGCTGAAGGCTCCTCCATGGAAGAAAGCCGAGCCAGCACTGCACACAGCCACAGCAGCAGCTCTGCACAGCATTCTACACAATCGACTGCGCATGCGTCAAGCAGCGGCGTGGGCACGGCGCAGACGCGGCACACACCACAGCGACACTCAGCGTCGCCCACATCAAGAGGGACCCCCTTCACCCCCTTCACCCCCTTCACCCCAATGGAGGGGGGTATGGACACCTTCATGGAAGCAGAGCTTCAGGCTGGTATGCACCAGACGATTGGTGGGGCCCCCTCTGCACAGAAGGGTAGCCCCCCCTCCCGAGGCTCCCTGCAGTACTCCCCCCCCTCTCCAGAGACAAGCACCCCCCCTGGGCAGATCCGCAGCTCCAGTAAGGCTAGCCACTATCGATCTCCGTCCCCAAGTCGCCTGAATGACAGCAGTGCCTCGGGCGTGGACGCCCTGAATCTGTCCATCCGCTCGCTGCAGAAACTCCCACGCCCCCCGTCAGCCCCTCGCTTGCCGGAGTCCAGAGCATGTACGCCACAGCGGGCCCGAGGAGGTGTAGATGAAGCCACAGCACTCCCTGCGCCACAGCGGGAGTTGCTGTTTGAAGCTCACACGCCTGCAGCGGATGACAGTGTGGATTTCCTCAACACCTCCCTGCCTGCCACAAGCAGCCTGCAGCCGCCAGCGACAAGCACAACCCACGCCCATGCCGCAAAGCCATCAGAGAGACCACCACGGCGCACACTGGGAGCTCTGTCTGCCAACATGGTGCACAAGGCTGCAGGGCCCAAGAGCACCGCCACCTCAGGGGGCGCCGGCGTGCTGGCGGACGACTCGTTTACTGCGCTGCTGCAGTCCATGCAGTGACTGCCAACAGAACAACGTTAATAAGAGCGAGTGGAAAATGCATTCAAGTACCCCCCCTCCACACCCCAAGGCAAACCTGACTAGTCCCACCCTGGGAGCCACCTGCGTCGAGCATGGGCATCGTTGGACAGAGGAATGCCGTACACCCAGGGGGCGAAAATCAACCACACCCCCACCACACCAGCGATGATGATCTTGGCCACTGAGGGGAACACCTCCTTCCCGAACAGCCGGTCCAGCATCACGCCAGCGAGGATCTCGCCGTACAGCAGCGCCGGCATGTAATGGTACACAAACGCAGCTCGGTTCACTGCAATGTAGGGCATGAGGTTCAGTACATACCCCAAGGTAATGTACGCAAGGGTGGAGAAGAAGCGATGTTGCAGAGCCGAAAACGCCAGCTGGTACCTCACCCGAAGGTACACCAGCAACAGGGCACAGGACACAGCGATGGTGAACAGAACGAACCATAGCACGGCAGGGTTGCCGATGAGGTACACCAGCTGCACAGCGCCGTCATCCATGGTGTTGCTGTAGTACAGCACGCCACGCTGGTTCAGGGGCCAGCTGAACCACTTGCTCATCCAGTGGTGGGGGACCTCGATGCGCGCATTGGCTGAGAGCATCTCAGAGTTCAGCTGCCACATGCTGAGCCAGAAGTTCTGCTTATACCCCTCTTCATAGTGCTGGTTGCCCTGCAGCTGCTTCTGGAACTCCAGGCGCATGAAGGCGTCGCCGTCTCCCGCCAGCGGCAGCAGCTCGAAGTGTACCGCCCACTGCAAGGAATACACCATGATCACCACGAAGCCGATGTACAGGATGTCCAGCAGGGGCAGCGGGCGCCTGATGAAGAACAGCGCAAAGGTGACCTCTAGGGCCACCAGTGCAGGCGTTGCGAGGCCTGTCCACTTGACGCTGATGGAAGCACAGCAGGCCACCGCCAGGAGGGTCAGCCACGCCATGCGCCCGGCAAAGGTCAGCTCTCCCAGCTTGGCACGGGCAGAGGGGTTTGCGATCAGCGCTGGGTCCTGTGCGATGGCGTCCTCAGCAGCGCAGTGTCGATCCCAGCGCTCAAAAAAGCGTTGGGACACCCACAGGCAACACAGCATGCTCAGCATGAGCTGCGAGTCAGTCAGGATCAGGCGAGACTCGATCAAGTTCAAGTTGTCCAACATGAACAAGGTGCTGGAAAGAATGGCAGCCCACATTGAGCCGCCAAAACGACGCACGACAGAGTACACGAGGGGCACACTGATGCAGCCCACCACCGCGCAGAAAATGCGAATGGCCACGAATTTGCAATCATCAGCATACTGGTGGTGAATAGACTTGTAAGAGCACACATCAGCATCATAGTCTACAGTCCAACTGAAAAACAACATCAGCAGCTTGCCCAACGGTGGGTGGATGTCGAAAAAGTACTCGCCCTTGGAGTACTGGTTCAAAAAGCGACCGAAGTGAAATTCATCAAACACCACCCCTTGAGGCTTCTCAATGCGGTACATTCGCGTCGCGAGAGCCAACAAGAACATTACCAAAGGTACGAAGGGGTACTCAGGCAAGTAGCAGCATCTGTGATAGGGTATGGTGGAGGCCGATGGTACATGCCGAGCCAGCCAACACTCACGTATAGCCGCGTGTTGTTGCGCCCTTCGAGACAGCTGGCTTTACGGTGACAGGGGATGCAACACTAGAAGTGCTACGCAAATCACTGTCATCATCTGCTTGCTCTGGAATTCGCTTCTTTATCCCCATTGTTGATTCGGGGGAAAATAACACTTGTTGCCTGCAGACGGTTGAGGATTGTGCTGTCACCACACAGCAGCCTAAGGAGCTTCAGAAAGCTCCAGGCATGAAAAGCTGAGGAATCACCAGCCTTCTGTACCGTCGTGAGTTTATCTCGGGCACTGAAGAGATGAAGTACTCGGATGTGGGTTCCTGTGCCCCCTTGACACGGTTCGCTCGATCGATTTCCGCATAATTCTCCTCCCAAACTTCAGTGTTGCAAAATAGCAAACATGATAAGGGTAATCCTCGGGTCACAACCAGCGAAGCACTGCTGTATCTGAAGGACCGCATGCAGATCCAGGCACTGTTACATGTGCATGATGCACCTCCGCCAGGCTCAGTTAGCCTGCGCCTTTTGGCTCCATTTGGCTGCGTGCCTGTGGGCTCGTGCCGAAGCTCAGACAGAGAATGTTGGGGCATTGCGGACATTTCCTCGCCCACATCTATACTGGGGGCTTGAGGATGCTCTGTCAAGTGCACAGGTGAGATAGCCTGTTGTGTCTGCAAATCGCCACGTGACACTGACTTTGCCTCACAGATCGGTGTGGGGTGGATGAGCGGCTCTGACACAAGCTCATATCGCTACGCAGCATCTGATGAACACGGCATGAAACGTTGGGGCTGGTATCGCAACGATGGTGGCTCGTTTGCCCAGCAGCAAGTGGCGGACATCAAGAATCGTCTTGTGAGTACTCCGCCCCGGCTTGGTGTGCGCTGTACACACCCGGCTTCCAACACAGATTGTGCACAGCGACTGGATATCTCCCAGTAGTAACTCTACTGTATCAAAGCAAGGTGCTTGGAGCTTGCGGATGACTGTGAAGCGAGCAGCAGCTGCCTCACTGGCCAAGAGACGGCGGCAAGCTGCCAGTGCAGCGACAAACGCAACGGCTGCTGCACTACAGCAGCCCCCAGTATCATTTTTCGTGCATGTTGCCATGCCCCGGAGTCTGGTGCGACCGCTTGGTAGTGCTGAGATGAGCTCATCGCCCCACGCAGCTGCTGGAGTTGTAGTGGGCGCTAACGGAGTGGCGGCCGTGGCTGTGCTGCAACACGGAACACAGGGCGGCTATGGAGGGCAGCCGTTGAATGCTTACACCACTGTTGATACGCGTGCGGCATGTGTGAATGGGTCTGGCCAGGGGCTCGAGTGTCTCCCAGAAATGCAACCCCCCCTAGCCAGGGATTGCAGCCACGTGCGCGGTGACGCAGTGGGCATGAAGCTTTGCGAGGCTGCCTACGGAGATGCTGAAGCTGCTGTGGGGGGAAAGGCTTCTCGCAGCGCCTTTGGCAAGGCCACCTCGGCAGCTGCGACCTGGCCTTTGCCTGCGGCTGCTGGGAACTCGTCCTTCGCGCACGCCACCTGCTGGGGCGCGGACGAGGGACGACACTGGGACATGCAGACACTGCAGGGACGTCTGCAGTCGGCACGACTGGGCGTGCTGTCGGCAGCCCGTGCAGGCTTGGCTTCGGGTGCCGGTCGAGGCGTACCCCCCCTTGCCCTTCCGCTGTTGGGGGGGGGTACCTGCAGCAAGAACGCCACCGAGAAAACACACAATGTGGTGGTTCTGCAGGTGATAGTTCAGCCCCCTGCAACCCTGGATATTGTTTTCTTGCCTGAGGCCGCCTTGTCGGCGAGCCCCGTGCTGGGGGCATGGGCAGGGGGGGAGATCATATCCCAAGCTGACCTGGCATCCGCAATCCAGGAGCAAGGAATAGCAGTCGGCAGCACCATGCAGCCAGCTATCCATACAGCTGTGGACGCATTTGAAGAGCGCCTGGGCCAGAAGCTTCAACTGCAGCCGTCCAAAGTGCAACCAGAACAGGACGGCGACGCGATGCAAGAGGTGTCTTGGGGTGCCCTAGCCACCCGCTTTGCACTGTCCAACATGGTGGGCTGCATCACCCGCTTCCAGGGCTCCATGCTGGTGGCCACCGACGTGGGGGGATTTGAGTCTGAGAGCCACGCCGCTGCACCTCACTCGCCCGCAGCACCCCACACCCTCTTCTCGGGCATGCCCTCCCGCACACTGTTCCCCAGGGGGTTTCTGTGGGACGAGGGCTTCCACCAGCTGCTGGTGATGAAGTGGCGCCCCCAGCTGTCTATGCAAGTGCTGGAGTCATGGTTTGCCACTCAGCAGGCGGGCGCGGAGCGCGGCACCCTGCGGCACGGCTGGGTCGCCCGAGAGCAGATCCTGGGCGAGGAGGCGCTCACACGGGTGCCGCAGCGCTTTGCAGTGCAGCGCCCCGATGTGGCCAACCCCCCCACGATGCTCTTGGCGCTGCAGCAGCTGCTGCAGGCGTCCTCTCCGTCCCAGCCGGACTTGAAGCCGTGGCTGCAGCAGCTGTACCCGGCGCTGCAGCGCTGGTATGCTTGGTTCTTGCGCACACAGCGGATCGGCACTCGTGTGCGTGAGCTTGAACAAGGCTGGGCAGGCGCCGGCGAGCCCCCTCTGGAGTGGCTGCAAGCGCGCAAGGCGCTGTCGGGCGATGAGCCGCAACTGTGGCTGCAAGGGCGCCTGGCAGCGGGTGGCTGGGACGGCCAAGACCAGCGCGGCTTCCAGTGGCAAGGCTCCAGCCCCGACCACACATTCGCTTGTGGCTTGGACGATTCTCCGCGGGGCGTGGTTCCGACTGACAAGGATGAACACCTGGACCTGCTTGCCTGGATGGTGTTCTCAGCTCGAACACTGGGCAGCATAGCGAAGTTTCTGGGCAACACCAAGCACGAGCAGCTCTTCACAGCAGACCAGGACAAGTTCCAGGGGTGGATGGGTCGTCACTGGAGCAGCTCCGCGCAGGGGGGGGCAGGGTGGTTCTGCGATGTGGGTGCTGAGGCCGTGTTCCCAGAAATGCGCCACCCCCGAACACAGCAAGTTGCCCCCCAGGAGATCAGCATCTCCAAGGCGGAGCGAGACATGATGGTGAAGCATTTCTTGCGCTCCCAGACGCTGTCACATGCGCAGGCAAGCGCGTTGGCGCCGGGGGCCCGCATTGGACACGTGTGCCACCGATCATACCTGGCCCTATTTCCGCTGCTGCTGCACAGCTTGCCGGCTGGGGACCGCCGACTGGTGCCTTTGATCCGGGCGGTGACCCAGGGGGACATGCTGGGTCCAGGGGGGGTCAAAAGCCTGTCGAGCGACTCCCCCCTGTTTGGCAGCAAGGACGACTACTGGCGTGGAAAGGCCTGGATGAACATCAACTACATGCTTGTGCAGGCCCTGGAGCAGTATGCAGCGACGCCCCTACAGACCTCCTCAGCAAATGCGCAAGGGGGGCCGGTGAGCCCGGTTGAGACAGGGGAGGCTGGTCCCACTGGGGTGGGGGTGGTCGACTTCCTGTGGCAGTGGGCCACTGGAACACAGGTGGGAGGTGCAGCTCCCAGCACTGGTATCATGAGTGCGGATGAATGGCGTGGGCTACAGCAGGAGGCTCGCTCTGCTGCCCGGCGCATTCGCAGCACCATTGTGGAGAATATGGTGCATAAGTACGAAACACAGGGCAGCCTCTTTGAGAACTACGAAGCTGACAGGGGCATGGGCACAGGTACTGCACCCTTCACTGGATGGACGGGTGCGGTTCTACCTCTGCTGAGATCGGCTTCGACTGCTGCTGCTTCAGTGGCAGAGGCTGTGGGTAGCGATGGCGGCATCGAGTCATGAGACCCTGAGAGGTAGCGCCCAAATGCATTGATTGGCAGCGGGGCAACATTGCCTATTCAACATTGTATACACCAGCACATTCATGCCTTATTGCCCACCGACTGCCTCGCCATTGCTGCTGGTCCTTGCCCCGCAGTGGGCGTGGGCATGACGCTGCCAGTCAAGCAAGGGGCCTTGTTTTGTTGGTGCCATTGCACCTGCATTTGCACGCCAACCTCTGTAACATGTGGCGATACACGCCTGCTATGGCGTTGCTCAGTTCAGGTAGACGCCGAAGGCAGTGGCGACAGCAAACAGGTTGTCGTTGACAACTGTCTCGGTTGCTTTGTAGTCTGTGACACTGTCCCACAAGCATCGCGAACCCATCCTCACACCTGCTCCTCTTTGTTCACCCACAACAACTTGTACCATGAGCTTGTATCGTGGCAGCTTCAAGTCTGTACATCACCGGTGGCTACATGCGACTGCTTGCGCTCTCAGCGACAACGGTAGCATACCTCTCAACTCTGTGCGAATTTCATCTGCCAATGGGCGAGTATAGTCCGGCGAGTATGCCTTTGGTGTAGCATCATCCTCTAATAGATGGGATTCCATTACCCGTTTCATGATCTCCCTGACCTTTGACACGGGGAACCTGCACAAAAGACAGCGTTTCGCCAGCGAGCGAAACGCTGACAGCTTGGGACTCACTTGTCACCATGCTCCGGCCGAATTTGGTATGTGTTCTCTGCTGCATCACCTCGCCTACGTGGTTCATGAGCCATAGCGCGCTAGAATTTGCCGAATCAAATGGTCACTGCACTACGTGGTGATCCCTGCGGCAAGCTCAGGTTGAAAGCAAACTCTTTGCGTGCTGTGAGTGCGACTCGACTTACAAGTCAGGCAATCAACTTGCAGGCTAATCCATATTTTATGATAATTTGACTTAAGCAACTGCAAAACTGGCCTGTCGTCGGCTGCGAAGCTGTGAGAGATGTGCGTGGAGGCAGGGGGGGCAAGGCGGCGGGGCGCAAGTCAAACAAGAAGGGGGCAGCAAGCCACCAAACAAACTTATGCACAAGAACGTAGACTCAAGA
>Ga0307982_1002710_pt1 | contig 14261 bp, 15 predicted proteins | sample OrgLakmetagen989_FD_201847 | JGI IMG/M metagenome (GOLD analysis project Ga0307982, IMG submission 201847) | Saline water microbial communities from Organic Lake, Antarctica - #989 | ecosystem: Environmental > Aquatic > Non-marine Saline and Alkaline > Saline | place: Antarctica: Organic Lake...
TACTTTCTTCTCTCTACGCACTTCCTTTTTACGATTTTGACTTGCGCGCATCGCATGCGCGTACACTTCTGCCCGCAGCATTGGCTTCTGTGCCATTTGGGTTTGTATTAGTTCGAGTTCGAGTTCACCCAAAGGGGAATGGAAAAGGCTCCCAGTCCGGCCCGGGGGACTCTACAAACGCCGATTAGATGGCACCCTTTCTATTAGTTACTAAATCCAGTCCCCCCTCGGGGGGCTCAGAAAAGGGTGTGAGTTCCTTGATGATGACGTACCTGCAACCCGCAAAGTCTTCGACATGATTTGCTCTACATTGCTTGCTTTCCTGCTTTATTTTTCTTTGGCCCATTATTCGCTTTCCCCAGTATTACTGGGGATCCCAGTAACAGATTCGTGAAGGCCTCTATTAGCAACTGTTGGCTGTAGCTCGAGAAATGGCACCCTGCCTGTTAGTAACTTAATCCAGTCCCCCCGGGGGGGCTCAGAAAAAATACCTCCGGTTTGCCTGCGATCCTGAAGAATGTCACGAAACCGGAAATCACGATCCAGTCGCGACAGAGTTGTGATCCAGTCGGTCGCGATTGCGGTCGCCTGTTGTTCTTGCTCTTGACTTTTGGCTCACAGCTCTCCAACAGATTTCATCATACGATTATATGCGCGCGACCCAACAACGAAGTTAAATCGAGCTCACAGGCGACCCAGAAGCACCCGAACTCGTACGAATATGCACCCACCACATATCACATGGTAGAGGTGCTTTGGGCAGAAATAAATGAAAAGGGGAATCGCCAACCCACAACCCGGAGGGCAATTAGAAGGACCCGTGTCGGAGTGTCCTCCAGCTCCGTTGATTCACTGCCGCTATTCATCAGCGATGAAATCGAATCGCGTGGTCATCTCTATGAGATATGAGATAAGAGCAGCAAGAGACCAAGAGGTACAATTAGAAGAGTGCAATAGCAATACTAAGACCAATTAGCCAGTTCTTTGTACATCAGCACCCATCGGATTTGCATAGAGAAATTATTCTCAATTGTCCTCTTGTGTTGAACTTGAACACCAGCCACCAGATTTCAGGAGATCTGAAATTGGAAGTGGTAGGGGTGGGCCCATGCCGAATAAGTAACCAAGAGCTTTTAAGTATTAGCTATACCGAACTTTGCGCTTTTTGCTGTTTAGGTAAGTATTATGAAGCCTCTCGGGAATTGCCTTATTGAGTACTACCAAAGTAGTGCACTCAACTCTAACTCCGTGACGAGCCAGGAGGAGTGCCAGCGATGCCAGCACCCCATAAGACATGCCACGGTCCGCCGCTCAGAGCCGTTACGGGCCCCTTTTTGACAGGATGTGCCACTGCCACGTGTTGCGCGCTCACCTGTCGTGAAGTCGATTTGAGAAGGGCGAATATAGAGTTGAGTGTCCATGGAACAGAAAGAAGGAAAGAACGCAATGTCAGGAGCAGCAGGACACCAATCTCGTGATCAAACCGCTTTTAGACTGTGAGAAGCAGTTTCCAAATTGAATCGTGTTTCACAAAAAGTGTGCTCTTTCTACCTGCGTGTGGCCTGGCGGAAGAGCAGGAGTTCTAGCAGTGCCATCAGTCAATACACCGGTTACAGCCGACCATGTAAGTGAAGTACTGTTCGTTATTTGGTCTTGTACCACACTAGCAGACGCAGAAGAATATTTAGCACTAGCAGCAGCATTAGTAGCAGCAGCTGTCGTGCCACCGAGAAAGTCATCACGTGCAGCAGCAACGGAAGCAGAAGAGCTTGAGCCAGGCACAACAGCAGTTTGCGAAGAATTGCCACTGGGCAAGCCCCTGTCGCTGTTGATGGTGCTATAGTTGAACTCTTCTACATCAATGCGTGGGCCAAGCGACCCAAACACATGCAAACTTTGAGTTGCTATTCCAGAAGAATGTGGCACTAGAAGATCCGCTCTGCTTAGCGCCACCTGAAAAAAAAAGCAGCAAAATGAGATGTGCACTCTTTATTTCACCCTCTCCTACTGCAAAAACTATCCACCTCGCGTCCTTTGATTTGATAACAAAGTAGCACCTAATCTCTACTTCAAACAGCTTCACATGAAAAATATTTGCTCCCTTCCTTATTTCGCTACACGTTCATCCACCTCTCTTTCCTCAAGGAGTTTATGGCATGTACTTCAACGCACCGTATGCCTGGAGCCTGCCGCTACTCCCACCACGGGTTCCTCTAAAGCCTTCACCAGCCGCGGCCACCGCTGCACCAAGTTATCACACGACGCACTCCAGCCTAAGCTTCCGTCGCCTTCTCTTGTAGCCGTGCTGCTGCTGCTGCTGCCAGCGCGAGTGCGTTGACGGACTCGGCGCTGATCTTGTTGAACGCCTTCGTAAAGACGAGTTCTACCTCGATTAGATGCAGTAGCGGCGGCGCCGTTCTCGTCAACGATTATGTCTCCGTCATCGTCGTCATCTACAACGCCACCGCTGTTTTCATCCTCTTCAGTTGCGGTGTTGTTGTCGTGCCCCCACTCGCCATCTACATCTCTATCTTCTTCTTCTTCGACACTGGAGTAACCCAGCTGCCCAAAACGCCCCCAGCCCCACGTGTAAAGGTCTCCGGAGTCAGAGACTGCGGCCGTGTGCCAGAGGCCACAGACAATTGTGGCCAAGCCAGGAGTCTCGCCTGAGGGTACTGCAACGCCTCCGCTGAAGAACAGGGAGCAGAAGGAGAAAGTAAGTTGAGGAGGGTATCCAGGGTAGTCGTAAAGTTTGAAGGTCCTAAGTAGGAAGAGTGAATGTTTACGTTATTTTTGGGTCCATGGCAATAGGATAGTAGGAAAAAAAAAATCAGGAACTTGAACAGCTAAAATTGGCGAACTGATTGCCGGATTACCTTGTTCCGTCTTTGCGCAAGTGCCCCACTCCCAGCAAGCTTTGCACCAATTGGGGCGCCCACACATCGGTACATGTGCCATGCCCCAACTGCCCACGCGTGCCACTGCCCCAGGTGTACAAATATCCCCGATGGTCCACACACGCCGCATGAAAGGGCCCGCAACTGATGCTCACAGGCTGAGGTTCGTCGATGCCTGATGCCAGAGCTTCATCCGGATCGCTGTCATCGCTTTTGTCGTCGTCATTGCCAACACTGCTACCTGCACCATTGATACCGCTGCCGTTTCTCTCGAGAGACTTGGCGCCAACAATGTCGTGACAAGTATCGTTGTTACTGTCAGTGTCGTTTCCGACGGGAAAGGCCACTCGTTGAGGTGCACAAGACATAGTGTACGAGGAGGGTGCAGCAGCCCACGCCCGCTGTGCAGATCCACCGGCACCATCAAGGGCCTGTTGAGAAGCACCCTGAAGGGGGCGCTGACTGCTACTAGTGCTGCTGCTGCCACGGCTCCCGCCGTTGCCGCTGCTGCTACTGGTTGCTGATTCACTGCGATTGTTCTCTTCTGTCGAAGGAGCACAGCGCAGTCTCGAGGCTTCCAGTGAATTGGCTGCCTGCGCTGCGGCCGTCGATTTCACCACCGTCAGCCCTAACCCTAACTGCCCGCATTCCCCGTTACCCCAAGTCCACAGCGATGTTTGCTTCCTGCAATGGTCTCTTCGGGCGCTCCTGCTTCCTCCACTACTATTGCTGCTGATCTCACTACCGCCGCCACCACTACAGCTGCTGCTACTGGCGCTACTGTTTTGATCACTGTTTCTCCTAACATCACTACAGCCATCACTCCCGTCCTCGAGGCAGAGAGCAGCACTGTAACTTTCTCCAGCAGCAACAGCGAGGCAAATTTTGCGCCTTAAGCCAAGCACCCACCAAACCCTTTGATTCGAACCCACTGGCAAGCCTCCCGTCTCGTCAGATCTAGCGAGGGAGAATAGTGTATGTCATGGTGTTGGTGTTCACTCGAGCCGTGAGAAAAGGAAGCAGTAAGCGAACAGTCCGAAAATGATGATAATAATAAACAAACGCACAAAATTTTGACATTAATCATATGTAGCACACCAAGTATTCCTTTACCAAAATATGCGCCTAAGTATGAAATAGGAAACAGTTCATATGGCCCCACTAAATGTTTGGCCGCACGCACCGGCCATGCAAAGAGGCGTCAGACTTGGGCCTCCCATTGCTGCCATCGACATCATATTTCTCATGCAGGTCTGTCGGTGTTAACATGGCCCTTCTCTCATCGCTTCCCCATCGCTCGTTGCCGCTGCTGCTGCTGCTGCTACTTATAACCTCGCCTCTCTGCTGATGATTCCTTGAAGTGACGTTGGCAGTGGCTCGGCAATGAGAGCATTGAGGCGCGCGGCAACCAGCTAAGCCCAGAACTCGAAGCTAGAATTACCGTTAATAAAGATGGTGGTTTCAGAATGTATTGCCGTTTTGTGGTTTGCCAGGAAAAAAAAGCATGGCGAGCAGAGGAAAGGAAAAAAAGATTAACTGAAAATGGAATAACAAAAGATAGCAGGAGATTTAGCATATATTCATAGATGAAAGCGTGATGCTTGACTCGACCCACTTTCCATACCCGTTGTTCTCCAAGTTCCCCTGAAGAGCCTAGCGCTGCGCCACCCCAGCTAATCACTCCGCCGCCGCCCACGGCTGCAATCACGTGCCCACTGCCGCATGCTACGGAGGTGAGCCGGAGTTGAGCGCCGCGCAAAAAGCGGGGCAACTGGAGTGGTTGAGCGTGGTCGATCGAGTTTGCGCTGCTGCTGCTAATGTCGTTGTTGATGGTGGAGGTCATTACGGGTTCGGGTTCCCGGGCCTCAGCCGTAGAATCGTTAGGGGCTCCAAGTTGCTGCACTGTAGCTTCATCGATCGCAGATGAAAAATCACGATGATCAGGCAATCGCTCCCCACATAGCCCTTGCCCCCAATCCACGCTGTTTGGGATGAAATTACGCAAGAAGAGCAAACATCGATAAGACAACTTAAAATAGGGTCGAAATGCACGCTTCTTCAAAATTAGGCAATTATCGCCCTTCCGGCGTACCTTCGCCCGTCGGCAAATAGGGCGATTCCATACGAACGGTTGCCGCTGATCATCGTCGGTACCAAGGTGGCTAAATCCGAGTCATGTAATTGAGACGGCGGGCGGCAATTGAATTGAGAGCTGCCTAGGCTATCCAAGAAAGACATTTTTCAATCGCAGGACTTGCTACGCTTAGGACCACCTTGAGCAATCTTCTCGCTTTCTTGAAGGATGCATCATTCAAAGATACCTCAACAAAGATAGACACCACTACAAGCCGTCGGCACAAAATTTCTTTCACGAACGAGATAGAAGAACAAGAACCTCGAAATAATCATTTCGCTTGACGTTGACGTTGATGGCAGCGAAGGAAAGGATCGACGAATCTTGTGACAACTGTAGACACAAAGCTCTGTAGTCCGTAGAAGTCGCTGGCAAGAACGAAAGAAGCTCTCCGCCGAGCGTATAATTCGCCGTATAGATCTACTCCTATGGCGTGCCGCGTTCTAATTACCCTAGGATTTTTATCTTGGGTCCAAGCGTGGCTTCCACCTAGCTACTCTTCACGGACTGGCCGATGGCAATCAGCGCGGCCAGTGCAGCAGAAGCCTCCCGTGGAAGACAAGGTTGAAAGCCCACTCCGTTCCCCGGAAAGTCCTAAAAATACTGAAAGGGTATGCAGTTCTTGCCGATAGAATCATGTGTCTTTTCTTGAACTGCGCAGAGAAGCGTTTGATAGCAAGGCATTCGATCCAGCTTCTCCGAGTGACGTTTTATCAAGAGTCCTAAGAATACACATCCATAATGCCCAGCGCCCCTTTCCATAAAATTGCCGTAACCTTGTGTCCTCATATTTTTAGGTCAGCCTAGATCCTCTTGGTGTGCCTCTGGGTCCATACGAGACTGCCGGCTTGCTGTATGAAAAAGCCCTTGACACCTTGGAGGACGTTGCTCTGATCACCAAACGGCAAGTCTCTGAAATCGCGTGGGTAGTGGCGTCCCAGGCGCAGAAACAGGGTGTCGACACCCAGCCGCTTTTGGATCGACTGAGACCCAAGCCCAAAGGTGGAGTTCCCACCCCTGGCGCGTTGGATGCGTGGCACGACCCGCTAGACACACGCCCGCGGCTGCTGGTGCTGGGCACGGGCTGGGGCGCCCACGCGCTCGTCAAGGTTGTGAGAGATGCTTGAATTGTGCTCATAAGGTCAAAGAATGAAGATATTCACCTTGCCAATCTTCGTTTATCTTATCTGAAGCAGCCGGGGAATTTCTATAATGACTGGTTTCACATTAAATATAGGAATCGTAGCGTCTCCATTTCGACTCGTGCTTTTCATCCTCCTGTCGTCTATTTTTCTCGCAGGTGATTGACTCGGAGAAGTTCCGTGTGCTAGTGGTGAGCCCTCGCAATTTCTTCGTTTTCACGCCCATGCTCGCTGCGAGCTCGGTGCGTGCACCCATGCGCTTATATGATTCCACCGCTATCTGTAATGCGCCTTGTGCATAAATAAACCGACTCACTTGTTTTCTTGTTCTGTATTTCCTGCCTGCTGTGTACTCCCCGTTCGGTCCAGTTCAATCCTTTCCACTCGCTACTTATCGACTGCTACTGCGCTTAGGTGGGCACCGTGGAATACAGAAGCATCACGGACCCGATCCGGGCCAGCAACCCCACGATATCGCTGCTGGAGGGCGAAGCTACCCAAGTAGACCCAGTCATGTGGGTTAGCTTGAAGCGCTGTTAAAAGCAGGAAACTACAGTAGTATCGTATTACTCTTTTTTTTTTTCGTTTGATTTGTTTAATTCATTCAAATGAAGGATACATTGCCCTCATGCTATTTAGGTGCTGCGCTCTTCAGCTCGTTTTTTTTTTCTTCTCGTTTTGTGTTTCCATGTACGCGCAGGCAAAGGGTAACGGTGCAGCCGTTCCTCGGAGCGCCTCCTGCCTGGCAAACTGACGACGACAGCAGCAGCAGCAGCAGCCGCAGCATTATCAGTGACAGTGGCAGTGCTAATCACCATGGCCACCGCCACCACAACGGTGCACCTCCGGTGGTGGAGTTGGAGTACGACACGTTGGTGTACGCGTGTGGGGTACAAGCGTCCGGGTTTGGGGTGAAAGGCGTGCTAGAGCACTGCTACTTCCTGAAAGAGGTACACGGCGTCGTGATTCGATGTTTGTACAATTTTGTAGCAAATGCACGGTGGGACCTCCTCTCTCTCCCCCCCCTCCTCGCGATTCATTGTGATTTTCAAAAGAGCGCATGACCTATTGTTGTTCCTTGCCCTCTCCAAAAAAATGCCAAGGTGGACGACGCGCGTGCCATCAGGCGAGCTTGCGGCGACGCCCTCGAACGAGCGCTGGCGCCGTCGGTAATTATTTGTACTGGGAGCAAGGGTTAAGATTAGGGCATGCTAAATGGCACAACAATCCTTACTGTGGCTATGTATCCATTGACAAAGCATGCTTCAAACGAACATATGACGAAATACTACGACTACAACATGATGTGTATAAATTTGTGCTCTTTTATTCTCTTTGACTATAATTTGGCATAGGTCAGCGACGACCGCCGGCGCGCGGCGCTAACTTTCGTGGTCGTGGGCGGCGGGCCGACAGGCGTGGAGTTCGCGGGGGAGCTCTCGGACTTTTTGAAGGACACGGTGAGGAAGCGACGAAGAAAGTCGAAGCAAAGAGTTGGGAATAGGAATGCTCATCTTTACTCCCCCCGTTCGCATGCTTTCGCCACCCAAATCAGGTGCGGCGCTTTTACCCTTCGCTGGAAAACTTGTGCCGCGTCATGCTAGTGCACAGCGGCTCGCAGGTGCGCGCCTAAGTAGATGGGCATCAAAATCATTTGTATCAGTTCATGAATGGTTGCACTTGTGCGCTTTAGCCTTTTAAGGTTGTTCTATGCGAAGTGACTGCCTTCTATCTTCACATTCTCATTCATCCCAAGGTGCTGCCACAATTCGACGACAAACTTCGCACCGTTGCTCAGGCGTCTCTACTAGCGCGCGGCGTAGAGGTATTTGTGATGGTGACATAAAGCAGCACAAGCAAAATAGGACAAATATGCATGGACCAAAAGTCACTGCCTTTGGATCTGGCCAATTTCGGGAGACTGGTTACGTTGTAGAAAAATCAGGAACGAGGTCATTTTCTTGCTCTATCTTTCCTCCATCCTTTCTTGGACAGGTGGTCACCAACACGCGCGCTGTGGAAGTTCGAGACGGGAGCGTCGATCTCCAGGCCAAAGACAAGGGCGCAAACAAGGTGACGGTGCCCTGCGGGATGACGGTGTGGACGGGGGGCACCGAGCCGCGGCCGCTGACGTCACAGCTCTTGGACGCCCTCAGCAAGGGCGGCGGCGAAAGCCAAGAACAGCGCGCAGCTGAGCCCGGGAAGGTAGTGATGATAAGAAAGACTGAGAAATAGAAGGAACGGGAGGAAATTTACTGATTAAGAAGAGAAGAACTTGGCGTGCATGTACGGCTTGATCCCTGATACCATCATGTCTACGTGAATGGTGTGTCGTCCACTGGTGCTCTCTTTTTTTGAACCAGCTGCCCATTGATTCGTACCTGCGAGTGGTCGGTCCTTCCGCCATGCAGCCTGGGTCGTTACTGGCGATCGGCGATGCCGCTGCTATATTAGAGGATAGCGTTGCAGACAAGGGCAAGAACAAGCCAAAGCTTTTGGCTCATCGCCGTACCATGGATTTTGGGAGCCACAGAGACGGCGAGAAGAGCAGCAGCAGCAGCACCAGCACTAGTGTAGCAAGCAAAGGCAGCGGCAGTGCTGCACCTTCTTCTTCTTCTCCGAAAGAACAGCGCCAGCAGCAGCAACCGCGGCGCGCGCCTCTGCCCGCCACTGCGCAGGTACCTGCGTGTACCTGTGGGTGGCATTATTCGCTTCTCTACTTACTACTTTATTCCTTCTCTTTGGACATAGCACCCTTTCCCAATGTTTCAGTGCGCTTGCGTTTTTCAGATCTTGATCTGATTTGTTGTCTCTTGTGTCTCCGTCTCTCACTCTCCCTCCATCTACCTTCCACCCTTTCTTTTAAAGGTGGCAGCGCAGCAAGGTGCTTACGCAGCGCGCCTCTTGAACCGCGGATACAACCTCACCGTGTCTCCGAAACCAAAATTCACCAAGACCACGAACCCTGTATTGCCGCTCGTGCGGGGCGTCCAGGTAACGCCTTCCTTCTTCCTCTCTCTCTATCTCTTTATTTTTCCTCCTTCCCACAGGCGTCCTGAAATTTGTTTTACACCATTCGCAGCTTTCGCCCCCATCTCATCACTTGCGGCATGCCTATGCGCATGTACCTCTAACTTCTGGCCTTTTCGCTCCCATGATGTACCAATATCACCGTATTGCAGGCCCAGCCGTTCAAGTTCTTGAACCTCGGCTTGCTCGCGTACATTGGCGGTGGGGAGGCCATCTCCCAAGTGCAAGTGGGCGACCAACGCCTGTTCGAAGAAGCAGGCTCGGTGGGCTTCTTGCTGTGGCGCTCCGTGTACTTGGCCAAACAGGTAACGTGTGCTGCTGCTGCGGCGTAGCGCTGATGCGTAGTGCTGCGCTTGTCTTGTGTTGTCGTAGTAGAGGTTGTTGAAATTAAACACACCAAAAATGGAGTGGCGCATCTCAAATAGCTTCATTGGTGTGCTGCTAGGTAGGAAAAGAACACCTTTGCTTTGGGCCCGTTCTCAATGCACGCGTTCACCCGAAGTAATCTGTATCAATGTGCACTTTTGTGCGTGCACCCGTCGGCTTGTACTCAGGTGTCCCTGCGCAACCGTGTGCTGGTGCTCTTTGATTGGGGGAAGTCCAAGTTTTTCGGCCGGGACGTGACGCGCCTGTAGTGGATCATACTGTAGTGCTTTGGATTAAGGCGCGAATGTCTTCTCACCAGGCTTAGAGCGCCAGTCCTCGCCCTTCTTTATCATGTCACAAATGCGAGAGCTACAGTCACGTTTGCCACACAACCCCTTTTTAAAAAAGTCCCCTCAAGCACACCACAAGCACACAAACCCGTTGCATGTGGCATTTGTGGAGTTGATATTTGATTACTTAGGGCACTTCCAGCTGCAAAAGGGCATATCCCTGATATATAAGTGGCCAGTGGCCATCGTAATCTTGGGTTTGGCTTTGGTAATTTGATATAATAGAAACTTAGAGAAATAACTACAAAGAATTTTTGAATTGAGGGAAGGCGGAGCCTTTTAAAACTATAAATCCCGTATGCTAAAACAATACTTCCCTAGCGATGGCGGGTTATGCCTTCCATATTGCTTTTGAGGTTTGTAGCGCCGTAGTTTCCATAAGAATAAGAAGTGTGCTCGCTCAATGTGCCGTGTGAATTTGCATCATGCCTTTCGCCTCCATATTACTTCCAGTGGTCTTTTCCGTCGCATGGGCCTCCTTGACATCGGCAACTACTAGCTACTTTTATATTCGGTTTCTTCGTTGAAACGTCGTTGGGCTGGCCACGTCGCACATATGCCCATGAGCCGGGTGGAGCCGGGCGCCACGGCAGTTGCTGAAAACTTGGGTAGCGCATTCTCGGCCGGCCGGTTGTCCACAGATGACTTGGGGTAGGGCGCTGGAGAACGCGCTCAAATTAAAAGGTATTTCCAAGGAGTTTGATGAATTATTCGCCATTGCCATTGCGAAGGATAGGCCAAAGTGGAGACAACAGACTCACTCCAATCCCGCATCTTCTGATGCCTGATGGCTGATGGACACCACGTGAGTAAACGATCACAATTGCTTTATGCAAAAGGGCACTCAGCCCAATCAGACTTGTTCAGGAGGTTGCGCTTCTCTGTTGCTATATGTCACAGGGGTGTTTCTTTGTATTTGGGGAGTATTAACTAGACTAGACTAGACTAGCGCATAAAATAACTCGGTGTCTCACATGCCACTAGGAGGAAATGGAAACAACAGGCCCGTGTGCGCTTCTAGCGCCGACCTACTTCTGGGAGCTCAAATACCCAGCTGCTCTCTAAGCTGCCCGGCAAAGGCTTTGAGCTCGCACGTTTCACGTTTGAATCCCCCCGACGAAGCTTCAAGTTGCAGTGATAAAGCGCCCAATTGAGCGCAAAGCCAGCCCCCCCCCCCGGCCCTTCCTATCCGGTGGACTTTCAAGTGCCAACAGCAGCGAGAGCGCGAGCAGAAGCAGCAGCGACTTCAGAGTCAAAAGGTTTACTGCCCTCAGGACTGTCGAAAGCGGGAGCCTCGCTTACGCGGTGGAAAAGAAGAAGGGAATTGCGCACTTTGCTAACATCTCTCCCCAACAGTGCAAAGCCAGTAATTCCTTTCTCCTCCAATTGATGAATGACAGCAGCCGTTGCTTTAAGATAATTGTCGCGCAAATTCACGCCACGGTCTGTGGGAAAAGTTAAATATGCTCGCACGGTGTCATCACCTAGTAGTGGTTTGATGAGTCAAACGAAAAAGGAGGTACACAAATCATTAGCAAAGATGCACGTAAACAAATTGAAAGGCCCAATGCACCACAAACGTCGAACTAGGATGCATCTTGAACAAGAAAAATGAAGAGAGAGAGAAAATTTTAGAGCCAAAGTGCGCTCACTTTTCAAGGAATAGTAAACGTTGTCTCGACTTCCATGCACTGCACCATTGACAATCCACGGTCCCTACAACGGTAGAACAAAAGACAAAAGAAGCAATAGCTTAGAGCGTTGGAATATATTTCAGAGAGTAGTATCCCTCGTGCTCACTTAAGGCACACAACGGAAGTTGTTTCGAATGAATGAAATAGAGTATTATTTGGTCACCGTTGGGAAAATGTACCAAATCCAATGCGACCTGACAGCAGAGGGAAAGGGACACTAAATCAGCACAGTGAGAAGCTCAACAACACTTCTGAGATTGCAGTTAAATGCATTGCAAATGCGTAAATTAATCATCATGACTGCACAAAAAACCTTTTGGCTCCTGATTCAAGCTCGCTCAGGGCTTGCTGTAAATCCTGCCGCTGCATGGTGACGAATCTTGTGCGTAGATCGTGTGGATCACTCAGATCTAATACTGGCGCATGATCGTGGCGACTAATTCTACAACCCATATCCAGCCCCACTCTGATATTTCTCAGCGCCCTTCTTGTACTCCTGTATTTGTTTTTGTTCGTTATTGATCCTGCTGTGGTTAGTCGCTGTGTCAAACTTTTTTAAAGAAGACTTGCCAAAGTGAACAGTCAACTGTTGAGCTCCTCAACTCCTCAATGTTCACAGTATCATTTCAGAAAAGATTTGAATGAGGCCCGTCTTTTATGACTTCTTTGTTGCACTTAGTTTGGAAAGTATCTCTAGGTGGCGCAGTCACGATTGTCATAAAATGATAGTCTCGCAATAGGATCCTCCGAGCTTCACTTTTCCTGTGACAAAGTTAACAAACTTCGGATGCTAATAATGCAGTCTTTTTCAGCTGAATGAGAAGCAGAGAGTGCACCGTCACTTGTGACATGATTCGAATGATGAGCGGATTTAGTGAAGTTGGCGAGCAAGGTGAAGGAGAAGCAGAGAAGGAGGTCTAGCTTGCTATTGCTGCTACCTGCTACTATTAACTTTTAGCTAGCTACAGGCTGATTTTACAATATGATGATGATGATCAAATCAAAAGACTTCTGAGAATCAGAATCAGAAAAATGTTGTGTTCCCAACACGCAGGAGAGAGATATAAGTAATAAGTAAGTAAAAGTATAGTTAAGTAGATAGTCTAGTCAGATGTTCGCAAGCCATCAAGGTATAGAGAAGTAAAGATGAGTTTGTGAATCCTTCTTGAAACATCTCCTGTTGGGCTGTTGGACGCTGACGCTCGACGCTTAGAATTGAGCTCTTGAATAATAATCTGATATCGGCTTAAAAACAGAACAAAAGAGGCTTCTATGTAGATCGAATAGGAACAAGCATAGCTGTTATATATACAATTTCCCGGAAAATGTCGTCGTCGACGAGTAGAGGCAACCATAGCTCCATTTCTACCACCAGAAGAGCTAGAAGTTCTTCTTGCCCTGATGTCGGGGCTCTGCAGGACAACGACCCTGAAGGAGAGCCACCACCTTTGCCAAGTCCATGTCGTCGACTCACTGGAGATGATACCAAGAGCCCGCCGATCACCATTCAACCGATGCCTCCAGGTGAGCTACAGAAGCAAGACCCTTTGCTTAAAGGTGTTCCGGAAGAAGATCCAGACACCGACGATGAACTCGAGGTAGCCGTCCGCAATTCCATCAAGAGCGACGACGCAAATCTCGCTGCTGAAACTCTGAGCAGAGCTCTAACTCCACCACGCGCTTTGCTCCCCTCGATGCGCGATGAGATTGAGCTGCCACGCTGTCGAGCGTCCGCCGCCTTCGATGCTGCTGTGCGAGGCGACGAAGAAGGTGGCCTACCCATGGGGGCACATCCTCCTGCAGGAAGCTCGATGTTTGGCAATTACAATGCTTGTACGTCTCCAACCAACGACCTGGTCTTCGGTGAAGTTGCGTCTGACGAAGACCTCGCGGAAGAGGCTGCTTACCGAGTCCTAGGCCAGTGCTTTGGGGCTGGTCAGCACGCGCTGTGCAAAACGGTGGCCAACGATGACTGGGAACCTTTGCTTCAGAGATTGACGCCGCGGCCACCTAGATACAACGGGTGCTTTCGAACCTCTTGCAGTTTGCCGCCGCCTGGTGCCGTAGGCATGCGCCTCTACGGAATGCACCCAGAGCAGAACTGCGCCGGACTGGTCTGGGATGCACGGCAATTGGTAGGATTATGTGTTCGTTTGATTTTAATAACTCGACAATGATTGTGTTCTTCCTAGAATGCCAATGTGGTGCGGTCCACTTTCAATTGGCATGTCAGCTTTATTTTCTATCTCTTTTCATAGTTCAAGGACTTCTCCATTTCGATTTTTGTTCATGTACAGGTAAAAGGCCACGGCGGCGAGGAAGTCAACTGGTGGGCTTGGCCTAGCGGGTACAATGCCAAGACGGAGTTCAACTTGATTGACAGCGGCACCAAGCTCATCAATGGGCGCCAAGAAGCTCTCGTATCAGTGGCACAACTGCGCGAACACAACCGATTCCACTTACGGAATACCCCTGCCGCTACGGGTGATCCTACTGCTGCTCTCTCTCCTCTCCAACCTCTTCCTCCTGCTCCATCTGTGAATGCAGTCAATAGCGTAGTCAGCAGCGGCATGAGTCCTGTGGTCTCTGCTCCTCCTACTGCGCCCATTACTCCACCTATTACCACTGGTGCCGAAACGCCCAAACTC
>Ga0307982_1002711_pt1 | contig 14247 bp, 9 predicted proteins | sample OrgLakmetagen989_FD_201847 | JGI IMG/M metagenome (GOLD analysis project Ga0307982, IMG submission 201847) | Saline water microbial communities from Organic Lake, Antarctica - #989 | ecosystem: Environmental > Aquatic > Non-marine Saline and Alkaline > Saline | place: Antarctica: Organic Lake...
CATCTGCTGATTTCCGTGAGATTGGTGTGGGTGTGTCACGGTACATTCGAGTGCAAGACCCCGGCGCAGGCAGCTACAACGCAGTGCGCAGTGACCCGCACTGTGCAGAAGCGGCCTTGCAGACAACCGCATCCTCCCTGGAAGATATGCTGCAGGCTAGGCACCAGGCACTTGGGGGTAGCGAGGGGGGGGGCACACTGCCCCAGCCACAGCAGCCAGACACGGGGGCAACAGCGGCAGCGGCCGCTGCTACGCACCAGTCAGCAAGGGGGGGTGCTGCAGCAGCCAGCACTGCCCAAACTGGTGTATCTGCACACACTGCTTTGCTGAAAGGCACCTTCCGTGCAGGTGTAGGCCCAACAGTGGGCCCAGCCAGTAGGCGGCCGCCAAGTCTTCAGCCGATCGCCAGCAGCGGTAGCGGCACCTCTGAGACCCAGCAGCAGCCCCCCACGCCACGGGGCAAGTCAGCAAGTGCCACAGCTGAGCTGGCTGTCACTGTTGCCGACAGCTTTCACCAGTGCGGCTTTGCAACACTTATGCTGTGGGCGTTGAGTCAAGTTGCGCAGCGGCACGGCATGCAGCACTTTGTGGGGGTGTCGCACGAAGACAACTTCAAGGTAAGATCCACACTACAGCAGCATGCAGCATGCACAGAATGGAATTATCACACACAAATCTTTGCAGGTGCGCGGACTTATGGCCAAACTGGCGGGCCCAGACACGGAGCGGGATGGCCTTACCACCCACGTGGTGCAGGGCATGCGGTACTATGTGCTGCCGCTGCCTCTGCACATGCCGCAGGACTGCACTGTGTTGGAGCGCATGTCTGACAAGTACAAACGGCGGGTGCTGGCTGCCCTGCACATGGTGCGATATGTGCCCGTGGAGCCGAGCCCCCCCTCCAGCCCCCTCCCGAAGGGGGGCTGCCTCGGCACTGCTGGACGACCAGCGAGGCAGGTGGTGCAGTCCCTTGCGCGCACAGTGGTGCTGACAGCGCACCCTGTGCCGGTGGCTAGCATTCCCTGCGATGCCTGATGCCCTGTGTCAATCCTCGTCGCTGTCCTCATCCACCCCCGGCACGCCCAAGGCAGCCTCCTTGGGGGCGAAGGAGGTCCCACAGCCGCATGCTGAGGCACTGTTGGGGTTGTTCATCACTGCGAATCGCTGACCCACCATTTCGTCCTCGAATGTGATTGTGCAGCCGCGAAGGAATCCAAGGGACACTTGGTCCACAACAACGCGAGCCCCACGCTGCTCAAACACCCTGCAACGAACCACGCTGCACGTGCAGCCCAGTGACACAAGCACAACTCTTACTCGTCGTCCGGCTTTATAGGTTCGTGATCAATCGAGAAAGCATATTCAAAGCCTCCACAGCCGCCCTCCTGAACCGCCACTCTTAGCTTGAGTGACGCTGAATCGACGTGCGGCTTTGCAGCGATGTGGGCAAGTTGCTGCATACGTCAGCGATTCAAGACTGAACACAAACATGCGAGTATTAATGACGCACCTTGATACACTGTGGCGTCATGATGACATCATCCAGTACAGCTGAGCTGAAAGAGCGTGGGGATGCTTGATGCTTGGGCGCGTGCCGAAGAAGTATCCTCGGAGGAGCTTGAGCCAGTACGTGCAGTGGAGCCACCTGCATCGCCCTGCTTGGCTGCATAGCCACAAGGCTGCGAGTAAAATGTAAAACTGTCACTCTGCTCATGATCTCTGCCCTTGTTCTTTCTTTGTGCTGCAGATGTCCGCAGCGGGAGTTGATAGTTGTCAGCGAAACACGCAGACGCTCGCGCTCAAGGTTGGTGTTGCAGGGCGATCCTAGAAACTAGTCTTGCCATGGAAATGTAAGGTTGTCGAAGGCAGACTCGCAAGGGCAGTTTTTGTGAATTTGTGCACAGACCGGAGTCGCGGCAAGCGCTTGCCAAACGATATTGTTTGCGAGGTTTCAGGGGGCTTTCATTCGAGCTCAACCACATCAAACAGCTCCACTGCATACAGTGCAGGCGTCTAAACAAACACACTGCTGTGGGAACCTCAAGTGCACCTCGAGAGATGTGCCCTTTGCTTCAGTGGGTGTTGTCGAGCTGTGCTGCTTTGCCAAGTCAAAATGGATGAGAGCGCCTCCGAGTGGGTTTTTGAATACGTCCACGGAGTTTTCCAAGCACCGACATGGGAGGGTCCAATTGGAACATTTATAGATGATAATTGCATTGTTTTTGACGACGAAGAGGAGAATAAGCTGTCCCACACTGAGGTCCATCAGGTATGACTGCCCAAGCCTGAGCGACGCAATACACAGCCTGCAGCGCTGCAAGAGGGCACAATTAGGGCATCTGGTGTAGACTGTTTCACACCTGCATGAATTCATCGTCTCTACATTGTGCAGAAGTTCTGTAAGATTGTGGACGAGTTGCTGGAGATTCACCTCGCGGAGATTGGTATTGGCGTCGAAGATTTCGTGAAGCTTTGTAGCCAGGCACGAGATGCCTCAAAGCTTAATCGAGCAGTGTTTGAAAAGCTTGTTGCTATGGAGGATTTCATTCGTGAGTTTCTTGGCCATGTGCATAACCACTGCCCACCACACTGATGCTTCCGTTACCACTTCAGAGTTCAAGAAAATGATGGCAAAGCGCAATCGCAAGCTTGAAATGGAGGCAATGAATGCAATTCAAGAGTTTGAGGCTGCAGCTCAAGTTGTTGCAGAGGCAGATGCTGCTGCTGCAGCTGAGGCTGCTGCGGCCGTTGCTGCGGCGGCGCCCGCTCCCGTATCTGTGGACGCAACTTCGCCAGAGGCATCCCAGCCAACCGAGCTTGCCACGCCAACCGAGGGCACAGAGGACATGGAGGCTGCCATGGCCGCCTCTGCAGCGGAGTACGCCCGCGTCAAGGCGCTGGCTGACATGGAGCTGGCTGACATGGAGGCCGCCATCGCAGCCAGCCTGGAGCTGGAGAAGGAGCGACTGCACAAGCTGGCCGCCCTGGCTGCAGCAGAAGCAGCTGCTGCTGCCCGCAAGGCCGCTTCAGAGGGCAAGCAGGCCGATTCCGACAGCAAGGTGGAGGAAGAGGAGGAGGAGGCCCCCCCCGTGGACATGGAGGTTGAGAGGCTGCTGGCAGCACCAGACGCCACTGCAGCCGCCACGGCGGACCACGCAGCACGTGGCGTGAATGCTGAAGACGAAGACGCCCTGCCTGCCCCCAAGCCAGTGCGTGCCACCCAGCCAGCCGCCGCTGCTGCCCCCGCCGTCTCCCCTGCCCCCGCCAAGCCCAGCGGCCCCTACGACCCCTTTGCCGACACACCCGACATGGGGGGCTTCGGTGCTGCAGCCCGCGGGGGGGCGTCCTTGCCCCCCCTGGCTGGCGGCGGCATGTCTGGCCTCTCCAAGCTCCCTGATATCCTGCAGGGCGCCCGCGCCAATGTGCAGGCGACACAGGACCGCTTGGACGCCATTCGCGCCGAGCGCGCGGCGCTGCGAGCAAGCGACGCATCTGACCGCGCCTCCCTGGATGCGCAGACACAGGCCAAGCTGGAGGAGCGCGCTGCCCACTTGCGCCAGCAGCGCGACCTCATCCTGGCAAAGAAGCAGGCCGAACGTGACGCCGCCTTGGCCAAGTTCCAAGCGGACAAGGCGGCGGGAGCGGGTGCCGCTGCAAAGCCCGACGCTGCGAGAATGGCAGCTGCAATGCAGGAGATCTCTTCTCGCCCCAGCGCTGAGCCCACCAGCTCCGGCGGCAGCTTGACTGCTTCCCTGGCCGCCAGGGCTCGCAGTGACTACCTCACAAGCTCTGAGCGCCAGAAGCTGTCCAGCAAATCAGCCACGCATGTCTCGTTGCAAGAACGACTAGCTGAGGCAGAGCAGACCCAGAGCAGGCACTCTGCTGCGCAGGCACAAGCCATGCAGGCCCTGCGCCAGGTGGCTGCTGGGCGTGCTGCCGCCGTCATCTCAAGTTCCTCGCCAGCGCAGTGATGTGTCGGGAGAGAGGGGGTGCACACAACGCAATAGTGTAAATTCACAACTTTTAACCGCTTGAGTCTTCTCCCTGGACAGCGTCCCCTGGCCCTGCATCGCCGGCGTGCAGGGCATCCTCTGTAGGGGGCGTGCCTACTAGCTGCTCATTTATCGAGGCACCAGCTGTGTCACCAGTGCTTACAGCCGCTCGCGGTGGGTGCAAAAGGCCATCAACAGGCCTTTTGGGCGACGCTGCATCGTTCTGACCCTGGGCATCAAGAGCTGAAGTAGGGACATCGGCAGCCTGGGGGGCGGCAGGTGGGACTTCATTCGCTGCACCAACGCCAAAGGCAGTGTACAGCTGTGGGGACAGCACCACGCCAAACTGCCGCTTGACCCACGATTCGATGCTTGTGAGGGCCACCTGTCCAGCTGTGAGGTCCTCGTGGGAGCTGGCTGCAGCCAAGGCGGAGACTGAGTACACCCCGAGGCCAGGCACCTGGCGCAGCATGACGAGGAGCGACACCACGTCCCACGCCAGGCGCTTGTTGCCGTAGTCAGACAGGCCCTCGTCGCTGAGGGCCCCGTCCTGCGGCCGGCCCTCACTCAGGGACGTGAAGTTGGCAGACACGACCAGCACCGGCAGCTGGGCTGAGAGCATGACTGCCACAGATGAAAATACCCGGCACAAGTCGTCGCTGGAGAGGGACGCAGAAATGATGCGGTGCAGTGTCTCGGTGTTCTTGATGACGTCACGCATGTGCTTCGTCGGGGCAGCCTGCTTGCTGTCCAGGCCACGCTGCCACACCGGCCCCTGTTGTGCCTGGGCTGTCTCCAGCACACTGCTGCTGGGGGTGGAGGTGACAAAGGCAGCCCCCCCCTGCATGGCATCGCGCACCAGGCGTGGGTACACCGTGTCAAAGTCTGCTGAGTGCTTGTTCCAATCCACGCTTCCAATATTTTCCAGGGACTGCGCAAACGTGGCCTGCAGGATGCTGCTGAACTTGTCAAAGATCCGCTCCACATGCTTCTCCAAATCCTGCCCCACCCGCCACAAATCCTTCAGCATGCCGTGCTGTGCAGCCGGCAGCACGCAGCTGAGGCTGGATCGCACGGCTGGCAGCAGACATGACATTGCACGCAGAGAGGTGGCTGTCACGGCAAGGTGCTTCGCGTAAATCGTCTTCAAAGTGCCGTTGGTCACGGCGCCGCCGCTCAACACCAGCTGGGTCGTCTTGGTGTTGAATTTCTGTACACGAAATCACGGTGAATGGCGGGACAATATAGTCACACTTTGGCGTACATACCCTCAACAACTCCGCCAGCTTCGTCGCAGCATCCCCCGAGATGGCGTGTGGCATGAGTCGCGCTGCGCTGACATAGTCCTCCATCATCTTGAGAAGCATCAACGCGGCACCCACCACAGTGAATGGCAGCACATCCACCTGCATGTGGGCATGTGTCGCCTCCGAGTGCACCACTTTCACACCCGAAGCGGCATCCACAGGCACGTGCAGGCGCTGCGTGGCGGGGGGCGGCGGCTGCTGGGTCACCAAGGAGGGGGGGGTGCCTGCGCTACACGGCATTGCCTTCACACTGGGGCCATCTAGGTGCACTTCAAGCTTCAGCGTGCTGGCTTCAGCGGCGGTTCGAAGCTGGGGCCACTCCGCCACACACCGCAGGGGCAGTGCTTGGCCCAGGGCGGAAAGCAGGACAGCACCCGAGGCAGTCTTGTCACTGGACACTGACTCGCCCAGCCGTGCCAGTGTTCCAGATGCCAGCTCGTCGGCAATTGTTGACGACTGTGCGGCCAGAGTACGTCGCAGCGACGGCAGGGCCTGGTTTACGGCTGCACTGCCCAGCAAGCCGGGGGCGCACAAATCAAGCACCAGGGCGTGAAAGGCGGGCTGCACACTCACCGCCTTCCACACCTCCGCATCCAGCAGTGCTGGTAGGGATGTCATGTTGCGTGTGTGCAGTGTCTTCATGGCACTGCGCACCTGAGTGGCCGCCTCAAGCATCAACTCGCTGCCCCCCACAGCAAGCTCTGCTTCGCCTGGGGGTGATGCGCTGCCGGAGGACGATGCCTCGTGTGTTAGGCTGGCACATGAGTGTGCAAATGCGTCGCACACCGCCATGAGGGCGCCCATGTGGGAAACCTTCAAGCTGCCATGCACTGCCCTTCGCGCTCGCAGGAGCTTGGCCACCTGCTTCTGGGCTGTGCCGGCTGCCGACACCACCACATCGCGCGACAGGAGGCTAACTATTGCTGCGTCATCTGCAGTAATTGGAGGGGTTGCTGTGTTCTCCAGTGGGCTTTGCGCCAGGTTGTGCGCCACCTGCTGCACCAGGTTGTGCAGGCGTGCCACCCTGCGCAGGCAGCGGTGCAGAGACACCAGCAGGGACACCAGCATGTCGCAGAAGTCAGAGAACGCAAGGCACTGCACAGTGCTGATGGATACTGAATCACCCCCCACAGACTCCCAGTCGTACTCAAACGGGTTGCTGCCCGGTGTCTCCGCTGCGCCCCCCTCCGCCGCCCAGGCAGCGCTGGCCGCCTCCCTCAGCTGCAGCACACGCACCCCCTCGCACACCTCAGTGGTGATGAGGGCCTTCACTTCGCGCACCACCTTTCCACTGAGCGTCTCCAGACACGCCTGCATTGTGCCGGCGCCCAGACTGCCCAATGTGCCCAGCTGCCGCCGCAGGACAAACTGCAGCAACGCAGCTTCACAGCCCAGCGGGCCACTCCAGGCCAGCACCTGCAGCAAACTGGAAGAATCCGATCCCGATTCAGCTGTTGCAGCTTGGGCAGAGTGCGATGCTTGCCAGCCCTGTACATAAGCCCGCACAGCTGCGGCTGCAGCAGAGGACAAGCTGCCCCGCGACAACACATGCAGCGCAGAGCTGGCGTCCAGTGCGCCAGAAATGACACCCATCGCATCGCTATTGAACTGCTTGCTGACAGCATCTGCAGTGGCCGCCTCCAGTGAGGCGATGGCTTCTAGCAGGCTGCTTGCACAGCGCAGGCTCCCCTGCGCTGCCTGCTGCACGGAGGCACGCAGGGCCCGACAGGCTGCCAAGGCAGAGGCGTGAGAGCCACGAGAAAGCATGCGCACGATGCTTTTCTTTTGTGTGGCCAGTTCTCGCAGCTGCAGCAGCTTCTGTTTCAGCGCTTTGGCGCGTGATTGCCGCTGTCGCAGAGCCAGTAGTCGCAGGGCTTGCTGGCTGAGTACGGCGCGGGAGCGAGCCACGCGCTCTTTGGTGGCCACCACAGCATTGTTGGCCACCACCACACTGTTCCACAGCGTGTGTAGTGTGTGCAGTGCGTTGAACAGCTGCTCCTTGCGGCCTGTAATGCGTGAGGCCAGGTCCCCCTCCACGAAATCAAGGTAGTTCGTCAGCGTGTGCTGCAGGGCCGGGGACACACGCAGGGAAGATATTGTGGGGGCAGCTGCGTGAGTGTCACGCAGTGCTGCTGTTGCCAGCTGCTGGGAGGCCGCCGTGTCATCCAGAGCGGACTGCTGGCTGCCAAGTGTGGCACCGAATTCCCCGCTCAGCACACAGGCAAATGACTTGGCACTGCTCAAGCGGAACTCCCGGGAGAAGAACATGGCGGGCACATGGCTGGCAGCAGTTGCTGTTGCAGCTGGTGCTGCTGCACCCGACGGCTGACCCCCGACTGCACTTTTGGGGGGGGTGTCCGCTACGGCGCGGGGGGGCACGGGGGGCAGCCCTGCCGCCACCCTTGCCTGGCGCAGACGAGTCACATGCCCAGCGAAGCTGCTGCGTGTGATGTGGGGGTATTTATGCGCTGGCAGTGGTGGTGGTGTGTAGCTGGCGGCGGCAGCGGGCGTAGCGAATGCAACTGCAGCTGCCTGGGCAAAGTGCCGAGCCAGCTCCGAGCGGTGCTGGGCCGCCGGCGATAGCAACTGCTCTGCAATGGGAACTTGGGGCTCGGTGTTGGGCGACCATTGCAATCTGGGCTCCCGTGCTTGGCTTGCCGGCGTGGCGGCTGTTGGAGGGGCCCACGCCTCAGATGCTGAAGTCATGCCAGCGTCGTCCACCAGGGCCAGCGCATCACCGATCTGCTCCATGATGTCAGCCATGAGGCCAGGAAGTATAGCAGGATTTTCAGCAACTGATGTCACATTCACCTGTGTGCGCGGTGCATAGTCGGGGAAGGCAGTCGCTGCCTGTATGAAAGCATCGCCTTGCTGGGACAAGTCTGCATTCTCTCGCACTGTGTGCACAACATGTTGGGCAAATAAAGGCGGAAGACTTGAGCCAGGGCTTCTCTTTTGTAATGGTCGTCTGGTTGTTTGGGTCCGTGTCTCTGTACGCTCTGCTTGTGCCATGATACGGAACTCCAAAAGGCGACTTCCCAGCGGAAGTTGCACGGAGCTTGCCGGAGCGAAGCAAGAAGGACGCTTTCTCCAAGCTGACAAAGCAAACGCAGCTTGCAAGTGACGCAGCCTAACAGCTAATTCCAGGTGAATTTCTCAGACATCAATTTCCGCTTATTTGAGCGAGAAAGCCCTCAGGCGACTTGCCATCACACACGTGGTAAGCCCCCTCTGTATGTGGCACGTTGGGCACCCCAAATTGGCATTCCAGCGCCAACCAAGCGAGGTCAAAACAAACTGTTCACAAGAAGGTAGTGAATTTACATTCAATTTTGTTGCGCTGCCTGGTTTGAATCCTTGCTGCTGATTCCCTCAGAAGGTGGAACTGCACAGGCCTCATGCTGTATTTCGCATGGACGAATCTAGCCAACCAGCTGCTGCAGCGGCTTCACAGCCGAGCATGAAACCTGATGTATTCCAACAGTATACACATGCCATTGCAGCTGATGTTGCAGCGGCGCGCTCCAATGCGGCAAGCATTACAGGCCTGCTCCCAACAAAATCTCCTTATCAATTACCGCAAGCATTTGACTGGGCACAGCCTGGGCAGACCCCCAAGATGCCGCTTGTTCCCACAATTTTACAAGGACAGCCTGCATATATCCCCCCAGAAGATCCATTCTGGTTCATGGAAACATGCCCCGCGAAAACTGGCATAAGCGTCGTTGTGGGAGGAGGCATGGGATTGGCAGCGGGTGTGGTCATTGGCGGTTGGCAGTCATATTCACCCCCCATGCCGTTTCCTGGGGCACCAGAGCCCCCACCAGTGAAGGCATTGACCGCTGTAAGCTGCCACTGCAAGGCCTCCTGCGCACACGTTGCCTCACGCGTCATTCTTGCAGCTGAAGGAGACAGGGCAGCTCATGAGCAGCAAAAGCGTGAGCTGGATGAAGAACTTCGCCAAAATCGGCGGCATTTTTTCAGCCGTTGAGTGCGTCGTGGAGAAGACTCGGGGCAAGCACGACATTCAAAATGCCGTTGTGTCTGGCTGCGTGGCTGGAGCCGGGCTGGCGTACAAGCAGGGGGCAGCTGCCATGGCCATGGGGTGTGGCGGCTTTGCAGCCTTCTCACTTGTCATCGGTGAGTTGGGCATGAAGGCTGGTGCGATCCAAACATTGTGGTCATCGTGAACCTGTGCAGATTTGGTTATGTCACCTCACTAACATCAGGGCCGCCACAAGTACATACTATGCTGATACAGGAGAGTACAAGCCTTCCTGCTTCGCAATATGGTGCAGCGGCACTGTTCTTTTCTGGCTGCGGCAGGAGAGGCTCCCAGGTGTGCCCTGTGGCCGAGGGGGCTGCCACGTATGGCTTGTACCACGCAATGGCGCTCTCGGGAAGCTTCAAGCTCTCTCTGCGCCCTCGCAAATCGTTTGCCGTGCTACACTTCCCATTAAAACCTCGCAAAAGCCTGATGGTGCTGTTTGAGCTGTGTTTTCTGTGCGGAATTCGCAATGGCTGGCCAAACCAGGCAATCAGCCGGAGCGCAACCATACAAAGCTTCTGCGCATTCGAACATGAGCCCAAATATACTGTCATTAAATGAACCCATTCCCTCAAATTTGCCTCGAAAGCTCGTAAGCAGCGCTCACACGGAGACCCACACGCATTGCCTGAGAGATGTTTCTTGCAGGTTTGGCTGGGCGATCGAATGCATTTCAGGGTGACGGAGTTTAAACAAGCACTTCGAAATGAAGATTTCGAATCACTCATTTTTGTCGACGGGGTGGATGGAGCTTGTCGTATGGAACTTACTGTGAGGCTGAGCAGCGTGTACAGAGAGAAGATGATCTGGCAGAAACTCACAAGCCAAGCGGCCGTGGATGGTGTCGCCAACGTTTTAGACGCCGGCGCCTTTAGAGCCTTGCGGGAAGTCCTCGAGCCCCTGTGTCTGTACGCCTCTACCCACGTGGCATTCAAGCGCACGCTGGTTGCTGCTTTGAACCACTTGATCTTCGACGACGGGCGACTTGTGCTGGCAGAGCCCGCCGTGGAGGGTCCTTTCATGGACCCATCATTGACGGATGCGCATGTTGTGTCCGATCAGCCACTGCAAGCCCCTGCAGCGGCTGCAGCAGTGGAGGAGGCTGTTGCCAGCCACAGCCGCAGAGCGGTGCGTCCAGCTGCAGCACGCAGGAGCACTGCAGCGAGTCAATGGGCCCTCCCTCAAGCTAGAACTCCCACTGCTGACACCGCAGATTGGCGCGCGTATGAGGGGCACAAGGGACAGGCTCCACAGCAAACGCAGCCTGGGGCAGGGGCCCCACGAGGCAAACACGCACACATTCCTAGTGCGGTGTCGTATGCTTCTTTGCTCAAGCGAGTCTCCAAGTGATGCCAATTGAAAGGACCCCAGAGGCTTTTTCAATATTCAAAGCAAGCACAGACTGCACGACGAGGCGCCTGGTGCGCCTCCACCTCCCAAGGTGGCAAGCCCAGCCAGGCTTGCTGCAGGCTTGCGATTCAAGCCAGGGAAGCGGAGAAGGCTGATATTGATTGTGCGGGCTGCAGCATGCGATCGACGTAAGCGTTGCACTATTGCGGCTTTGTTTGCACCACCAGGCTGGGCACCTGGTTCGCCTCACCTGAGCAGCAGCCTTGCCCCAATGCTGCCCAACTCAGCCGCTGACACTGCTTTTGGGTGTACCGTGGCACTGTCGGCTTGGTTTGGCACAGCCACAGCGTGACTTCCCCCCTGCTGAAGCTTCAAAGCGCTTCCCGCCAGCGCACCGGACCTGCAGTGCAACATGTTTCGGCTATGATGAAATACAGGTTGCGACCCTGAGTGCCATGATAAATGGTAGTGAAAACCTGCGCAAGCAACCTGCCAAGTTGGTGCGGGGCAGAACAAGGCTGCTAGGGGGGGGGAGGGGGCGGAAGCTGAATCTCCCGCTCTCGAAGTTTGCAAGCCATTGTCCAGCCCGTTGCCAAGGTGTCAAAAAAGATTGTTCTTGTTGAAGTTTTCATGACTCCAGTTCAGAGTACAGCTCTGCTACTTGTAGGACAGATCCAAGCACTTGTGTTTGGCGCATTAGTTCTTGTGTTTCTGCGAGACGGTTTTTGGCATTCTTTCGTTGGCAACGCCAAGTTGTTTTCACTACGCCGCCCTCTTGTTCGCCACAATATTCTCAGTCACTAGCTGTTTGAAAAGTACGTTCGGTTTCGTTTTCCTGCCTGTTTTTTTAATTCTGGGCCGAGAGCTGGCTCTGGTACCTCGGTTTATCGAAGCATGTCGCAGAGAGAGAGATGCTGTGCGTCTCAATTTGTGGGTGTAAGCTGGCCGAGTATTTTGAGCGCTGCTTATGACTCTGCAATTTGTGGGTGATCAAACCCTCCCCTTTTTGTTGCCGAACAAGTTGTTTGTGAGCCGCTGGACATCCCTGCTGGGTCGTTGGCGTGTTGTAAGGCGGCTCATGTTTTCTGTTGCACGTAATCATAAATGGGCTGCAAGTTGTTGTCTGTGAAAGCGCCTGGGGCCAAGTTTTGAATTTGATAATTGAACGTTTAGACTATAATTATCGGTTTGTGCAGTCATTTGTTCTGAGGAATGGCTTCAATATCAAGAAGTATTGGCAGCAACGCAAGCATTTCTTGCGTTGGGCTCAATGTTGCTACCCGCGTGGATGCAAACAAAGCAAGGCATGTTGCATTCCCTCTCAGCCCGGAGCTGAACGTTACTATGCTCCCTGATAATGCTTTTGGTGCATTTCCTGGTGGAGGGGTGCCTCAGCGAATGAAAGCAAACCCGAAGAACTCCAGCACCAACGACATGATTCGGTTACTACATGCATCTCCTTGGTGCAAGTTTGAGACCACACGCGCTGCTCAAGTCGCACTGTCAACAATTGTGATGCAGCTGACTCCTGAACAAAATCAGGCACTGGACGTTTTTGAAGGCTGTGACGCTTTGCTGGCGAGCTGCGCACCTGTCATTGTCAATGAGCGCGGGCTGCTGCGACCTCCAGCTGATGGACACGAAGTGGAATGTTACATGCTTCGGCGCAATACTGCTGGTATTATACATTGTGTTTATGTAAGCGAAGGCAAATCAAAGGCCTGCCCCCTGGGCCAACTGGCTCCTTTGCTTGATGCAGTGTATTCAAGCGGTGCCGACATTGCCCGAGGCCAGCTCGTCTGCCTTTTCAACAATAGCTGTTTACCGCGGGGGTCGTGCAGTCTCTTATTTTCGGTGCTGGCAACCATCCCGATTTGGAGTGAACAAAAGCAGAGCATGCTTGTGAAGCGCAGAGAGTTCTTCCTGCAGCAGTATATCACGCCTGTAAGGATCATTACGAATGACCTGGTCGCGGCAAGCAACGTCAATCTCAAGCAAAGCTGCAAGCGAGCAGACGCACCAAACGGGCTGCCAGTATACAAACCAAAACAAGAATTACCTCCTGGTTCAATTCTTGCCAATATTTTATCTAGACGTCCAGGTTTGCAGCCTCCAGGCTGTGTTTCTGTGCCGCCAACAACTTCTGCCGCATGTTTGCAAGCGTTCACGGCGTGTATTGTAGAGGCAGCTCGACTAACGCTCGGACTACGAACTGTTGATGGTCACGTGTCCTTCAAGCAAGTGCATGCAAGACTGCAGCAGGTTCAAGAGCAGCTGTGCACCGATTCTGCTGGCCCAGCCCTTGCAGCTGGAGCCCACGCAGCTGCAGCTGCAGGATTGATCGACATGGAAGCAACGATGGTGCCCCCTCCTCAAGTGTTTCCTCCGTCACAATGGAGTGTGCAGCACAGTGCTTCTTCCGTGCCTCAAAGCTCAGTTACCAGCTCAGTGCCTAAGCACCTTCAGCTTTCCACTCAGCACGCAGCAGGCACAAACGCGTATTCAGCACCGGCCGCATCCATTTTAGCCCCATCTTCAGCAACATTTGATAATCTTGCTTCGTCAGCTGTGTCTCAGTGGCGCTCGCCTCTGCCAGCAGCCGAGCTTTCCAGTGGAGGGCTGTCTGGGCCTGCTTCAGCTTTGTGCAACTTGAAAGTTCGGCTCATTTGGTCAGGTGCTGGGTGGCAAACGTCTCCGGCTTTTTCGGTGTCAATGAGTGGTGCATCGAGCAGCAGTGCTTCATCTAGTCCTGTCGCTGCGCACTGCAGGGGCAAACTTTCCCCCCTTCAGCAGCCAGAGCTCTGCCCAACGTGGCACTCACATTGCCCGTCCCCGCTGCAAGTGTCAACGGAGCACAGCATTTGGGGGCACAAGCGGGCGCGGGAAGTTGCTCTGGTTGGTTTTGGGCAGCAGGCCTCCCCTGTTGCCAACCCCTTCTCCCAAGTTTGCGGGCCAGCGCTTGAGGCTGCCGGCGCAGCGCTAGCAGTCCAGGTGAACGCACAGCCACAGTCTGTGTCACAGGTATCAAGGGGCACATTTGGCGCGTCACCGTACATTGGGTCCAGCTTTGCAGGTGCGCCATCGACAGCAACAAAGCTCACACAACCTGTGTCCCACGTGCCAAAAGGCGGCACAGCCGGGCTAAGCGCCAGGGACTTCGTCAGGCCACCGATTTCTGCACTGCCAGCAGAAAGCGATCCAGTTTGATTGATTCTTTAAATTTACTCTTCGTAACTCCTTTCATGCCTCGTGTAGTCCCAGAGGCCAGGTGGCAACGCCTGTGTCAGCCAGAGAAGCAAAGGGGGCGCCTGTGCCCCTCTTCCTGCAATTTGCTGCTTTAGAATTATCTTCTTTGTTCTCATCCAAGTGCGTGGGTGCTGAAACCAAAGGGTGGGTCACCGCACTACGTATTTGCTGTGAACTCATACCTCTTGGGACCCGGCTCCAGTGGCGTTCATCGGCAGCAGAACTTCAGTTCCAAACGCGGAAACTGATCCATCCCTATCCCTATATTACATTATAGGGTGGGGGGGGGGGGGGGGGGGGAACA
>Ga0307982_1002713_pt1 | contig 14238 bp, 16 predicted proteins | sample OrgLakmetagen989_FD_201847 | JGI IMG/M metagenome (GOLD analysis project Ga0307982, IMG submission 201847) | Saline water microbial communities from Organic Lake, Antarctica - #989 | ecosystem: Environmental > Aquatic > Non-marine Saline and Alkaline > Saline | place: Antarctica: Organic Lake...
TCAACAAGGTAGCTTATGCTAAAAACGATACACCTGTAGAGTATATCATCATATCATTGCACTTCCTTACTTCCTCAATGAATACTTCTGCCCCGAAACCGTGCATGGCACGGGCACCTGAACTTGTATTTCAAAATCGAGTCAATGCGAAGAAAGATGCGCAAGAACAAACCATGCGCTGCGAGTCGTGGTGATTTATCTGCTTGCCAGACGAGCATTCGTAGAGCAACAGACTAGACATCAATTCTAGGAGTTGGAGCTTGCCTCAAAGTGTGTAATGAGCACGAATCAGAATGAGCATGTATAATATTGTGAGCTCTCTGTAATCGACGACAGTACCCTAAAGACCAAAGTTATAATACTCTCAAGCTACGACTAGAAATCGTACTCATGGAATACTCAACAGACCTTGGAGCTTTGGGGCAGCAAAGCGTGTTCCCTGACGAAACTGCAAAGGCTCTATTTCGCCGGAAAGCCGGGCGACCCGTTGACCTCGGGATCCCGGCGCTTTCTTTCTTGCCTCAGCCGGGTCGCAGTGCGCCCGGCGTCTTTCCCGGTGACGTCATTGAAGTATACGGAGAGTCTGGCAGTGGCAAGACAGAAGTGCTGTTGCATGCAGTAGCGCACGCTATCTTGCCCACAAGACCTGACCCTATTCCGCGCCTCGTTGTCTACTTTGACCACGAGTGCCAGCTGGACTTCGCAAGGCTCGAGCTTCTCTTGAGACACCGCCTCGACACCCTAGCTCAATCTAGCGGTGCAGAGGTGCTGCCTCGTAGTAAAAATGAGTCGTAACTATTCAAGTTAGTGAGGGGCTATAATTATCCGACATATACGTACACCTTTTGAAAATATTGCCACTCTGACATCTATCGTTACGTTGCAGGGCAATGAATCCAGCAATGCACATGGACAAAATGGAGAGCACTCTTCTGCAGAGGCCGCGCTCCAGGCTGCACTTTCCCGCGTGTCTGTCGTGCGGAGCGCTCACACGTTTGAGGTAGCCGCTGCTTACGATGTGTTACATAGCGCGCTGGCGAACCGGCAGGACACCACTCTCGTGGTGATCGACTCCTTGGCGACTTTTCACTTCCGTGACAAGCACACAGAAGCGGGCGCTGGCGAGGGTGTCACAGCTGCAACCTTGGCTCAGCGTAACTTGAGTCGGTTGGTTCAGAATCGCGCTTGCCTAGTGCTCGCCGCCAAACCAGCTCTTTTCAAGCCGCGCGGTACACAAGAGCGTAAATACCACAATCGTCACAACTTTCTTCACATTTCGGCACCTTGTATCAAGTGAGTGGGATACCATACGTCTCTGTTCCCTGCTTGTTTCTTTTCCATAGATGGGCAAGTCTTTGGTCATCGGGAGTATACTCTACCTGCGTGGCAGAGCATAGTCACGTGTCGACTCAACGTTGCCAAATCTGCGTTACAGCAGCAGCGAGGATCAAGCCAACGCTTTGACATGTGGCTCAGGTACTGAATTCGATTTTAAAAAAGAATAGAGATTGAAGATGCTTCTAATGTTTACTCCAGCTTATTTCCAATGCGATGAATTCTTTTCTGCTGTTGTCATTCATGTTGCTAACTTAAGTAATAATCCTGCGCATCTATCTGTTACTTGAACAGCAAAGGAGCAAGTCCTGATGGGCCATCGAGTTCACTGCACGCATTTTGCATCGCAGACGAAGGGCTCGTCGCACCTTGAGTGCCCGTAATTTTCCCGTGTAACTCTACCTCAATGGTGGCGTCCATAAGCATATATGGAATCATAATTGATTCTAAGTGCGCTTCTCGCTTCTCCAAGATCCACTTCAAGTCAAGTCAAGTCCATCTGGCGCCTTGGACTTACGCGGAAACCCGATTTGCTTATATGTCTACTATCCCTATCTAGCCACGTTGTTTTCGCGGTTATCAATTTGAGTCTAAATCTTAGTCGATCTCAGTATCCCTATCTACCATCCATTCAGTCTATAATCTATTAATTCCGTGCACGGTTTATGACATTATGATGGAAAATTTCGTATCTGGGAGAAGATAAAGAGAGGCAGGTGTGTAACGCAGCAAAAGACATTAATGCAACTGGGCCTCAGACCTTTCTCTGGCCCATTAGAAAGGATTATAAACTGTCAAAAGGGTGATCTCGAATCCTCGATAGTCAACAATCAAGAAGAAATCCCAGCCGCCGACTGATTAAATTAGCGATAAGCGCCCTGCTGAACCACCACCCATTCCCTACTTATTGTTGTTGTAGGAAGTGAGAGCAGCACCAGCAGCCGCTGCATTGTCTAGTACTGTGGCTACGGGAGTACCAATGGGCAGCAACATTTCTTGGCGCCTTGGGTCCCCCATGTAAGGCTTGTGGAAGCGCTTTGGGTTGTGGTCCACGTAGAAGCCCGGCCTCAAGATGCGCACTGCGCCATTCTTGCCCGGCCTGCACTCGAACAAGTCTTTTTGGCCGCCTTCGCCCGCTTTGCCCCCCGAAAAGGAGAGCTCGTGCGCACCCGTGGCGTCCGGTAGGTTATACGAGGTGGCCGTGGTGGACGAGGAGAACGAAGAAGAGCCAGAATTGGCAGACGACGACGAAGAAGACGACGAAGACGACGACGAGGAAGAGGCCGGCGTGGTGCCATTGCCACTGCTTTCACCCTCGTCGCCTTGTTGCTGTTGAAGGAGAGCCGGGTCACTCCAGCCGCCGGGCCGCCACTCGTCCCCCTGTAAGAACACCACGTCGGCACAAGCCTCGCTGAGGTAGAAACTCGAGCCGCCGCCGCCACCCCCGACGATACCAGGGGCCGCGCCACCGCCACCGCCGCCGAAGTAGCCACCGCCTCCACCCCCGCCGAAAGCGGCCCCGTTACCGCCTGTCCACGCTCTGCCGTTCTGTGACGGGAACTCGCACAGAACACCATCCCCACTGTCCCCAGCAGTGCCCCCGTATTCTTGCCGGCCCATGCGCCCGCAGAGCCGGTCGAGCTTGGTGCCAGGGAGCTCGCCGTTTAAACCGCCCCCGGGCCCACCATTGCGCCATCCACCGCCGCCGCCACCCCCCGCTAGGGCCAGGCACTCCGCCGCGCCCCCTTTGATAGGGCGCTGCACCATCGAATAGCCGCCACCGCCACCGCAGGCCCAAGTGACGTTGTTGGAGTACCCGTTGCCCCCCCCGGGAAACCCACCCGCAGCTTTCCCCAAAACATCTGCGACGGTGGTGTTGGCGGGATCCAACGGATCGGTGGTCACGACCACACTGCCAAGCACCCCCGCTTCGCCCCCGCTTCCAACGGTCACTTCCAGGGTTTCTCCGGGCCGCACGCTCACGAGGGCCTCCACGTAAGCGCCTCCGCCGCCGTGGCCGCAGCCCTGCCCCACCAAATGCCCACTCCCTCCACCAGCACCCCACAGCTGCACTTTTACTTGCGTCACCGAATTCCCGACCTTGTACTGGTAGCTGCCGGGGACCGTGTAGGTTAAAATCCCGCTTGCGATGATGTGCTTCTGGCGGTGCGCAGCGCGCTGATGTGCGGGAAAAGTGCCCACGCAGCCTTTCCAGGTGCAGCGCACCAACCGGTACAGGCAAATTTCGGCTTCGTGCTCGATGCGGTCTTCTTCGCACTGCACCATCCGATGCGCGCCCCCGGTAAAAGTGGCGCCACAGCCTTCGTTGCGGCACAGCAGGGGCGGCAGCGGGCGCTTCAAGCAAGAGTGGTCCAAATGGTGCGACAAGTCTTCGAAGTTGACCCATTCGCCGCATTTCCGAGGGCAGTGCACCAGCCGCCGCGGGCATTCCTTTTCTTCGTGCATTTGCTGTACGGTGATCGAAGGTGCTAAGGTAGAGGAGCCATCTCCTGTTGAAACCAGGGAATGGCCACCAGGACCACCACCACCGTCTGTGTCGTCCTCTGACGACGAGGAATCGTCGGAGGAGGAATCGTTGTCGTCGCTGTCACTGTCGTCGTCACCGACCTTGGGAGGCACATAAGGCGCCAGCCATTCTTCTTCTCGCTTCCGGCACGGGCACTGGAGCACACACTGAATAATGCGCCTGGGGCACAACTCGCGCTGGTGCAGGAACCTATGTGTTGGTAGGAGTTGTGGGCAGTGTTCGTTGGTAAGAGGAGAATTTGAGAGCCAACAATTGCGGTGTGAATGACAAGAAAGTAGGAACGCAACGTGAACAACAGGTGTTGGCGAATTTTGGGACAGGTAAATAGGACCTGAGGATCACATGTCAGCCCGCCGCAGTATCATGTTACCAAAACAATAACCCGCATCACTTACTCGGCTTGCCCTGCCCGTATCCACTGCCCGCAGCCCCAGCGGCAAATGACGAAGCCGTCCCGCTGCCGCATGAGAGCACGGTGCATGTTGCGGTGCAAGACTCGTCTCCGCTGAGTGCGGGGCGAGGTGACGCGATCTTCTTCGGAAGCGAGCCATGATTCGCGCTCCAGTTGCTCGAGGCGGTCAGCTTCGCGCTACGTGGAAAGGTAACGGAGGAGGCGAAGGGGAGTGAAGAAGGAAACCGAAGAGGAAGAAGAAGCGGTGAATATTTTGTGGGAGAAGGCAGCAAAAAGATAAATGTGAAGGAAATTACCTCTCGCATGCGCTCTTCTTTCTGTCGTCGAATCCGTTCTTTCGCTTCTAGAAGCGCGAGCTCGTCTTCTTCGGACATGCCCGACCCCTGCACCGCGCTCAACGCATTCATGTCGTCGGCGTTGCCGGCTTCTTCGTCGCTAGAAGAAGACCCTTCGTCGCTGCTGATCTCGTACTTAGCTTTGTCTCCGGTACCGTTGCCACCATTGTTTGCGCCCTCCACCATCATGGCAGCGCTGCCACTCCCCAAGTTCGAAGCATCTTCACCACCGTGGCCCGCCGCTGCTGCCGCTGCTGCTGCTCTGGCTGCGTGTCGATCGTTACGGTCTTTGGCCAACCGCACTGCTCGCTCCAAGGCAGCTCGCTCGTCTCGGTACCTGGTCGCATACCACACAAAAACATCCAAAAAAATGTTCATCACATGCGTCGCTACTCAAAACATACGCATGTACAAAATACAGTGAAGTTTATAAAAGATTGTGCGCATTTACTATTTTCTTCTTAAATGTGTATTTTCGCGTTCTTTCCTTTTCTCTTCACCTGTTCATTTCTTCTTCGCTCAGTTGAAACAGCCCTTTGTCTTGGTCCTTCTTGGTGTTGCTTCCCTGCACTGCCAGCACGCCGCCCGGCCCCAGAGGGGGTTTCCCGCGCGCAATTCGCAGGTCGTTGGCCGCCTTGGCCCGGTCCCGCTCTTCCCGCCGGGACTCGGCTTCCCGGGCCCGGCTCAGCTGCAGCTTCATGTTTTTCCCCTGCCGCTGCGCATCCAACTCGTCTTGGGTGAAAGGGTGCAAGCGAATGGCCGCGCGAGGCGCCCATTTCAAGCTCAACTCCGGTTTTTTCTGAGAAGGAAATCGAGAAAGCAACAAGAAAAACAGCACCAATTCGGTCATAGTAGTAGTAAGTGTTTGCCGACGACTTCCATTCTCGCCTCCTACTGGTTAGTACAGTAGCGAGCCCCTCCCCAAGTCATGCTACACACACGTACCTCATCTTGGATGTCATAGAAGCGCTCCCCTGTGTCGTCGTCCACTCGGCAGCGCACTACCACCGCATCCACCAGGTCCGGCGACTCGACAAACTTGAACAGGACGCGGTCGCCCTCGTGCAAGATCGCCTGCGGAGGGCGCGCACTTTTGTCTTCTTTCTTTTTCCTTCGGCTACCTGGCCTCGAGCCACCGCCACCGCCAGCGGGGTCTGAGGCACCGTCGCCGCCAGCTGCGGAGCCGTCAATTACCTCATCGGGATGTGCGAGCTTGTCAGCTTGCGATTGCGGAGAAGTCCAGGAGGACCAGCCCATACGGGGATCAGTGGCCGTGTACAAAATGTCCCCACTCACCTTCATTCAGAATACGAATAAACATACATGATTATGTTGATTTGAGTAATGCACGTACCAAAATATATAGCAATACAGCAATGAAAACTGACAAGAGCCAAAAGGGGTGTAAACATTTCTTTTAAAAGAACATTTACCGAGTCTTGTTGTTCCACCCACGCTCGTCCGTTGTCGTCTTCCACCGTGCGCCTCACCGTACTCCGCCGCCTCAGCGCTGCCCATCCCGCGCGCTCCATCAGATAGGCCGTCACTTCAGGAGGCTGGTCAAAGGTGAAGGCGTGCGACTCCCAAAACGGCAAGATTGGGCAGTTCTTCTTTTGCCTCAGGAGAATTTGAAAAGCGCGAGCCGCTTCTTCTCCTTCGTTCGTATCTTTGTTCATGTAAAATAACACCTAGGATAGGGCAGGTGGTTGAATGGTTCTGTACACAGAGACCTTTGCACGAATGGAACAAAACAAAAAAGAGACTTTGCAAATTGCCAATTGAATTTCAAAGAAGTCCACCCCCTTCTTTGAGGAAAGGAAGTACGGCACTCACCCCTGTATCAGGATCAAAGTATTCGTCCCAGCCGTTGAGGTCAATTCGCCGGGGCTCCCCGCCACAACGAACCACGTAATCCTGCGCCCACTCGTTGCCGTCCAGCCACGGCCAGGGAACATCTTCCGGAAGCAAGTTCTCGTGGTACCTGAAGTGAGATGAAAAGTGAGTAAACCATATCGGTCTCAAGGGGAGTACAAGGACTAGACAACGAACAGAAGCGAAGGCACACTTGTATGAATCAATGCACTTCTATTCTTTAACATCACTCAGACATCGATAAATATGGTCATTGAAGGAATAACCTGGTCATGAACGCTTCGTCTTCCGTGGCCACTGACTCTGGGTCTTCCCCAGCCCCCACCCCTAATATATCGGCTAATTGGCCGCCGCCACCACCACTTGGAGTGCCCGGCGTGCCCGGTCTACTGCCCGGTGTACTGGGCCGGCTACCCGGTCGGCTGTTTCCTCGGCTCGAGGGCCGGGAGCCAGGCCGGGATCCATTGGCGGAGAGGGCGGCCACGCCGTCGGCGCCCAGCACCGACAGCCGTCGGCTGCCCCGCCGGCTCGGCACTCGGCTGCTGGTCGGCGGCGTGAGCCGAACCGACGCCAACGCAGCACTGCCAGCGCCTCCTCCTCCTCCAGCTTCGTTGTTAGGTAAGGCCAAAGCACCACCAGCACCAGGAGTAGCGCCTCCTCCAATGCCTGGCAGAGCCCCACTGCCCTTCGGTAGCGACCTCGCCATCCGCCGCTCTCGATCGAGCTCAAAGGGTTTGATTTCATCAGGAGGCAGCCATTGGGACTTGGCCGTTTGCTGGTGCCACCAAAACACCGGCCCTTCGGCGTCGATCTCACTGCGCGGAGTCTTGTGTTGCACCTGCACGACGATGAAGGAAAGATAGAAAAGAAGCAAGTCAATAAGAATATTCGACGTGAGAGTACTGAGGCGCAGCACTTGAATAGCTTCGTCCATTCTTTTGCTAATATCCTTTTATAGTAGTATTTGAATCTCCTCTGTCATACAGAGAAGTCAAAACGTACATCTTGCGCAGCAAAGGCGATGTCGTAATGGTAATTGCCGCGGCGCTGCTTCACAACTCCTTGGTGCCACCCGTGCTCGTCACCCTGTCTCTTGGCCCGCACCACCTCCCCCACCGCTAAAAATTGCCTAGGCTCCGGGTCGTGTACCGCCTGCCACCCAAACAACACTTCCGACCGCTGCCTCCGCCGGCACAAGTTCCAGCTGCGCACCTGTGGTGGTAACAGTATTATTAAGAGGAAGTGAAAAAAGACACGGTGTTGAACGGTACAGAAAATGATTCAGCATGATAGTTTGAATACAGGATGCTCATCTCCTTGTTCAACAGTGAAAAAAAAAAACTCACCTGCTTGACTGCACCTTTTTCGCCACCCATCATCGGAAGCTCCCAGGGGGCATACTGGTGGGGCACGCACGCAATCACGCAGGGCTGGTCTTTCCTCCGAAGCACCTCTCGCTTGTGCTCCGCGTCGCATTGCTCTGCGGCCTTCAAAGCTTTAGCGTCCGAGACGACATCCCCCACTCCGGCGGGTGAGAGGCCGGGCAACAGGCACACGCTGCAGCGCATCAAAGAGGTCTTCACGTACTTCAAATGCTCGCAAGCCTGTGTGGAGGTGGTGTGGTGGTGGTGGGAAAGTTGGTAGATAAATGAAGACGAGTACAACACGAGAAGAAATCTGAAATCAATTTTATCCATTGAATCAGCATCTTTTGCACGGCCATTTTTTCGCGGAGGCAGACAACAAAAGAAGTTGTGAGCGCGCGCGCGCGGAGAGCATCTAATTGGAAGTTTGATCACCAACTGGCATCGAGGCGCCCTCAAAGAAACAATCCCACACACACCTGGCCGAGCCCCCCCAGGACTGGGTGATCAACGTCATCGAGCGCCCTTTTCACGATCAGAGCTGCTTTTGCAGCTGCGGTGTCGTCGTTCTTCTTCACGGGCCGAGCGTTCATCTTTTTGACGTGCGCTACCGCTTTCATCAGCTTGTGGGCACAGGGGAGGCAAGCGCGGAAGCGATCGGCTTCTTTCTTGGGGTCTAAGCCAGGGACCTTGTAGAATAGAAAAGGAGATATTCATTTTCAAAATAAGGAATAAATTGGAATGAGTTCTCGTTATCTTAATTATTACTTATGTATTGATTTCACTTTTTAATTCAAGTTCCTTTTGCGTCAAGAATGTATATGTATACAATACCTCTTTGAGTAAGTTCGTCAGTGCTTCCGAAGAATACCAGGCCTGTTCCGCGGCTTCACTGCCAAACACGAAACGGGTGCAGCGGGTGCGCCGGTAAGGAGTGTTCAGGGCCAAAGCTTCTTTCGCACTGTCAGCGGTGCTCTCAGCCTCCGACTTTGCTGCGCTGGAAGGGCGAGTCGAAGGGTTGCTCGGTGGCACGTCATCATGGATCGGCAACGCATCGGGCGGCTTGTCCCAGCGATAATCGTCCGGTTGGCCCGCTAAACTAGCTAAGCGATCTTTGTAAAACACCAAATTCTCGCTGGACTTCGTGTTCACCCCAGAAGCACCGCTATCCTTGTCCTGCTTTCTGTCCACGACTTTGAAGACTTGCCAACGCCCCCCACGGCCCAGCAGCCCCTCTTGAATTGCGCGAGCTTCCAGCCGGGCCCAAGTGCATTCCGAAGGCGGGTTCCACCTTGCAATCGAATAGCCGGAGTGGCACCACCAGGTCACCCGCAGCTTGGCGTCGTACATCATGTCCCACCCTTTCACGCAGCGCAAAAACTGGCAGCGGTTGCGTACGGTCTCCACCGCAACTTTCAACCGCTGCCGCACCGCGAGCTCCAATGGTGCTTGCCAGGAGTAACGGGCAGCCACACTGGCGGCCTCTTCGGCCTGTTTCTGGGCTTGTGATTTCGAGGTCTCAATGGCGGCTAACTCGGCTTGTTTCGCCTCTTCCGCCAATCGCAAGGCTTTTCGACTCCCCGCTTTGGGGGCACCCAGCGCGTCATCATCGGAGGACGAGGATTCTTCTTCCTCTTCTTCGTTGTCGTCGTCGTTGTCGGAGTTGGAGTTGGAACCTCCCCCGCCATTGCCTTTCTTTTTGCCCTTCTTCAGGGACAAGTCTTCCCGGCCCGCGATTTCCATGGGCGTGCGGTGCACATAAAAGAAGTTGAGGGTGTCCGGGTCCTCGAAAATCATGAAAGGGTCCAAGCGAAACCTTGATTTCATGGAAAAAGAAGAGGAGATGATTATGGGCATATGAAGGAAACAATAGCAGAGGCGCGGGGCGTGAGAATTCAAAAGATGATGATCCGAACCAATACGTATTAGAATGAAGCAAAATCATCTCTTGCCATCAATATGTGTAGGGCAAAAGCAGATCTAGTCACGCGCGAGAGCATGGACAGGTATGTGGCCTTCTCATCACTTACTTGGGTTGCGACGCGGTCTTGACCATGTCCCAGCTGTCGCGGTCATAGTGCAAACAAGCTTCAGTCGCGGCGGCCAGTGTGGCGGCTTGCCGCATCTCCGTGTCAGCTGCTTCGAGGGCTTTGCGCTTTTCTAACAAGCCCGAGACGAGCTCTTCTCTTCGCGTGGCAATCATTTGTTCCCGTAAAGCGAGGCCAGTGGGGGAGCGAGGGCGCTTGCGAGCAGCGACCAATTCGTCGATCGCGCGTTTCCCGTAAATGTCCGCCATTTCCATGTTGAACGCGTGATGGTTGACCTGAAGGTGAATAAGCGATGAATACAAACACAAATGTATATGCTTCATGAGTGCATTGCATGCTTACAAGAACAGTAAAAAAAAAAGCTTCGCAAATGCGGTCTTAAATACGCGAAGGGCGAAGCAGGACATACACACACACTTACCATCAGGTCAATCACGCCGCGGTGGCTGTCGACTAAATTCTCAAAACATGCTTCGTGCAGCGCGGTCCTGCCCAGCTTGTTTTGCTGGTGGTTCGCGGCCTGTCGAAACGCTGCGGTGAGGACCACCAGCAGTAAATCTACGGATTCGACGGTTTTCACCCAGATTTCGCGCCCGCGCGCGCCGTAGTAAAAACCCGACTCGGGGTCCGGGTCACGCGTGGCCAGCGCCAACTCTACGTGGGCATGCGAAGGCTGGGTCACGAACCGCCGCTGGCTGGGGGTAAATTGGTCGTAGACCCACGCGCAGGCTTCCATCACCCAATCCTTGCGGAACCTCGGGATGTCCTTGGGGTGGTTCTTGGTTTCCAACAGGTGCTCAAACGCTCGGTGGCCCAGCTGTTCAAAGGTCACCGGTTTTACGTCCGTCCCACCGTCGGCGCGGAATTGTCCGGGAATCGCAGGAATGGCACCCGTCAACACTTGCCGCTGGTAGTCGTCTTCCAATTCTAGCAAGCACTTCGCGGCGCGTTTGCGGTTGTGCGCGGCTGCCAAGTGCAGAGGCGAATTGTGGTGCGAGTCCAAAAGGTGGCAGTCGGCGCCGAACTGGTCCAACGCCCGGATGCAGCTCAAGTGGCCCTTGGCTGCGGCCAAATGCAAAGCCGTGCGACCGCCAGCGTCGGCCAGGTTCACGTCGGCGTGGTGTTGAAGCAGAAACACGCACGCCGCCTTCTGCCCCGCTTGAGCGGCTGCCATCAGGCCCGTGCGCCCCTGCCACCCCGGCAACAGCTTGCGCGCGTTGATTTGCTGCCCCGCGGTCAGGTACAGCTCGAGCTCTTCGATGGCCCCCTCGGCGCAGACCCGCCACCAGTCGCGCTGCTGTTCTTCGGGCCGCGTCATGGGGTCGTGCTGGGGCGCGCTTTCCCGGCCTCGACTGCCCACCGCCAACTCGGAGTTTTTCAAGCGGTGCACCAAAGAAGGGTTTCGGCTCGCGCTGAACCCGAACTGCTCGAGGGTGCGGAGGAGCACCGGGCCGTGGAACCCCGTCTTCAGCTTTTGGTCCAAAAAGGCGTCCAATTCTTCGCTCGTGTCGCCGGTTTCTTCGCCGGCAAACAGCTGAGGGTTGTCCTCGAGCGCGTGCCGCAAGTGCCGCACCACCGCTAGGGCCTGCATCAAGGCATGGTTCTGCGCGGGGTAGAAGCCTTTGTCAATCAGAGTCTTGAGCACCGTCTCTTCGGGCACCCCACGGTCCAAGTTGGAGTGCGCCCATTGCAGCCACTTTTCGGGAAGTTCGCCGGCTTGCACTTGCATCCCCGGCATGGTTTTCTTCAACTTCGCCAGCGCCAACTGAGCACTCTTCTCGCGCGCCATGCGAGTGGTTTTGCCAATGCCCTGAAATACCTTCGACCCCACAAACTTGACGGGCTTGCCCTTTTTGTCTTTGTCGTAAAACAAGCCGGTCAGCGTGCATTCCACCACATAATGAGCCGCGTGCATGCTGGTGGCGGCGCGCTCTTCAATCAGTTTGAATTCGACGGTTAAACCTCGCCTTTTCCCTTGGTCTTCCAAAATCGCAATGGGGGTTTCGTTCATGGCAGCGGCCAAGGCGTTGAAGCCCTGTAAACTCGAGTCGCCGCGCTGCAACCGGCTGAAAAAGTCGCAGAATTCGTCGAAGTCGAGTTCGCCGCTGCCGTCGACGTCAAGCTCTTCGAGGAGCACGTGCGCTGCGTCCGCCGCATGCTCCATGTCGAGCTCTTCCAAAAGCTTGTTGATTTCTGCAAAGAACGCACAAAACAATAGTGTTCGCGTGACCATGCTCATAGGGCCAAGAGCAAGAGAAATGCTGGGATAAGCAAAAACTGCCAGTTAACTTTCTTAGTCTAAAGCTCTAAGCGAAAGAGGTCCTAGGGTTACACAGGATATCAAAATGATACTCAATATTTGGCCAAAGCGCATGTACCAAGATCACCCCTTTTCGTACCATCCAAGTCGATGGTGCCGCTACCATCAGCGTCGTACTGTTGGAAAGTGGTCACCATTTCCTCGAACTGCGCTGGCGTGAAGTCGTTGACCAACGCAGGTGGGCATTTGAACCTAACAGCCACAATTAGGGTCACAGAGGGCACAGAAGAGAGGCCGCCTAAAGATTGAAGTATTTTTATCTTTCTGGACTAGAATATGCGCGTCTAGTTTGGGTCTCTAAAAGCAAAATTAGCAAGAAGCCACAAGATGCAAGATAGGGACGATGGAGGAGCATAACGAATAATGCTAAATGCTCCTTTAAAGGACTCTTACCCTTCGTATTCGAGAGCGAACAAGCTGTCCATCTGACAAGAGTTAGGAGATAGCGAGTAGCCTCCGTATTTTAAAGACCTAACCGTTAGTTCTTGTTGGCAGCTCTAAACCTACAGTAGTTCTGGAGGGTGTGTCATCGAGAGCTGCTGCGTACGTTAGGGAGGAAATCTAACATTGAGACTCGTCTAGCGGCTGTACCGAAGAAAGCGAATTTTAATTGTATTCTAGCGCACCCTGAGCAATGCGTGTACTCGCTCCTGCACAGTAAGGCAGTCGGCGCAACGCCAACGCCCTTTCGAAATCGACACCGTCGTCGAAAATCTCGCAATTCAAGTACTGTAGTAAGGATTGGGTTATTTGTCCAAAACAGCAAAACCCAAAGACGTGAAGCAACAGCAACGAAAGGAAGCAACGAGAAAGAAGCATGAATCTCTGCACCCGGCCTACGCTACTGCCAGTACTACAAGAAGATTGTAGCTTACTTGCTGTTTGTTGCATAGCGCTTCCGCTCAAAGAAATTGAAAGTACACAGGATAAAGGATGATGCAGACCCTTAGGCTTATTATCTCGTGCATGTTCTTGAGTCAGGCAGCATGCCTGATGAACTCCCCGCCGAACATGAAATCCGGAATGACTAGCACGGCAACATCGCGGCGCACATTTCTACCAACAATTGGTACCGGAATTCTTGGTGTTGTCTTGGCGACACCGCAGGTATCACAAGCTGCCATTGATGTCAACAACGCAGCTAGTGGTGACTTCCAATCCTACAAGGGGTTATTCCCGACTATTGCTGCCAAAATCATCAAGCGGGGACCGTTCAAGGATGCCGAGGAGATGTACGCAGCCATGGATAGCGACGCAGAGGTCGACCGCCTCAAGCAGTACGAGAAAGAATTCAAGTTTGGCAAAGTTGAGCCGGGTGGCGATCGAGGCACAGGCAAACGTTCCATTTAAAGAAAATTGACTACGCTCCAACCAATGGAGTGACTTTGACAGAAATTCTTCTTGTGAGGGCGTGAAAGTATACTGAAGAGCTTTAAGACTTATAGCGTGGTGGTATTGCCAAAGTATGCGGATCACTTATGTAAACAGGGATAAGCACGTTTAGTCCGGGTCCTGATGGTAACATCGCCAATTCCGCCGCCCGCCTATCGCCTATCGTACCGTCACCCGTGAGTCACCCCTCACCCCTTTCCCATGAGAAGTGCAGTGTACTAAGTGCAGGTCGAACTCGAGCTAAGCCAATACCGCGGGCAGAAGTAAACACGCGTGCTCTGCGCGCAAGTTAGACCCGTAAAGTGGATAGTTCGGAGATAGCAGGAAGCATAATACTTCCAGCCCCCTCTAAAGTGGAAACTGGAAACTCTTCGGTTTCTGTTTATGAAATAGTTTAGAGTTTAGTTTTTTGAGGTTTAAGTGCATATGCATAGGCGTTATGCGGTATATGCAGTACATGTAAACGCATTTGATTATTTCGCTTTTCGCTCTTAAACTCGAGTTCCCCCGAATCAATTCGAGGGAGCTTACCTTCAATTTGTTGGATCGTTTTGTTGGACTGCGATTAAGCAGACGACAAACCAACTGAGCCAAGTGCGTGCGCACTTGGCT
>Ga0307982_1002717_pt1 | contig 14211 bp, 6 predicted proteins | sample OrgLakmetagen989_FD_201847 | JGI IMG/M metagenome (GOLD analysis project Ga0307982, IMG submission 201847) | Saline water microbial communities from Organic Lake, Antarctica - #989 | ecosystem: Environmental > Aquatic > Non-marine Saline and Alkaline > Saline | place: Antarctica: Organic Lake...
CGGGGTATCCTCAGCAGCAGGGGGGGTATCCTCAGCAGCAGGGGGGGTATCCTCAGCAGCAGGGGGGGTATCCTCAGCAACAAGCTGCTGGTTGGCACCAGGGTAGTGGCTCAGGGTCTCCCTCTCTCAGCTCCATGGTGAATGCTGCCCGCATGGTGGGTCGTTTGAACAAGACTGGTGCCCTGGCCGCCGCCCTGAGCGGGGGGGGGGCGATGGCTGGCCCCCCTCAATCGCCGGCGCATGGAGCAGGGTATGATCCAGGTGCGTCGGTCACCCTTCCGTCTTGCTGGGAGCGCTGTGTGGACCCGAGCACCAGCAGGCCGTACTTCAAGAACCACATGTATGCATCCACTGAGTGGATGCTGCCGACCGAGAGCACGTTCAGTGTCACCATTGCCCAGCAGGGCCGCATGGGCATGGTGCTTGAGACGAATTTTTCAGGTAGGGCCAAGACAGGTGTGCCCTCTGGCCGGCGCAACTCAGGGCGGGACGGTGGCGCCGTGGTGAATTCGGTGCTTGAGGGCAGCTTGGCTGCCAGCTTGCCCGGTGCCCCGCTGCGCAAAGGACACCACCTGATCGCCATCAATGGGCAAAGCTGTGAAGAATGGCCGTATGCGACTTGTATGGTGGCGCTGCAGCAGGCCTCACGACCGCTGCTTCTGACGTTTTACAATCCATATGCTGTGGCGCCCGAGGTCGCCCGGGCGGCACAGCAGGGCCCACAGCCCGCTGCACATGCACACACACCCTCTGGGGGGGGTGCGCTGGCAGCGGCGCTGGGGGGGGGCTTTGTTGGCGCCCCTGCCCCTGCCCGCGCCCCCGCTGCTGGGCCGGCCGCCTTCGACGACTGGGTGACATTGAAGGATGTGAGCAGTGGGCGTGACTACTACATGAACACCTCCACCAAACAGGTGTCCTGGACGTGGCCGCCTTCTGCCTGATTGGCCCTGCAGTGCGTGTGTTGCCCTGCTGAGGCAGCAATCACCCAAAGGCAAACGCTTGCATGCTTCTAGCTGTTGCAGTGAATTCACTTAAAGACCTACATCTGCATCGCACAGCACAGCCTGTACGATGATGGGGGCACCTTTCTGCATTGTGCAGCTTGAGCCCGTTGGTACCTTCCCCAAAAGGCAGCTCAACTTCTTTGCGGGTGGGGACTCTTGGCATGCAGTACTAGCCACAGAGATGCCGCACTCATGAGGAAGGCAGCTGATGACAGCACAAGCGGTCCAAATCGCATCAGGGGCGTTTCTTGGGGGGGTGCAGTCTGCGCAGCGGGCCCCTTGACAGCCATGGCAGCTTCAACATATTTGCCCATGACATCAACTTCAACGTTAATGGCGCTTCCGGGGGTCTTGCTGGGCATGACGATGCACTGCTGTGTGTGAGAGACCAGCATGAAGGAGAACCAGCCAACCTCGCCGCTCTGCAGCTGTACCGGCGCCTCGCTTGAGCTTGCCCCGGTGGCGTCGCCCCCTCGGCGAACATCGACGACAGTCAATGACGTGCCATCGATTGCAACGTATCCTTTAGGAACAATGTACTTTAAGAGATCATCACTGGCTGCAAGTCGCACCCACAGCGAATCGGCGTCCCGACGAAAGTCCTGCATTTGATATTGAGCATGGGGTGACATTACCCGTGAGTCTAGCAGTCACTCACAACCAGACGGGCAGTGCCATCTACGTGGCCTTGCACATAGTGCCCAGAGTTCCGTCCATCAGATGCTTGTGATCGCTCAACATTTACCCTGTCGCCCACTTTGAGCGCTCCAAGGTTGGTGCGGGCAAGACTGGAAAGAAGATCTTTCTCGACAAATCCACGTCACTCAAGCAGGCCGTCAGCACTCACGTTTCCGTCGAGACACCGAACGTGAAACAAGAATCATCAAATGTAACTATCGTCAGGCAAACACCATTGACGGCAATTGAGGCGCCAATATAAGCTCCTTCCAAAGTGACACTTGCCCCAACCGTAAGTAAAACTCCAGACCCTGTGGAGCCGTCCCACATCGGGACCTTTGAGCCGCCTTCATACTTGAGCACAGAGCCCATTTCTTCGACAATTCCGGTAAACATTGTGCGTGCTGAGAGTATGGGGGTGTGCGCAGGTGGCACCTTGGTTGTAACGCAAGGATCTTCCCTCGCTAGACAATCCCTGGGTGAATGAGAACCCTTGAAAGAATTTGGCGTAAGAAGAACACAGCAACAAGCATGGCAAAACTATGAACTTGATTTCATGACTCACAAAGTGTATTTCATGCTCGCATCCCTTTCTGGAGCCCAGAAGGGGGCGTACACACAACAGGGCAGGGGAGAGACAAATATTTTGATATTCACAACTTGCAGCGTACGGTGCCACAGCTGATGCGGTCAATTTGCGCGAACAGTGATAGTATTTTGCTTTCAGTTGCTCAGCGATTGCAAGCCTGGCCCAGTGATGACTGTGGGAGCAATTCAAGAAGCTTCTCTCAGAAAGGCAGTGCCTTTCTTCGGCAGGACACCTCGCCTGAGACTTCGCGCCACTGCATCGGCAAGAACAACCGCACCATGCGCATCTCCCAGCTGATTGACACGTGGGCTCAACTTTTCAAGAACAACTTGGTGCAGGATGCTAAACTCAGCGCGCAGTACGTCTGGGGCTTTCGCGAAGGCAATCCTTCTGAGTTGTGCAGAAACTTCATGTGCATTGCTTTGCCCTGATGCGGGATTCACACCCAACTTGCACAGATACTTGATGGCACATGTGCTAGGAAAGAGTCACTTTTCTGCTGTAGATCCTTCTGCTACGTTATCTCGTGCACATGCCACTGAGTTTCGTCGTCTGGCTCAACGCCGTCTCAGCCACGAGCCAATACAGCACATCATGCAGTCCTGGGACTTCCGGCAACTACGAGACCTGACTGTCCTAGCACCGCTGTTGGTGCCTCGCCCAGAAACTGAGACTCTTGTGGACTTGGCGCTGTACTCTGTCGAGCATGACGCTTTTGACCCCCCGCTTGTATTGGACATCGGCTGCGGCACCGGCGCTGCAGGCCTGGCCTTGGTAGCTGCAGCCGTGGCTGAGAAGGGCCTTCCCCGCGCTGCCCTCATTGCTGTGGATAGCAATGCTGCTGCATGTGCGGCAACCCTGATGAATGCCAAAAAGCTGGGAATGCACTGTGAGCTGCTGCACGCACCAGGAATGGGCAACGCTGCCCGCGCAGCTGCGAAGCACGCGCTCTGTGATGCATTTCAAGACGCTGATAGCGTGGTCAGGGGTGCAAAAAATGCAAGAGTGTGCGTTGCCATCATACAGGGCGATATCATGCGCAGGTCTACCCAAAAAGCGGTGGCTGAGGTGTCCGCTCTCCTCACCCCAGAGCAGGGCTTTGCTGGAGGGGCCCCTCTCGTGGTGTGCAACCCCCCCTACATAACTGCAGCTGAAGCGGATGACTTGGATGACACTGTGCTTGCGCACGAAGACCACTTGGCGCTGTTTGGCGACTTGCAATGCGGATCCCTGGTCAGTGGTGGTGGCGCGGAGGACGGCTTGTCGTTCACCCGGGCCCTCCTGCGCACAGCCCTGCCTGGCATTGGGGCAGCCATGGCGGAACTGGCGCCAAGGCACGGCATGACCAAGTCCAAACTGTACCTGGAGCTGGGCGGAGCAGAGCAGGTCACCCAAATCCGTAGGGAGGCGCCCGCCTGGGGCCGAATGGACGACCCCGACACCACGCCCAGCAAAATCGCAAACCTGGGATGCCACCGTGATCTACAGCAAGAAATACGCTTCCTGGAGGCAGATTTGCTATGGGAAGATGCGCATGCTCCGCTGGCTGCGGAAGATGATGGGGAGAGCCGCTCATAGCATCGCTGCTGTAGCGAAACAAGAAATTCTCAATTAAGAACACACAGCATACACACATGGAAGCAACCCAGAACAACATCCCAGTAGCTTAGGGTGCTGTTTGGTGCAGGCGCAGGCTTCGCCTGCGTTTTGGCGCACTGGTCTCAGCGACGGTTGATTTCGTCAAGCTGCCTGCAACGTCCCCGGAGCCACGCCCGCGCTTGGTGCCACCACGGTGAGATGCAGCAGGGTGGTGACTATCTACACATTTGGTTGCACGGTGCTGCTTTGCTTGTACTGGACGCTTAGGCATGCTTGCAGCTGCAGTGGGCAGCGGCAAGGAAGGAGCAGCAGGCTTGCTGCTGGCAACGACGACCACGCCACCTCCGGCGTGAGAACGCTCGACGAAGGAAGGGCTATATCGAGCAGGAAGGGGGGTAGTATTAGCCTGGGCTACATCCGTTGTGTCTGTGGGAGTGCACTCTGGGGCTCCAGGGGCACGGGGTGTAGGCGCCAACTGCAGCAGTTCCTGCACGATCTCCGGGAGTCGGTTGACACCTTCGACGGAGCAGGCATTTAAATCGTGTTTGGCCCCAGCCAGAGCTATTTCCAATAGGGTTGAACGGGGCTGAGTTGCGTCTGCTGCGTACGATAGCGCGCTCAGCAAGCCCAGCAAGGACGGCAGCGCCCGCGAGCAAGCTGAGTGCTGTTCTGAGAGCCATTGCTGCACAAAGGCATCTGAAAGCAGCAAACCAACCAGCTCAAGCACCTCTGCTACCAGTTTTGGGGAGACATCTTCAGCCGTTTCTGTGAAGGGGGGACGACTGAGTGATAGCTCCGCCAAGGGCAATCGAGATGTGGCCAGCCAAAGAAGGCTGGTGACTGAAGAGATCGTGTCTTCAAGCAGCGCTTCGCAGCGCCTGACAGATGGCTCTGACATCAGTGTCAGCAGAATAGTGCAGGCAGACCGCTGAAACGCTGTGCTCCTTCGGATGTTGCGTTTGGCTTGAGGCGAGAGTGCCAGGCACGCAACACGATGCATGCCCCGACTCACAGCAAGACGGATCGTTGCACGCTGCACAAATGTGACACACCGCCACATTTCAGAGTCCAAGCAGCCCTCATTGGTGTGTGGGGTGACTTCTCTTTGATTGTACACCGGAGCGAGCGTCGATGGGCTGCGGCCAGCGCCCCCCCATGCGCTGGCGCTGAGCCCCATTTGATGAACGTGGCACTCAGTTACACACCTCCAGTCTGGCACCAGCGACACACCATGCAAGCACTGTGCATCCCACTGCTGCAGGGTTGTGTGAATTGCGTCGTCCAGCGCAATTGCTCGCTCGTACAACAGAACTGGCCAAGCATAGCCGAGCTTGGGAATCACAAAGTGTGAGTCGACAGAAGGTGCAAGCAGCGGAAGTGGCAAAAGAAGGTCTGCTGCCAAAAAGACTTCGCCTTCAAGTGCGATTTGTTGTGTACCACAGTTCACTGCAAAGTACATGGCGTGGGCTTCGTGAGCTGAGTTGCAAGCCAGGTAGCAAGCGAACTTCATCGTGTTCAGGGCAGTTGTCGACATGTCCAGATCGACGGCAGAGGCAAGGTCGCGCTGCAGGTACATGTGCAGATCTGTCGCTGGGCAAACTCCAAGCTGGGCCACCAAGCAGAGGCTGTCCACCAAGCCACTTGCAAGCAGTTGGAAGTTGTCAAGGGGCCTGCTGCAATTGCGCCCAAGCAGCGACTTGAACAGCTCAATGTTTTGCTTGGCACAAGCGCTTGACATTTCAATCAGATTTTGCGGGAGATCCACTGCAGTGGCTGGGTTGTAGAGCGGGTTTGTGCTCGAGGAACGCAGTAGCTGCCCTGGCGACGGCTCCTGGCTTGGTGCACTCTGTGCCTCAAACTGATCGGAGCTCTGCGCTTCTGTATGTCGGCAACAAGCAGCGATAGATGAGGACATCCAACTGAGCGTGGCACGATTGCCATGCTGGGTATTTTGCTGGGCCGGGACCGCGTGCTCTTTGAAATGGAGCCGATCGTGAGGCGCGGGTGATTCAACAATGGAGCTGCCAGAGGGGCTGCTGCAAACGCGGACACGCAGGTCTCTCGCATCGAGTACGGCAGCATTTGACAACAGAGTCACTGCATCTAGCAGGTGCTGCGGAGTGCTTAAAGTGCGTGGTTCGTAGCAATTAAACTCATGGGCGGGGAAAAGGAAGCCTGAATGCCCCATCAACGAAGCAGAGGCAGCACGGGGCGTGAAATCAGCCGACAAAAAGGTGAGCAGAGTAGCTGACTGCTGAGTACCCCAACTTTGCTGGGAACAGGCGCTTTGTTGCTGCCGTAGCTCAAAAGCCGTTTTGCCTCCTGGTGCAGCAGCCTCGAACCACGGCAGGCACATCCGCAGCGCTATTGCACGCAGCTCTGCCAAAAGCACCAAAGACGCCCCACTGTCGTGAAGTTCTTTCTGCAGGTAGGCCTTTGAGGGCAAAGAGGATGCTGAGACATTCTTCATCGCAGCCACGAGTTTGTAGCGAAGCAAGCTTGCCTCAGATGGTCTCCGTAGAAGGAAAAATGCAAAAACACCACCCAAGTGCGCAGACTCCATTTCATGAGCGGGTGTCGGTGGTGATAGGGCAATAATTTGACCAGGTGTTGGTGGCCGTGGAAACTTGTTCGGCTTCATGAGGGCGGCGTTCCAGTTGCTTGGTTCACCTTGCATCATACTGCGCCAATCCCCGCCTGCATTCCAGGACAGCAGTTGGCGCAAGTGCAGCCCTTGCTTCAAAGCTAGCTGTTCCCAAGTTGTGCTGTGTGTACATTGCACAAATGTGCATGATGTTAGGCTGCGCAGCAACAGAGTACTTGCATCTGAAAGGCCCGAGCCTGCTGAACTCTCAACTTTGGCAAAGCACTCTGCTGAAGACAGATTGCCCAATGCAGCGATTGCGTACACTAAAGCCCCATCTCGTTCGCTGGAGTTTTGCAGTCGCCGTTGTAAAAACTTGCTCAAAGCGTCGATCGCTCCAGCAATGCAAAGCAGCGGGCGCTTGCTTGGTTCTCGTGACAGAAGCATGACTCTGTACACGCCGCTGCAAGCCACATCGTTGTCGTCCGAGTAGAGAAGCTGTACTTCAATAAATGGCACCATACGTGCATGACGCCACTTTTGGCGCCACGCTGCTGCTTTTGAGCGAAAGCCAGCCATCGCTCTATAGAGCAAGGGTTGCCCTGCGGCAATTGTCGATGTGTCCAGTGGGCCTGCAAGAATTGCAACTGAGTACACACACGCTGCCACCGTAAATGGCAGGAATACAGCTGCGATCCACTCTGAAGCTTGGAGTCCAACCACAGATGCTACCAGCGGGCTTCCGCGCATCAGCTGTTGAAGCAGTGACACAGGGAACACCACGGCTGACTCAAGCACCTGCAGCAAACTGCGCAAGCCACCTGAGCCACGGAATGCCAATTTGAGGCAGGAGTTGTAATCTGCAGCAGCAACCAACTGGACCCAAGAGGCCATTGAGTTCATGTGGGTGAAGGTCAGTACCAGCAGCATCGCCAGCCAGGTAACGTTGCTCGCGTGGCTGTAGAAGGGGGGGTGGCGGATAGTTCCCCACACGAACGCAATGCAGCCCAGCCAGTTTAATAGCTGGCAAACGACGATCACAAACTCATCAACGACAATGCTTTCAAGCCGTGCGTCAAGGTGCTGAATGTCAGGGCCCCACACTTGTCCGGCTTCGCAGCTTGCAGGGCGCGAGCCCTCAGCACACAAGCGGTGCACGCTCTGCATCGTTTCCACCACCCGCGGCAGAAAAGAATTGATGGTGCATCCAAGCACCGCAAAGAGAAGCATCAACCAAAACAAATTCTCCATACTCTGTGTCGTGCGCGGCGAAAACATGTTCCTTGGGGCTGTTGTATTGGTTTTGGTTCGCGTCTTGGAACGTTTCCGAATGCAGTTCCAGTCCATAGCCCCAGTTGAACGGAAGACAAGCTCATGCACATCCCCTGCCACGGCAACCTTGAAGGCAACCCAGCAGTATGTGACGAGAACTGGCACGAGGGTGAAGACAGTGACCACAGTATGGGCCACCTGGTTGTGGGAGAAGAGTATCAGGAGCGATGATGTGAGGACTGAGGCTGCCCCTAAAACCAAAGGCGCAACTGCGCGCTGTGCGAATTGCCTCGGCGCCCTATGTTGCGGTTGAACTGACAGCTTTTTGGCGAAGAGCAGGCGCTGGAGTCTGCTTGGAAGCAAGGCCAGCAGGGCCGCCACAGCGCCGGCACGACGCAGCTCCAAGAAGACACACAGCCACAGAATGCAACCAGACACAACTGCAAGAATGGGCGATGTATAAAAAGTCAGGTCTGGTGTCAGGGAGTCTTGTTGCCCCCAAGCGACAGGCATAACCCCCCCGCTGCCGCCCCATTCCCCCCACGGTACTGATGCAGGCACTGAGCTAGCCAGGTTTGCAATTCCTGTAAGCACCCAACCCTCAGAGCAGTACGGGCGAACTTCATCCCAACCAGCTGCGGCACTCTGTGGTACAGCGACTGCCTCCGGCATGCTATCGACTGAACCAGAATCAGCAGTGCTGGTGATATTCACCCACAGGCTGAGAAGCTGGGAGAATGAAGAGCCAGTCTGCTTGATCAGCTCCTCAACGACGTAGAGCAACGAAGTGACAAGCACCTGCTTAGTCAAGAACAGCTCAAGCCAGCGTGCCCAGCCGGACCCAGCCTGCTTTACTTTCCAGAAACGGGATGAGCGCAGGTGCAGTGCCGACCCAAGCAAGCCAGCCCCCGCAGTCAACAAGGCAACTGCTGCACCGCTGCGTCCCTGAGGAGCAAACGATGTCAGGAAAAACGCGATGTGGTTTTCATACAAGTCCACCTCAAACGAAAGTGCGCAGCGACACACCCACCAAAGTGGGGCTGAGAACGCAAAACCCAATTGGCGTGTGAACACAAACCGAAGCAGCTGCAGCCAAATGATCAAAAGGTCCACTCCTGCCAATGCTGTAGATTGCCAAGTTGAAGAATCGTGCTGTATAGCACAGTGAATGTGCTTCAGCGCCGGTATGACGGTGCCTGTAGGGCAGCCCTCAGGCTGTTCAGAAGGCCCATGAGCACTCTGGAAAGCCCACCTGTGGACCGTCCCATCCTCAGAGGCACTCCAGCCACTGGAATGCCAGTGATCTACGGTCAATTCCACAATTGCCATGATGTGTCGGGAGGTGTTTGTGGCGGCCACAGGATGTTTCCGCACGTCCCATAGCTCCAGGTCCCCGACGCGATTCCCAAGCCACAGCAGGCTCTGCGTCACAAAACAAAGTCGACTGATTGAACCATGCGTAGTCTGAAAGGAGCATGTTGGATTCAATTGGTTGACTTGCGTTGTGCTTGCTTGGCTTTCTGGAATCTGAGGCAGGGTGAACAATTGAATCGCTCCTCCACTTTGAGCCACTGCCAATTTAATATCATCTCTGCTTGTGGAGAACAATTTAATCGCAGTGACGAGGTCTTCCGCTGTTGGCCCGGCTGTCGACCTGTCTGTTTGACCTGAGGTCGGTGCGGCAGCTTGGGCGAGACTTGCCACGCACCGGGCCCCTTGAAGCCAGGCCACGTGAAAGCAGCCTGTGCGTTCGCCAGTTGCTACAATTGCATCAATCACTTGCCACGGGGTGGAAATGAAATCATGGCAGGTGATTTGCTTGCTTGGTTTGAGGACAATTTGAGAATCGTCTGCAGATAGAGACCAGCCACCACTTGGCTTTAAAGGCCACAGGCGCACACTTCGATCACCAGTAATAGTGCACACTGACTGTGGGCTGACAAATGCCGCCAGCTCGAACTGTGTAGTGGGCGAGCTCAGCTGCTTGACCAGCTGGGGAGCCTCGTGTGTCAAAGCCCACTGAAAAACACGGGCGTGGCCGTCACGACCTGCCACGAGGACATGCTGCCCTTCAATAATAATACTGGATATTTGGTCACGGTGGTAGTGCTGGGAATGATCTGCTGGGTGTTGGTGGGCGTGAACTTCGTCAGGACGGCAGCATTCAGACCACGGGCAGGAGTCAGCTGCAAAGTATTTGGTAGGCACAAGACACGCAGGAAGGCATGGTATCAGTATAGACAAAAACTTCAGCGAACCTTGAGCTTCGCCGAAAACTAGCCCGATCGCAAGCACGCCGTCCTCGCTCTCGGCTTCAAAGACCGCAGCATCACAGGCAGCGACAGCAAGCCGTCGCTCCGAATACCTCCACAGCACGTGAAGCCCACATGGACACAGTAGAAATAAGTCACCGGATTGGTTCGCAACTATCGGGCCAAGCATGTTGGTGTTTCTGACTCTGCACATGGCTGAAATGCCACTTCCCGACACTGCAGGCTGATCTAGCATGGTGGGTCTCCATCTTTGAAGCAGCTGTGGAACACGCTGCATGGCAGCACTCAGCAACAGCACAACAGGTTTTGGTCAGCACTTCTGTGCACACGACCTTGGGACAAAATGCTGCAAATGAAGCTATGCGGTGTTGGAGAAAAAGCACCTGTGCCGCTGCTGTCGCCCACCTCGGCAACGCCCCATTTGCGTACACCCCAAGCATCTCCAATTGTGATAATTTCTCACGGATATGGCTGGAATGCCACTGCATCAACTCACACGCAATAAGGCCGGCTGAACTGCCGTGCCTCGCTGCAAGAGCGGCAGAGGGCACGCCCCCCCATTGACGTGCGAAGCATGATGCGAACGCAATAATGCAAGTCTACTCGGACAGCTGTAGCGGCGACAACTCAACTTTTTCATATTGTTCAGTACCAGTACAGAAACGTCAACTGTCTCGACAGCGCCTGCGCTTCTTGTCAACTTATCCGGAGCACACATGTGAGTTCTTGTGACAGACCCCTTCTGTGTTGCAATGTTGGGTGAATGAGCAAAGTGACTCTCGTACACTCGAATGCCCTCTGCAGAGCATCATCATGGCTGCCACTGCATTCGACTGGGCAAAGGGAAGGGTGAGTTGGCGTGGTGAATGTACATGCTCAATCGCCTAATAATTTGAGGCGAAGCTCTCCCAACAGTTGCACAAGTTCACGTGGCCTTACTCATCGCTATTTGTGCATTCAGGGCAATGTGACCGAGGCTACTGCCAATGCTTTCGCCATGGGAGACCTTGAGGCAGATCTGGTCAGCATCCCTGGCGTTGGCCCCAAGAGCGCAGAGAAGCTTGCCGCTGCTGGTATCAAGAACAGCTTTAACCTTGTGGGCAAGTTTCTCTGTGTGTTGGATGAGGATAAGAGCACCCAAGAGAACTGCGTAAGTGCCCTTTCATGTTTACAGGAGCGCTGTGACAAGGCATTGCAACGGCTGCACGTCATTCGCAGCAAACATTCTACAATTTCTTGACCACCCTCGGAGTTGCTTCCGGATTCAAGGCTACAATCACTCGACTCATTGCTGAGAAGGTCTATGTCATGATGCCTGGCGTTATTGATCTGTCTGAATTTGAGTAAACTGCCAGAAATAGTGTCAGACAAGTTCTGATACACAACTAAAGCGATCACAGCGAGAACATTGCACAAGCGCTGAATATGATTACGAAAGGATGTAATCGATGCCATTCACGTGCTTGGTTGATAGAAAAAGTGCCATACACTGCACAGTGGAAGACCAAGCAGGCTGTCACTTGGCAGGTCAAATCTTGCATTTCACTCACTTGATCCAGCGTGGCGCGCAGACATATTATGCTACACCGACCCCAATTCCTCTCTCTGTCTTACTCCTCGCTCTCAGCTGGCTTGGCAGCTGCCTCAACTTCAGCAGCAGCCTTGACAGCTTCAGCGGGCACCTCCGGGGCGGTGGCAGGCTTGCTCTCGCCTGGGGCAGCAGTGCCAACAGCGCTTGCAGCCTCGCCTGCCTTCTTGCCTGCCTCCTCGTCCGCGATGGGGGCCTTGGCAGTGTCGCTGCCGCCTGAGGCGCCAGCGGCTGCCCCGCCGGCGCCCCCCTTGGCGGCCAGCTCCCTCGCCTGTGCGGGGGTGGGGATGGGCTTCTCCATCTCCATGGCCACAAACACCTCCTTGGCGGCAGCCTTCAGGTCCTCAGAAACGGTAACGCCAGCGGGGGTCAGGTCCTCCAGCACCTTGAAGTCGGGGCCGCGCACGGCAGGCCACACGATGCCCTCCACCACTGCACCCACCATGCCCTCAATCACGCCTCCTGCCAGGTCATCCAGGTCCACCAGGATGTCCAGAGGGGGCACAATCATGGCCTTGAGGGGGGCCAGGGGGCCCTCCACCTTGGGGCGGATCTCGGAGTCCAGCTTTGCCTCCACAGTGCCGTACAGGATGTTGCACAAGGTCTCTCCAGACTTCGCCAAGGCGTCGTGCACAGCCATGGCTTTCACCAGGTTCAGTGTCTCGTCGTTGGCGGGGGAGCCCTCGGCCACAAGGGACTTGAAGCTGTACACCATGCGCACAGCGATGTCGCGGATGGCGCGCTTGATGGCGTACTCCAGGCGCCACATGGTCATCTCGGGGTTCAGGGCCACCACGATCTCCAGCAGGGCAGCCATGACCTTGGCGCCCATACCGGGGCCAGAGTTGTCTCCAGGGCGGGTCAAGCGGTACACAATCTGGTACGCGGGCTCCATGTGTGTCCACGAGTAGTAGCAGTGGCGCTTCAGGTGGTCCAGTTTCTTGTTCAGCTCAGGCCCAGCCTCAAAGGTCTCTGTGAGCTTCTCGGACATAATGGTGATGATGCGGGCAAGGGAGTCTGCGATGGGGGCCCCCAGGGCCTTGACAAGGGGGCCAAACACGGGCTGCGTGATGGTGGCCACCACAGGCGTGACAATGGAGCTGACGGCTTCCACGATCTTTCCACTGAGCTCCAGCTGCAGGTCCACCACAGGGCCCAGGCTGTCCTCTGCAGCCTTGTCTACCGTTGGCTTGGCGGTTTTGATAGCTGCGTCAGTGGCCTTCCACTGGGCAGCCACCGCTGCGCCCACAGTGGTGTCCAGGATGCTGACCACCTGGCGGCGGATAGTGCCGCTTGCAGCCCCACTGGGCACCTTCGCGTACACTGGTGACATGAGCTCGCGGTCACACTTGTCCACAATCAGCTCCCCCATCATCTGCTCCTCTGTCTTGTAAATGGAGAAGTACCCCCAGATGCTCAGGGCGTAGCGGGTCTGGCGGTACGCCGCCTTGAACGCCTCCCGCATGACGGGGTCGGGGTTTAGGGGGGCGCGGCAGCCCCAGCGCGCAGCGCGGAACTGTGCGGCGTATTTGTCGCGGTCCTCCGCGGATTCAAATCGGAAGGACCAGGTGCGGCGGCGGTCGCTGCTCCAGTAAGGCTTGAAGTCCAAGGCAAACTTGGAGCCGTACTCCTTCTCAGCAAGTTCCTCGTCCACAATCTTCACGTAGTAGCCGCTCGCCTGGATGGCGCCTTTGGGCTTCGGGCACTTCTCATCAGACACGTCCACCTCCGCTTCAGCGTAGTCTGCGTTGCAAGCAAGCGGTGTGCACTCGCAAACAAGTTCCGAAAACAATCACAACATACACCGAATCTCGAAATTGTTGGCCTCATTCATGAAGACAAAGGTTCGCTTTTTCCAGGTAGAGCGGACGGCGCCCTGCACAGAGAAATCAGGTGACAAGCAGAAATCAGCTACATCAGTCAGCAGTCATGGATGCAATTCACGACCGAAGTCGCAAATAAGTAACCTAAGGGGGTTATTTTGATGTTCTCTTGTGTCGAAATCTAGCCAGGCTACTCGTAAATGCTACTAGAACGCCAGAAGAATATTGCGGATTCTGCACTCACAATTTTCTCGAAAGAGCCTGTCATGAGTGGCTCCGAGGGAGTTGGTGGAATACGCAGCCAAGGCCAGTCATCAGCAGAGCGAGCAGTTTTCTCCTTTTTCATTTGCTTGATCAACTCAACAGCGTAAGCCTTGGTGTAGCTCGGGCTGCATAGTTGCAAAGTGCAATAGACTCAGTGACACCATCATCGCTTGCTGCTCTAAAGACCAGTCTAGAAGCGTGATATAGACATACATAAAAGCCTTGAAAACATCAATGGTGGTTGTTTTGATCTCGTCGACGGGAACAGATGGAACGCCACCCATGGTGAAATAGTTGAGAAGTTTGCTAGCAGCCGAAGACCACGGAGCTGCAGTAAACAGCAAGTGTTGAATTGCTCAACAACAAAATACTGACAACGAAAAAGATTTGTTCAGCATAGCGCACTAGTCCAGGGGTGGTCCACCCCCCACGAGATTGGGCGCTTTGGCTTGGGGGGCAGCATTATAGATAACCAAAAAATTTCGCCTCCGGCGGCTCCTGCGGAGAGCCTATAGCGCTCCGCGCAACCACCCTACA
>Ga0307982_1002718_pt1 | contig 14206 bp, 11 predicted proteins | sample OrgLakmetagen989_FD_201847 | JGI IMG/M metagenome (GOLD analysis project Ga0307982, IMG submission 201847) | Saline water microbial communities from Organic Lake, Antarctica - #989 | ecosystem: Environmental > Aquatic > Non-marine Saline and Alkaline > Saline | place: Antarctica: Organic Lake...
AGCCCAGTCAGACTTGTTCTGGAGGTTACATTTTTCTGTTGCTATTTGCCACAGTGGTGTTTCTTTGTATTTTGGGGAGTATTAACTAGACTAGACTAGACTAGTTCGGAATTATTCTAGTGGTGCTCATGAACACAAACTAATATGGAACTAAGGGCGCTAGGAGCTAGGAAATCTATTAACCATTTTTCTATTCCGTTGGCGTAACCAAGAATTACTTACCGCATGTGAGCATGTGAGTCGAATACGCGCGCCTCCACCTAAATGCTAAATGCACTAGAATAAATTCTCGCTCTCTAGTGGTGTTGCCTCTAATATTTAATGTGCTACTTGCCCGCTTCTTTAAAATAAAGCAACGCAAATGTTAGCTATTACTGTGGAGGCAATGTACGGTATCTAACATTTAAGTCGGAAGTCAAAATCCAAAATGAATGCAGCAGTGTCCCATAGCCGAGTCCGCAGTAGACATAGGTAGATCACTTCAAGAAAATAAGTTTAGCCAGCAGAGTGAGTTATTCTGAAACCCTTAAGATTTCCTTTGCCAAGGTTGTTCCAAGCGGCTGCCATGAGGTGAAGTGCTTCTGGGCAAAGGTAGTCAGTTGGCGTCGCACCACTTGGCGCGCTTTCCTCTCATCTTGGCGTGAATCACCTGGCGAGTCAGCAGACTCAGCTGCAGCTATGGCAACTTCCTCAAGGTGAGTGCCTTGGCCGCCAGGCACATTCAAGAAAGCCAAGAGAGCCGACGCAACGTCGCCCGATGAGGTAGGATCAACCAGGGCCACTCCTGGATGATTGCTGCCGTAGCTAGAGTCGCGCCACGCACTGCAATTCCATCCATTTTCAACTCCTCCAGCTTCTTGTTTCCTATCGCCATCATGCACCAAATCGCTTCTTGAGGGGCACCTTAAGAGTTCGCGGTGGGCAGCGATGTCGCTTGCAATCACAGGGCAGCCACACGCGAGTGATTCAACAATTGGTAAGCCAAACCCTTCGTCGAGCGAGAGATACCTATACCGAATGTGTGAGATTAAGCGTTATGTGTTTAGGAGAAGGAATTGGGGTAGTGAGGAGAATGATATGCTTTTCACTACGGGAGAATCATTTCTTATGTGCTGCGTTAACATGAAGGCATTTCAAAAATCCATGAATGCAATTCATTTCTTCGGGCATTTTGTAAGTGTTATATATCTTACGCGAGAAGAGCTGCGCCTCGGTAAGCTTCGCGAAGGCCCTTGTCATCGAGGTTTGGTGCGTGAAAGACTGCCCGTACGAAGCGGCAACTGCCCACGAGACATGTGCCATCACGAGAGTTTTTTCCTTCCCTAGAAGCTGTCTCGCCATTGGCAGAAGATTCAGCGTGCGAATTATAACCTGAGAGATCCCGACAAGTCCCACCTGCATCTTCGAGAAGTTCCTTGATGAGTTTAGCTTCTTCTCCACGCGGGGCACTGCCACCGCCGACCAATAGCAACTGCACCCCTTGATGGGGTGACGTGTTGCTCCATGGCACGCAGGGTTTCACGTCGTTGACGATGGCGAGGGCACGGTATAGCGTGGCAATGTTTTTGTAGCCTTCGCGAGGGCCCACTACCATGATATAGGGCACCCCTGGCAGCAAACCAAACCACCGTTGGTGTTTTGCATCGCTGTCACTTTCGTTCGAATGGTTCATTGACGGGGTTTGAGGGTTAGAGATTTCCTGGCTGCAAGATCGAAACGCGTCGTCGAGTCCATTGGGAGACACTTTAACACCACCAAGCTGCTCAGAAGTAGCACGCTCATATGGGTAGTACTTGGGAAGGGCTGCTGCCGTGGCATGGCTCACTGTTACAATCGCGGCTGCAGCGGACAAGGCTTCGGTTTTGGCATCCCATTCAGTCGACTGCCACCCAAAGCGTTCTGGCGTGAAATCATGCACCAGAAGTACTTGCTTTGGCGGCCTACCGAATGACGCCGGAGCCAGAGGTGCTTGTATAGTCGTAGAGTACTCAGTGGAGATAAACACACGCGCTCCAACGTTGTGGCAAATTGAAGCTAATGCTAACTGGTCAAAATCACGATTCTCAGCATCATATGGCGGCCCCCAGATTACTTGGACCGTGTTTGCCCTGAGTTCTGCCTCATTGCCTACTGCGCAACAAGAAATACTACCACAGTCACACCTCATGGATGGCACTTCGTCTTCTCTTCGGTCCACAGAAATACCTTCTTGTATCAAATCAAACTCAATGGCGCGTGCAAGTGAGTGCGGGGTTCCATCTCGAAATAGTAAGACCATCAAGGGTTTGACTCGACAAGAACTTTCAAGTTCACGCATCAAATGAGGAAGCAATCCACGCCATACTCTTGCGATTCCTCCTGATAAACGCTGAAAAATGACCATGTCAAGAACCACGACCAATCGTTGTGAGATAGGAGACGCACTGGAGATGTTGGCAATCTTTGGTGAAGTACCAGCAGGGGCTGGTATGGGGACCACTGGAATGTTAGAAGCGATTGGAGACTTGGACACGACATCGACGTAAGTCTCTCGAAAGCGCTCGCTAGCGTTCACCCATGGAAGGTAGTCTGCCGCTCGAAGTGGGCGTGGGGCATGTTGCATAGCTAGCCAAGACTTCACCGTTTCGTTGGGTGACATGAAGGAATGGCCATAAAACTTGGCCTTGAACTCCACCTGCTCTCGAAGGGCGTAAGCGTAATGGCTGAAAGCGATGCCACGTTTAGACGTCGCTTCGGGCCCTAAACAGGGAACAGCGACGGTTGACAAGGACCCTGGGGCACCCTGGGTTTCAATTTGAGACACATTCTCAGGCAAGGGCTCTCCTGCTCCGTGAAGCTCCCAAATATCAACTTTCGAGTTTCGAGTAATCAGGATAGGCGGTGCATGGGAAACAAATGTTGCGCCAGGCTCGAATTTCCAGACCCGAGTCCATTCATAGGCATCGGAATGGCCATAGCCATGGCGACTTGTGGTCACCAAATCTGGAGCGACAAAAAAGTGACAATGCACTCGCAAGCACTGGTAATGTTCGTGCTCAATTGTTTTGTAAGCCGAAGCAATGGCATCAGGCGACCAAAGTTCGTCGACATCAACTTGAAACAAAACGCCTGGATGAGAGATTGACATTATAGCCGTGTTCACCATTTCGAGCTTATCCATCCAAAAGCACCGCGCTTCCGCTGCACTATCTTTGGAAGATTTGCTTCGACGGAACAAGTCATTGAGGGAGGAGTAACTTCTTCCCAAGAAATTTCTATTGACCACAACATTATCTTTGAAGCTGAAATTGCCCTGAGCAGATATAGTTGAAAAGAGAAGCGAGCAGCAGAGTAAGAAGTGCAACTTGAGTAACACCTTAGATTCATTAAATGATATCATACCTGTAAATCATTGAGATATTCAAACGTCCCATCAGTTGAACAGCCATCACTTCGAACAATTTCGCCGAGAGGCCTAGAACTGTAAGGGTTCGACTTGTCCGCTCGTCCAACAGCAACACCTTCGACAACGTGCCATTCCCATGGAACGCCCAGCTGCTGAGCCGCTTCTGCAAAAACTTTTGCGTGGTGCTGCAGAAAGGGCATCCCATTGAGTACAATGGTGAAAAAGTATATGGGGGGCTTGGCCACATCCTCTTGGACAGGTCTTTCTCTCGCATTAGAGTGTTCCCTTGAAGCTGTGGCTGCCCAATCTTTGCCACACTCTAGGTTTGCTGGGTCAGCTGACTTAATGCAAAATGGCACCCTCTGCATCTTTGAGGCGGCCACAGACGCGGGAAGCCACCACACGCGAACTCGTAGCTCATACTGGCCATGATCGAGCCCAGTCAGAGCTACAATAGGGGACTCAGGATTGAATGAAGATTGCCCAGCCAAGTACGAGCAAGATCGCATCGATGGTAAAGACTCTGCCCCGTTTTTAAGCTGGAACTTGTGCAGCGTAAAACATGTGCCAAGAGCCGTGCGGCTAAACCTATTGAATATTGACGAAGTTTGCCTTCTGTATGGTATGGCCTCGCGGTGCATTTCGTCAAATGTTTGTAAGTTGACTGCAATCTCAATTGATTCTTCAGGCCGAAATACTTGCCACGCTAATGGAGACGCTACGAGGTAGGGAACTCGAACTGTTTGCCGATTATCTGAAATGTGTGCAAGGTTGCTAAGAGCTCTCTTTCGTAGCGGGCCTACACCGTATATGAGGGCCCGTTGCGCCGCTTGAAGTGCGAGTGAGTGCTGGCCAAGAGATTGAAGCAGGGCAGCAAGCTGCAAATTCATATCTTCAGCCTGAAGTTGATTTTCCAAGACATCTTCGTCCCCGAAAGAAACATTATTACCAAGTGCAAGCCTTGATATAGTCTTTGCTACTGCCGAGGATGATAATCTGAACGCTGCCAATGCAGACCACGCAATGCATTCAGGTTGGCGCATTGTAATTTCGCTATCGATACATACACGATTAAGGACTGAATCAAGATTTGGTCCAAATTCTTCTTCTATTACGATACCAGAATCTGCTTGAGCAAGTCCATCGTGAATGTTTTGACTTGAGTAAGTATTTGAATTAGGATAAGTCCACACTCCAGGGTCCTTCGTTTGAGCAACAGCCGAAAGAAGCGCACTGCAAGTATCTCCATGCATACTTTTGCTCTGTGTTCCGGGCAAGAAGGCATCAACAACGAGACTCACGGCCCCTCTCGCCTCACCACCATGAACGGATCTCAGCACAGGTCTATCATTCTCGCCGTCATTTAGCAAATGAACACGACTTGTCCAGCCATCGTGTTCCAAAATTTCATCAGAAGGGATAGGGAAAGCTGACTTGACACGTTCAGAGGCTGATTGTGGATAGTTCCATTCAAGCAGCATGCCATCTAAGCCTGCGGCATCGAGCAACGCGCACAAACTCCACGCGGTGTATCGAACACGGTGCCCGTCTCGCACGTCGGCTGCAAAAGAATTCATGCTCGAAGAATTGTTGACTGAATGATCGCCGCCAGCCCACGAATCCGGTACTGCAATTCGAAAAGATGGTGTAGATAACAACGGTGAAGAATGCGCTGCAAATACTCTTGCTACTTGGGTCAGAGCAAAGTGTGCGTCAGCGTAGTCTAGATGCTCTAACACGTGCTCAGCAAATAGCTGATAAATAGCCAATTTTAATGTAGTTCCATCCCGAGGGCATTCTAAGAATTGCAAGAAAATTGCCCAGTCTGCAGAGTCTGTTACATCAAAAGTGTTTACTTCCGAGACTATCCATGCGTGGGGGTCAACGCTCGAATCAGATGCCACTTCGGCTGGTCCAGCACCAATTACTAAACGCAGCCCTGTATACGGCACCTCGCTTTCGTTGTAAGCGCATCTTGATTCCTGCCAGAGATTGAGCCGGTGGACAAAATCAGCCCTTCTTCTTAAGCGTCCTCGCCGCGAGTCTAAGATGGCATTGGTTACCTCCAATGAAGCTTTTTCGACTTCTCTTCCGTCGAAACGTATGCTTTGAAGAAAGTCATTTGCAATTCGATTTATTGATAGTACATCTTGTTCGTGTATATCATAAAGGGATTCGCATCGACTGCACTGGATTGTTAAAGGTATATCAGTTGCGTGCCCTTCAATGATAAATGATGTCGCGAGCCACAAGTGTGCATCACCATGCCGAAAATCGTCAACTTTCAGAAACTTCGGCCGACTGTGGTGGTTGTCTTCTGATGTTATGTGCAACGGCAGTGAGACTTCTACTTGAGCCAACTTTGCCATGCCTTCATTGTACACAGAGACCAATGCATATACTCTGAAGTCGGCGGTCGTGTCAAGCACCCAGGGTCTTTTGAGGCACGGTATAACCCACTTAGCGACGACAGGTGATATCGTATCCCTGCTACTGGTCGGAGTTGATTCAAGATTTACCACTGTGAAGTCTTCAGCAAGGGTTGGGGCCCACAGCTGGAGGAGTGACTCGCACTGTTCGTGGACGCACCAATGAAGATCAAGCATTGCTGCAAGTGTGCGACGCACTCGAAGATCGGGAAGAGGATGTCCAAGGTGAAGCTCCACGGATGTCCTAGAATTATGAAAGAAATACAAGAAGGTGGTAAATTATAGTAATGACTGACTTAACATTCACATTGGATGTTTACATAGCCTAGCAGGGCAAAGTTAGGTAACTACAGAATAAGTTATTTCAATGCAAGCAGCCTCACAAACAACGCAATCAAACAAAATTAAATACTTACCGCGTAGAATCTTCATGTAAAGCGATCGAAGCATTTATAGGAAACGCAGCAGTTGCTTGCGTTAATATGAATGCAACGAGGGGCCGCAGAGCTACATGTTGAAACATTATTCAACTAATTGACTCAACACTGAACAGCTCCAAATTCAAATGTACCCTCAGCAGTACGAAGCGCTCGATGGTAAGTATTTGCCGACGAGACTTGGCGATGAATGTCAGGAGCTTCCAGACCCACGTCTAAATAAATGGCATTTCTGCTCTAACGTCATTTAAGCTGCTTGGCCATGATATGCGAGGAGCTAACTAATATCTGCATTCGTCATGAGAGTGATATAGTCTGAAAAGTAGTCATCAATCTTGTCGCATAATCAAATTCAAAATGCGAAATAATTCAGAAACAGGAGAAAGCTTCTAAATAGATTTCTAACTCTCTTTGCGACATCCCCTAGTAGTCAAGGCAGCACCAAAGCAACTACTAGAACGAAGCATCTAAATCAAAGCGTCAGAGCTCTCATTTTCGAGTTATCGATGAACGATGAAAAATTGGAATTTCGGCAAAACTATCGAACACTATGAAGTGTACAGATCTGTACTGTACTGTACTGTACAGTAGTTGTCAATAGGAGTGGTGTTGTGTACTAGTACGGCAGGTTAGCATCAAAATAATCCTAGAAAATGGCTGATTTTGACTCTGTCTTAAGCTTGTCACTAGACCTGGATGGGGCTCCTCTCACCCCAGTCAAAGCTTATGCATTGCCTGCTGAACGGCTAGCCCGGTAAGTGTCGTCTGATGGTCAAACTTGGCGTTCTACCACTGTAAATTCCACCTAACCAGGTATCACCCACTTTCTCGGCGGAATGCGCTTGAAACAGGTACGTAGGAGCGGTGGAGGAACTCTCCCCGGAGCTAACAAGCGTGGTAGCAGTTGTGTGTACTACGGCGGATGGGCAGACTATGGAAACGCTAGTCGACGCGACATCAGGCGAACACATTAAATTCGAAGACCCTATTTTATGTGAGAACGCCTTTTGACTCGTTGTGTTAATGCCCGCCTAGTCGAGGCTTTTTTTACGTTATAGTTTTCTTAAGCGTTCCTTTGTATCTTCACAATCTCGTATAAGAACTATTTGCTGTTTGGCTGCTCGCTTTTGTGGTCCACGTCATCAGACACGGAAGTGGCAATTCCGTCGTTGGTGGAAGCCCAATTTGAAGAGGGCGGCGAATGGGTGTTGAGCCGAGGCACGGTCGAAGGAGTGGAGGCGGAAAAGAGCATCCTATTTGGAAAGTGAGAATATGAGCGTAAAATTTTCGAACCTAGACTTGTGAGATAGCTAGCTTTGCCAATACTGCTAGGTCCCAAGCAAAAAACTCTAATCTGCTAATTGCCGAAGCCTTTCTAGAAATGTATTTTGAAGTGTGCTTGTTTTTAAAAAAATGTAACTCTACTTCATGTAACGTGTTCGCTGCCGTTCGTGTTGCGTCTTTTAGACTGCTCTGGCTCACTTTTGTTTGTCATGTGTGTGTCGCCATGGTTATTGCATTGTGTGTGTGTGTTTGCTGCGCGCGTGCGTACACAGGTACGCTGAAGCTATCCAGCAAGATCCTCCTGGCTGCCTCGCCACGCTCCGGCGGCTCCTTCAGGCTGGCCCCGTCACTTCCGTGTACAGCGGCGGCGGCAACGGTATGTTCATTTGAAAATGAGGTTGCTCTTGTTCAAGCCTCTTAGATCCTTACTACTGCAGACTGCAGTATATTCTCTTTTGGTATATCCCTCCAGGGTTACTCTTGATGGTGTACTTCGGTGTCATTTTTCATCCAGAATATCGTTGATGAGTAGTCGTATGTAATCTCCGACCGTAAATCCTATCGTGATTACTTGTATTAATGCACGATTTCAACCACGCTTATCAAATGTGTTGCAATCCAGGCAAATTTGTGGCGTCTCACGAGGGTTTTGCGCTTCGCATGCCATCCAAAGACATTGCAAACTGGCAAATGACCAACGACAAAGGCGAATTAGTGGACATTCCTCGACCTGCCGTCGCTCTTAGGGTTTGGAATAATCGATTAGTTTTCACTCTTTTTTTTTTAGCACACCTTCTGCCGATGACATGGTTTATTTTTACTCCTTCCATGTGCATTTCGTTTGGCCCTTTGCATGGCTCATTCTCTTGTTTCTTCTTTTCTGTTCCCTTTCCACCTGTACCTAAGGTGTGGGATGCAACTGCGGGAGATTACGAGTCGATCGACCCACTGCTGCACGGTGCTCCCGCCACCACTGAAGAAGCAGAAACATGGTAATAAAAAAAGCACTTAATAGCGTCGTCTTCTTGTTACTGATATGTATATAGAGAGATTCAAAGTAAGGAACGAGGAGGATTGAGGACCATCGATATCCTGAAGTGCGAACAATATTCACAAAAAGCTCCAAACTTCTAGTAGATGCACTGCATGATTCAGATTCCAATGAAAATAGGCTAAATTGTTGTTCTGGATCATTTTTCTTCGATGTACGCTTGCTTCATATTTTGTTTTCCTCTCTTAACGCTGTTTGTGATGCTGGGGAATAGGTTTGCAAGCATCGTGAAGAAGTTGAAAGCTTCCAACTATGTTGGGCCAGACTTGCTCAATAAACTTGCCACTTCAGAGCGGACGGTGAGAACGATTAGAGGACCTAAGAGGATATTTGGATGTGTTGAGAATCGAGATAAGAAGGCAAGGGATGGAAGGATGGAGAAAGGAAGAAAGGAAGATGCAAGTGACGTAGAATCAATTCTTATGCTCATTAATACGACCACTAATCTCACATTTGTTCTCCACTTAAATTCGCTCTCGCGCACATTTTTTATGTTGTTGTGCAACTGCTTGTGTTTTAGGTGTCAGTGGAGCCTGAATTCGAGGTCGCGGGCAGTGTCGCAAACAAATGGACAGACCTTGTGCTGGCTACCAATCTTTAGGAAAGAGGGGGCATTGTTTGGATAGCTGGATGATGATGCATATACCGCATTATTCATTGTGGAATATCTCACCAAGGGAATCACGTACAGTTTAACGAAATAGCTAGGCCTAGATGCAAAGCCGCTTAGAGACCTCGCATAGCTAGATGGTTACAATAACAATAATTATTTCTTCTACTTTCTCGATTATAAATACAAAGCAAGCAAGTGCGAATATGGGCTGTGGGGTTCTCGAAGCTTTAATGAAAGGCCGCTTTCCTCGGTCCTTAGGTTGGAGCGAACGCGAAAAACGGATGGGCCGTAGAGAAGTTACGTTTTTCTATTTTCTATTGCAGTATTACAAAGTGCTATGTATTATATATCGCTACTGGTATGCGTGGTCGTATAGTATTCTACTCGCATGCGGCCGTATAGAACAGCCGTTAGTTATAAAATCTGGCTAATTGTAGAAATCAGGGAGGCATTCAAAACGACGGCACATACTACTGGCTTTGAAAAATGGATGTCACACCATTGGCGAGCTCTTCGTCTTTACCTCGTGAGAGGAGCTTAATGCAACAGCTGAATAAGTTTTCCGATGCCGTAGCCAGCAGCAGCTCCATAAAAAGCAGCCTTTTGCGCGAACGGCATTTTGCCTTCGCTGGCTTCACTAGCTTCAGCGATCGCGCTCACAGGTTCGAGTTTGCACACCGCGTTCTGAGAAATAACAATCACACGCCAGATGACAAAATGGAAGAAAAACCAGGAGCTAATCAACGATTTCCTTTTTTAAAAATACGATTTGATTGCAAGCATTACGGTCTCACTTGATCGGTGTAAATTCCAGCAAATGCATTGGCTAGATTTTTGGAGGGCACCGTGCCAACTTTCTTGTCGTTGACAGCGAACCCTAGCTTTCCACCGCCCGTGTCAAAGGTGAGCGTAGTTCCCTTTGGAGCACCAGATGGCAAGCCGCCCATAAGGCACGCCTGAGAACAGAGAAAACGCAATGCAATGAACGTGCAACATATAACAATTCAAATAAGTTTTTGGGCGGTTAGCGATTACGATGATGTGCTGATACATTTGGACACTTCTTACTGTCCTCTTTAGATAAAATCAACGAAGTCTCTACCTTTGCTTGGTGATTTATATTTGTGACATCTTCAATAAAAATAGCCTTAATTAAGTACAAAACCTAGGCATCTTAATTTTTTGGGAAGGCTATAACTATACCTCAAATGCCTCAATGTCCTTGGCGTCGGAACAACGAGGCTTCAACGCATCAGCTAGCGCGCCGCTCATTTTCTCAGCACCTACGCCCATAGCCATTTTCAACTGAAACGTTTTCGCAGGGCCTGCTTCGTAGAGACCTACCGCATAGACCTAGAAAGCCCCAAACAGTGGAAGAGCTAGTTAGTACGTACGCGACAGCCAGTGTCAAAAAGGAGGATGTTCGGCACCTTGATTGGTCCTTTGGTGCGAACCCCGAGCTTGCTTAACTTCGCGCCTTTCAAAGCATCAGGAAAGACTATGCCAGTTCTAGGCTCAGCGATCGGACCTGCCGCCGCTGAAGCAGTCAAGAGAGCAAGTAATTTCAGGGCCCACATTGTTTGTTGTATTGTTTGTTTGTATACTAGCTAGTACTAGTAGTTGCTTCAACTGCATGACAGCATCACACGGGATGACGATGACAGAAAAAGAAAAAGTATAGCTACTAACACCAGTCCTCCCCTCGGGGGAGGCGTGAAAAAAGAAAAAGAAAATAATACAGGCGGCTGCAGCTTCTTTGAAAACCCAAAACGAAGTCAGTCATGAAGTCAAGCCATCAAGCCTCTAGCTAGCTAGCTAGCTAGCTAGATACTATACAGCCCCCTGCTAGTCTGCGCTATCGGTTGATAGTATTTAGATCTGCTCAGTGAAAGTTAGCAACATTATTTGGTAGAGCTGAGACTAAGCAAAGTATATTTAGGCCGAGGCATCCATCGATTATCAAACCTCAAAGGTACGAAGCGTTCTTCTGGCGAGCTCACCACATTTTTGATCGCCAAGAGGATGTAGCTGCGATGATGCTTAATTAGTAAAAGGTCTGACGAAAGAGGCAGCTGTGCGAATGCATCCCTCGGTTTGAATGCCGAGGTGACGCAAAATTCCAATACTCAAGCACTAGGCAGGCGCTGTGGTGCCAGATTTATCCCAGTGCCAGAAGCTAGAGTATACACGCAACAGTATCTTTCTAGGCACACCCTACCCCGCCTGGTGCCTCCGCCGCATGATCTCAGGGAACAAAAACACTGAGCAGCTGAAGCAACCTCTTACACCTACACCAATTTGCATTCACCTCCTATTCCATTTGTTACATGGTAGAACTCACTCTTGGCGAATCTCTGGGTGCATTGTCGTGTTGCATGCTTGAATAGATGCCATCAGCAACATCTCGTAAGAAACGTCGCCACCAGGAGGGCGTCGATGACAACACTAATGGTAGCAGCAAAAGAGGCCAGGCTACAGATACTGAAAAGATTGGTGCGTCGAAAAGTGAAGACGAAGATGGAGGAGAAGAAGAGGGATCAGATTCTCAAGAGGAAGGCCCGTGGCGTGATGTCGAAGTAAGCAGCGCCGCTCTCCGTGAAGCATGTTTGGTGGCCACGCCTCGGCCAGCAACTTCAGCAGATACTAAAGGCGAATCGCCTGTAGATAGGTGCACAGCAGCGAGCGCGCGCGAAAAGTCGCGACGGGAGAAGCAGCAGCGCCGCGCCCGCGCTCTCGAAACCCTGTGGAAACGACTCAAGGTGTAACTGCATGTGTTCGTTTGTTTGCAAACTCGGTCTTGCGCAGCATGGCAATACAGCGTTCAATATTTCCTTTCCAATCTTGAGTTCATATTCTTCGATGGAAACACTTTTCTCCTTCCGTCAGGTCGAGTCCAAGCGAGGCCTGAAAGGGAAAGCAGTGCGACCTCTCGTCTTGCCGTCGTCACTCCAAGCGCCTTGGCTCCTCGAACAGCCTGAGGCAATGGCCCTTGAGACCGTGGAGGGGAAAGGGCGAGGGTGGTTCGCCAATCAAGATTTGCCCCCGGGCACCACTCTCTTGGCTAGCCGGCCCATGGTGGCGCACTTTGAAAATTCCGCGGATGACGATGATGATGACGATGAGGAAGAGGGTGATGATGAAGAAGAAGACGAGGACGACGAAGGTAGTCAAGAGAGTGGGAATGAAGATGACAGTAAAGATGCTGAAGAAGGTGATGAGAATGACAATGAAGAAGATGGAAGTGAAGACGACGACAACGTTGACGACAACGACGACGATAGTAGTGAAGATGAGGAAGGTGATGACGAGGAAGGTGATGACGAGGAAGGTGATGACGACCCTTTCATGGTCGATGATGCGACCGCTGCTCTTGTGGTGTTGCTCGCGGAATCTCTGCTGCTGGACTACGATGACCAGGTGTGTGTAATGCACCTCAAGAGATATGTGTGTGTGCATGCATTGACTAAAAGCATATAAAGCTCCCTCTTCTTGTCCTTTGATTGGTGTAAACTCTTCTCTTTTCTTTTTCCCTCCAACCCACCGCTCACGCGTCCATAGATTTGGTCCATTTTTGCTCGCTCACTTTTTATGGATCTACCGTACGCCACGCTCTTTATTTCTTTTCATGGCTTTACCGGCGTTGTACCATAGGTAGCCGAGGCAGAGGCAGCTGGGCATTCAGCCCCCATGCGTGAGATGGTCATGGACCTCTTTCCGCGCTCTGTGAGTGAAATGCCCCACCCGCTGCCTTCTCCTTCATCTTCTTCGTCTTCAGTACAAGAGAAGCAGCAGCAACATACGCAGAAGAAAGGTAGCAATAGTGGTCAAAGCTTATCGCTGCAGCACGTAGATGATGGCTACACTGTGTGGCGCTGCCATGACAAAGCGCTCAGTGAATTAATGCGCGATGCTCTCAACAACCTAGCTCAATCCTTTCAAGGCAATAACAATAGTAGCGGCAGCAACAGTGGCAAAGGCAGCATCGGAAAAAAGAAACAAAAGAATACACGAGATGGAAGAAAAAGGACGGGCTTAGATCTAGCAGCTCGACTGCCTGAGGTGCTACAACAAAATCCTTTTCTTCATATTCCTTTTACTACTGATACCGTTTCATGCTCTCTTGTTCACTGCGGATCTTTTCGAGGGCGACGCTGATTTCTTTGTTATTACGGTACATCATAATCATCAACATTTCCAAAAAAAAACTGCTGTTGTCGTCAGATCATTCGTTGCAACGCGCTCTCAATGGACACGGCGTCGGAGCTGTTGTGCTTTCCAGACCCATCTCGGGGCATGGGCGGGCTCAGCGGCATTGGTTTGTACCATGCCCCCAGTTTCTTCAACCACAACTGCCAGCCGAACGTAAGTTACTAAGAGGAGGAGCTTCCTATTGTTGTTCTTGTCGTTTGGTTTATGAGCACCCATACGCTCTCTTCTTTGGCTCCACCGCTCTAATGCGTAAAGTGTGAAAATGAACTCATACTACGCTTTACTATTCCTCAAAATTTCTCGATTTCAATCTTCAGAAATGCCTTGAAGCTGCAAATTATTGCATCATTTCTGTAACTATATTTTTAACATTTATTTGCAACTACTGCCCCTTCTCATTCTGCCTCTCTATTTGGCCTTCAACCATTCCATCTCATCCACAGGTAAGCCGCTATTCTTTGGGGGACCTGATGGTGTTTCGGACCAACCAGCCTGTGCCCAGGGGCACCGAGCTGTGCATATCTTACCTTTCCCACGACTTACTCGCGGAGTCCGACCAAGTGCGCCAGCAAGCGCTCAGTGATCAACGCAAAGGCTTTCACGTGACACCGCGACACGACGACGACGACGATATCGACCATGGCAAGAGCACTGCACCTCCACTAGGATCGCCACCGCCGCCGCAGCAGGACGCACTTCGTGCTGTGGTCACTGTGGAGTTGCAGGCCGCTCTGATGGCAATGCCAGCGCGTGCACGGCTTGAAGAGCTGGAGTATATTCAAGTTAGCGCTGGAAAGC
>Ga0307982_1002721_pt1 | contig 14203 bp, 17 predicted proteins | sample OrgLakmetagen989_FD_201847 | JGI IMG/M metagenome (GOLD analysis project Ga0307982, IMG submission 201847) | Saline water microbial communities from Organic Lake, Antarctica - #989 | ecosystem: Environmental > Aquatic > Non-marine Saline and Alkaline > Saline | place: Antarctica: Organic Lake...
TCGAAAAAGAGAAATCGAGTGAAAAGCAGAAATCAGTTTTTATCCCTACCCTGTAGGCCTTTAGAATTCCCCCTATTTGCAGGCTCCTTTGGGAGCTGCAGAGCTATACAGGGAGGGTTCCTGTTGTTGGCGATGCATGTCTCCTACCTCGTTAATGGTACGTGGTCACTGCCCAGTCTTTCCAGATCAACAGGTATGGGCTCGTAGTCACGCACCCTGCGATGGTGCTCTACAGACGGTAGAATGGGACGTCGCGTTCAATTGCTGAAATGTGGTCAAATTTTCAGTCAATTCGATTCGTAAACGAAAATGTGAGGATCTTGGGAAGGATAGGTGGTCACTGCCCAGTCTTTCCAGATCAACAGGTTATTGGAAGGTACAAGTACGGAGTAGGGAGTACCGACAGTCGGCAGTACCGGAGTACTGAATGCTGAATGCTGAATGGTGAATGGCTCCAGAAAACTTTCACGTGTTCGGCTCGGCTGAATGAATCCTGGACTTCTTCTGCGCTATTCTGTGCTAGAAAGCCAGCCGGTTCCGCTCCTTGGCTTGCGCCAGTAACCAAGAAAACCGCGGGTTTTGAGGGTTCAGGGTTTTTACCCACTTCCAGTCGCCATAAGATCAGTGAAATGTAGATTGGGCTGAGGAAAAACCCAGCAGACTCCTGGGTTTTCTTGGTTACTGGCTTGCGCTGAAGCGCTGAAGTGTTCTGCCTGGTCCCCGTCCCAGCATCCAGCATTGTAATTTCTCGTCGTCTCGACGGTACATCGGTACATGGATCGTTCTCCATGGTTTCTGCGCCAAATGGCATACATTCTTTTGCACTCGATTTGCCCATATTCACCACATAGCAATCTCAGACTGCGACGCGAAGTCGCGTTCACTAGGGCCCACCTTGCCGATTGTCCGATAAGAACGCCACGCTGGCTCTATAAATATCGTATTAACGGTGTGACGAACCCTCCCCCGTAAAGGGGAAGATTCCTCAATAACTCCACAACTCCCACATTCATCAACAGAATGGTGAATGGTCTAAATCAAATTGAATAATGAATCTTAAAGGCAAATGCACTTATAACTTCTGAGCTGTGTGCTATGTGCTATAGGATTCTATACCCATTTGGTTCATCTTGTTACGTTCTGCGCGGCCTTTCTTGATTAAATTTCCATTGCCATTGCCATTGCCATTGCAATGCCATAGCAGATAGCAGACAGCGGACCAATCCCTGGTTCAATTAGCAATCAGGGCAATCAGTTCTCAGTGACTTTCAGTTCCAAGGTCGCGATTCACGTCCACACGTGATTCACGCGCCAGGGCTGTTAAACCACTTAAACGTGATTTACGCGCAATTCACGGAATTCACGTGCCGTATATGTACAGTGAATTACGTAAATACGGCACTGGGTGTTATTTGGTGGCATCCCTCGTAATCCTTCCCTAGCTGGATGCCCACGGGCATGGATTCCGCTGCGGTGCTCACGGCCATTAGCCATGAGTGTGCATGTCTTTCTTTGTGAATTTATGCACTTATCTTGCCACTTGAGCCGCAACATTACTGGTAGGGGCCTTGCTTCTTGTGGGGTGGGTCTGGGCGAGCTTGCGCGGCGCAGATTTCGAACTATTTGACAGACAAGTAGCGGCCTTTTGTTGATGAAGTGCGCTTGGGAGTTTGGAGTTTGGAGTTTGGAGGTGGGCTCTTCGGCCTCCTGCTGACGTCACTGTAGTATAGCTCAATTCGCGTATGTGAATCCATTCAGGTTCGTAGAAAATAACTTTCCAGACTTTCCGCGTAATATGTGATATGCGCGTGCGCGTGATACACGCGGAAATCCGGACCTAGCGAGCTCAGTTCACTGGCAACTGGTACTCTGGTACTGATTTGGCGTTTGAGGTTTGACGTTTGACACTTTAGTTGAAATTCTAATCTCATACAACTACCAATCAATAGCGCACTTGCCCTCTTTGTCAGGCTGCTTAGTTCCAACAGCCCCTCGGGGCCTGTGTGGTAATTCGAAGGGAAGTAGTATGTAGTATTCGCCGTAGAAAGATTTCTTTCTTTGATTATCCTACTCGCCTTCGTCGTCATCGTCGTCGTCATCGTCGTCGTCGTCTAACTCGAAATCGCTATCATCGTCTTCGTCGTCGTCTAAAAACAGCCCGGCATCGCCTACTGCGGCACCCACGCCGCCGCCACCACCGCCGTCACCACTCGCTGCGGCCGCGCGCGCCGCCGCTTTGGCCTCGCGCGCTGCCACTTTCGCGTTCCACGCTTCGAGCTCTTCGGCGGCGGCCGCAGCTTCTTCGGCGGCCTGCTCGGCTTCGGTGGGCTCCCGCCACGCCCCCACGTCGGCGCCTTCGGTGAAGTAGTCGCGGCCCGACTTCTTCGTGTCCACCTAGTTGCGCGGGTGCGTACACCAGAAAACAAATGAAAGCAGCAAAAAAATCTTTTAAGGGAAGCTGTAAGTCCTACCTTCATATTGCTATACGCTCAATGCGTTCTGTGCATCACCTGTGGCTGATACCTCCCTCGCTTACTCTACCTCTCTCGCGACAACTCACCTTGGCTTCCTTGGCCGGCGCGGTTTCGGCTTCAAATTTGGCGCGCCACTCCGCGAACGACTCGGGTGTTACGGGGGTGCCGTCCAGCTCCTTCTGCCGCAACCGCTCCACTTCGGCTTCTTCTTCGGTGAGAGCCTGCCCGCTGCTGCGCCCTGCCGCTGCTGCGGCGGCCGCTTCTGCCGCGGCTACTTCCTCGGCCGAGGGTTTGGCGGCCGCAACTTCGCGCCTTTGCATGGCCGCAAACATGCTGTCGTCCTGGTGAGGGTCAGGCAAACGGCAAAAGGCTCATTTGAGGAATGAATAGCTGCCGCCTGGTCTATAACACCGGCCAGTGCCATTATGGTGGCATGTGCAGGAAATTGCACCGACATACTCCTTCCTCGAACTTCTCCTTATGTCATGCCTGACTTCAAGAAAAACAACCTTAGCATCGACGACCCTCCTAAAATACCTGTGGTTTTTCGTTGTGGGCCACCAGCCACTCGCGCAGCTCTTCAGCTACCGTATAACACATCGCCATGCCCAAGTTCTCTGCCGCGGCAGCGTCGGCCATCCCTTGCAGAGTGGCCACTTGATCCGTTGACAACCCCTTCACGCCTACTACCTCTAGAGTGGGGGCCTCGTTGGGATACGCTGGTGGGAGCTGGGCTTCCAAGGTGATGGCAACTGAAAGAAGAATAGAGGAGAGATAAGGCGCATCAAAATATATGTATCCAACAAGAATCTTACAAATCGAGAACAAGGATTCTTCTCATCCATGTGGGCTCCTGCATACATTCCACCCTTCAAAGGAGAGTATTCGCTTGAGCCCACTCTCTCCTACTATGCTTTCTTCGGTAAGAAATCTATACAAGAAAGAGTCAAAAGAATGCACAGGTACGCTACCACACCGTGATTTTCAATGCCGTCGCCTGCGGGGTGGGGTGCAAGGCTAATTGCGAAGTGGTAGGGCGAGGTCGATATGACTTTGAAGTCATCAACTAGAATGCTCTCCAGCGCCTCTGCCTCCATCATCTGCTCCTCAGCTTCCGCTGTAACAGAGGTGTGAGAACCAATTTGGTAAAAAGTTCATTAGCTTACCTCTTTAATCTACTGTAACGAAGAAAAAAAAATGGTTGCAAAAAAGTTACCTTCAAAGGCACTCATCCTCGCAGATATAAGATGTCCCTATCCACAATTAAGGTGTACAGCCAATTCGACGAAGCGCTAATCTCTGTTTATTCAGCAACACCGTATCAGTGCACTATGTTAGAATATACAAGCCGTAAGACGTAGGAATTTGAGGATTCTGAGTCGCTGCTGCTAGGCTTTCGCTATAGGCGTAAGTGCGTAGCTAGGTTATTGTTTATTATTAGCCTCTCTGCTCGCTGCTCGCTGCTCGCTGCTCTACTCTCTGCTGCTCTGCTGCTCTGCGCTGCCTGCTGCCTCCTGCTATTTACGTGCTAATATAATGGTAAATATTATATATGACGTCATTTTTCAACTCGTGCGTACTCTCTTGCTTGAGAGCACTCTACTACTTACCTATTGTAGTTGTCATGAACATCCGGATGAAGGCCGCGGCCGCCTTGTTGGCGCTGGCGCTGGCACCTGCTTCATCGTACATCAATCCTAGCTCTACTATTATGCCTAAATTGACTCAAGGCGGCCGCCTCGCGACGGTTCGTCCTCAGTGTCTTGACGGATAAGAAGTTTGAAAGAGACTCGAGCATATGCGCGTGCGCGACAATTATTGAAAAGTTAGGTCGTCATTTACTCCAGTTTTAGCTGCCGTTATCCTGGTGTTTCTAGTATTATAACTTTCCTCTCTTCTCTTTTCTCAATTGGTGTAGCGTCGGTTTGTGTTGGGCGGTCTTAAAAACCTGGGCCAGCAACTCTCCGGCGAAAGCACGGCAGAAGACTTGAGCTTAGAAAGCGACAACAAAGCCTTTTTGGCCGAATGCGAGGTGCGAGCGCAGCGGATCAACGCCATGGAGCCCGAGTTTGAGGCTTTGTGCGATGGCGAGTTGCGAGCGAAGACGAAAGCGTTCAAGGCAAGGCTGGATGGAGGTGAAACGCTCGACGACCTCCTGGAGGAAGCATTTGCGGTATGCGCAATTTCCGCTGAAGCAGACTAGAATAATCATCGTACTGAAGATGACTTATTTGCTGATTTGTCCACCTATCTACCTACTTCAACGAAATATTTCTTCACTTAATAGTAGCTTGCGCTGCATTTTGAAAAAGTGAAAACTTTGTCCTAGCCATTGATATACAGACACTTGCCTTGCCTCACTTCAGGTGGTTCGAGAAGCGTCATGGCGCGTGCTCGAGCTCCGCCACTACGACGTGCAGCTGATTGGAGGCATGGTGCTCCACGACGGCCGTTTGGCCGAAATGGCGACGGGCGAAGGCAAGACGCTGGCGGCGACCTTGCCCACTTACTTGCACGCCCTCACAGGGAAAGGGGCCCTGGTGGTGACGGCCAACGAGTACCTGGCCAGGCGCGACGCCGAAACCGTGGGACAGGTTCGGAACGAGGAAATTCTTCTTGTGATCCTCTGCATCAATAGCTGGCCGCACTGCTCCTTTAAACACAACTCTTCGTCGAGAATGATATTATTGCTCTGAAGGTTGTCTTCTAAGCGTCTTCAATTTAGGCCTCGATCTGTTCCTTTTCGAGTTCTAATATTTGTTTCGTCTCACGTCCACACTATTACCACCCACCCCCACAGGTGTACCGCCTGCTCGGCCTCACAGTGGGGCTCGTGTGCAGCGGCCTGGACGATGCGGCGCGGCGGGAAGCGTACGCGTGCAGCATTACTTACGCCACCAACGCCGAGCTGGGCTTCGATTACCTTCGCGACAATTTGGCTCTGAGCCCGGACCAGGTAATAAAAAAAGGGAGAGAGTAAATACTTCTTTGAAAATGCAGAAAAAAATCGTAGCAACGGGTCCGTTCTATACTGCATAGTTGTAGAATAGGATATTGCTATTGCAGATTATGGTCACCTCAATAGTGTCAATCAGTGGATTTTCACACTTGCTTTGTCTCACACTATTTTCATAGGTGGTGGGCCCGCCTCCTGACGCTGGCCCTTCCTTTTGCCTCGTTGACGAAGCCGACTCTATTCTGGTACAACATAAACCTCAAATGAATAAAGTAATCTCTCTGTCTCTACAGTTCAATCATTGACTCTTGCACCTGCGAGTCTCAAAAGATTGAAATCATGTTGAAGAGTCGCTGGCGAATAGCACTTTGAAGCATAGCACCTCTGCCGTTCATGTTTTCTTCTTCTGCACATTCGCTCTGTGTGTTCTTCGCTCTGTGCAGGTGGACGAAGCGCGCACTCCGTTGATCATCGCCAAGCAAGTGGCAGCACCCGCCGAGCGCTACGAGCTCGCGCAGCAAATGGCGCGAGTGCTGGTCAAGGACGAACACTACCAAGTGGACATCAAGGGCAACCAGGTAGGTAGGAAACGAAAGCTGATTTTCTCGAGGTATCTGTGCTTTGCTTACGTTAAAGGAAGGGAAACTAAAGTGTTCGATTAGGGAACATAATGTATTCTGCTGGCATTGATGCCTACTTCCCCTAATCTGTGCTCTTATTCATGTACACTACTCCTAGGTCACCATTACCGACAAAGGCTTCGTGACCTGCGAGAACCTCCTCGGTAAAAGCATGTTCGACGCTGCAGACCCCTGGGCCCCCTTCGTGCTCAACGCCATCAAGGTGAGTGACGTAATGTGGACATGATGTACGTAGGCTACTAAGCAGAGTTGGAGGAATCTGCGAAGAATTTTCGCCTTGTGAGCATGGTTCCTGCCCAGCGCGCGTTGTCACGCCTACTTCGTTTTATACCATGCGCATGCCGAACCATCGCACCATTATTGTCACCACTATCAACGCAGGCGAAAGAACTCTTCGTCCGCGACACGCATTACATCGTTCGGCCTGGGGAAGCCCCAACCAGCGGTGAAAGCGATGCGAAGCCTCCCAGAGATGAGGTAAGCGATGGCATGCCCATTGTCTGCCAGACTCTTCATTCTGTTTTCTCGTCTCCTTATTGGAACCCCCTTCAACATCCCTCTAGCCACTATTTAAACTCAACTAAATATGTTGACTTGCAACCTCGACTGGAACGTACGCGTGCTCTTGGAGTATATGCTCTCATTTCATACTGCACAACTACTACTACGATAGGTGTGCATCGTGGACCCGTTCAGCGGTCGCGTGATGGTTGGCCGGCGGTGGTCCGACGGGATGCACCAGTCCATTGAGGCCAAGGAAGGTAAGGCGAGGCATGCGCATGTGTGCAGCAATGAAACAGAAATTACGCATGAGAGGGCAGTGCGAATCGAATAGTTCGTGTGTTAGCGTGTCCGTACTTCCGGTGGTTGATTGCCTCAATATTCCTGCTTTTCTCTCTCTCCAACAAAAAGGCCTCGACGTGTCAACCGAATCGCAAACCACGGCCACCGTGACCTACCAGTCTTTGTTCCGCCGCTACGCGAATCTGTGCGGCATGACGGGCACCGCCATGGGCGACGCCAAGGAGCTGCGCAAGGTCTACAACCTCAAGGTCACGCCCGTGCCGACGGCTCTGCCGGTGGCCCGACGGGACTACCCGGACGCGGTCTACCGCACTGGCGCGGCCAAGGTAGGAGTGGACGCACATGTAGGCGTTATGTGTGATGAATAGAAGCACAATCGGGAAGAGGAAATTTGGGCGAGTGCGGAAAGGGAGAGACGGAGGAGAGAACTTGAACGACATTTTCTTTGACTCCTCTACGCTTATTTCATCTCACCCGTCCATTCACTCCCACCACCTTCTTTGGTAGATCCGCGCCGTGGTAGCGGAAGTGGTTCGGGAAGCTTCCACTGGCCGGCCAGTGCTGGTGGGAACCACATCGGTGGCAAGCTCGGAGCAAGTAGCAGCGGCCCTTCGCAAAAAAATGGGCGACCAAGCGCACCGCCTTCAGGTTTCGCGACATTCTTTTCTTGTTGATATTTTGTGCGCGTCTCTTTTCCGGTACTAAGCCCCTAATGCCTACGGCCTAATTTAAAGTATTGATAATTGTGCTCATCTTTTCCGCTTTCTCTTCGCTTCATTCAGGTGCTGAACGCCAAGCCCGAAAACGTGGACCGTGAAGGCGAAGTGGTTGGTCAGGTGAGCGGCTTTGATTTAAAGCGAAAAGTTTATAAGGAAAAAGAGGCGAAGAAAATCAGAAAGCTACCATTCGTTTTGTTCCCCTCTTCATTCTTCTATTTTTTTGCCGTATTTTCCCACTATATTAGGCGGGCCGCCTCGGCGCGGTCACGGTTTCTACCAACATGGCTGGCCGCGGCACCGACATTTTGCTGGGTGGCAACCCTGGGCTCCTCGCTAACTTACGCATTCGCGACGCCCTCGCCTCTTCGGGCTGCCTGGTGCCGGACGCCATTGCTCCTCAAAGCTCAACCTCGGCTTCAACCGAAGCAGGTGGAGAGGGCAACGACGACGGCGAGAACAACGACGATACAGCGTCGGCAGCCGCCATGGCACCGGTGAAGCCCAAACTGCAGCAAGGCCGCCCGGGCCCGCCGCAGTGGACGCCAATGCCCGAGAGCTACTACCCGGCCCCCCTGTCCGACGAGGCCATGGCGCTGGTGGCAGAGGCGGCGAAAGCGCTGCTCGGAGACCCCAGCGATCCAGAGTACGACCCTGAAGTTGATGGGCCACTGGACTCGCTGCTTGAGCTCGAGGAGCTCGTGGCGGTAGAAAACAAATTAAAAGTTTTTGTTGAACACATTCTGCTGTCCATGCTGTCTCTTATGGTATTTTATTTTCGTGCGGTCTGACCTGTTTTTTTTTGTTTCGTGTAAACTGTTATCATACATGATGTCATCAGGTGGCGGCAGAGAAGGCTCCGATCCGAGACCCTGCGGTGCGCGCAATTCGTGCGGCTTACAACCAAGCGAAGAGCGAGTTTGCCACTGCTCTGGCACCGGAAAAGCAACAGGTACTTTTTTGGCTAACATTATGTTGCACTCTCGAACGCCATTGACGTCACTACTTAGGCCATTTTCAGCTGAATTTGCACGTGATGTACCTTTCACATATTGCTTCGTACTCTTTTTCTATTCTCAAAGGTCCGCGAGCTCGGGGGCTTGATGGTGTTGGGCACGGAGCGCCACGAGTCGCGCCGCATCGACGGCCAGCTGCGAGGCCGGGCCGGGCGGCAAGGAGACCCGGGCGGCTCGCGCTTCTTTTTGGCGCTGGACGACCCCATGCTCAAGACCTTTGGCGCCGACCGCCTGCAGGTGAAATACATCCTGTGCAAGTGCTGCTGCTGCTGCTCTTGCTACCATTGTGATGCACAGCAACGTGAACGACGTCGAGAAATACAGTACACACATATATGTATGTCTCAAAATTTTATCAACGCCATTTTTCGTATTCCTTTGCCACCTCACTCAAGTGATGAACCGTAATTCCTGCCTTCAACTCCATTCATTTTCGCAATCCTACACATTTTGCCTCACAGGGCGTGCTCGATGCCTTTCGAGTGGCCGAAGACGTGCCGCTGGAGTCGAAGCAAGTCACTGACGCCATCGACAAAATCCAAGCTCGCGTAGAAGAGTACTACGCTGGAATCCGCGAACAGGTGAAGAATTTACCTTGTCTTTTGCCAGTAGAATAGAACAGAAAGGTCTACTAAAATTGTGGCAGGTGTTAAATCGTCTCTTTTTGTTATATTTTGCGGCCTACGATTTGGTTACTTCCTTTTGTATTCCAATGGGCAGATTTTCGTCTTCGACGATGTGCTCTCGATGCAACGCAACGCTCTGTACCGGCGCCGGGCCGCTATTTTGCAGGTGATACTTCATAAGAGCGAAGTATTTGACGACTGGTTACGATAGTTAAAAGTCGTGTCTTTTTGGACTTGCGGGGTTCAAATGATTTATCCTCTCCCTCTCTTGCGTCATCTCTGCTACACTCACAGGCGGACGACGATACCTTGGCGAGTTTAGTACGCGAGTACTGCGCCGACACCCTGAAAGACGTTGTTTCCGCTCATTTGAAGAAAGTAGAAGCAAAAGCGGCGGCTGCTGCTGGAGGAGGCGAAAGCGACGAAGCAGATGACGAAGAAGTTGAAGAGTCCGTCTCCAACAACACTGATGACGGAGCCGACGCATCTGATTGGTCAGGACTCGCCAACCAAGTGGCAGTGTTTTTCCCTGGGGTGCAGCCTCCGTCCCCAGATGCCCTCGCTAGCGCGTACGGCGCTGGGAAAGACACGAATGCGCTCTTGGCGATGTTGCAAGGATTGGTGGACGCTGCGGCAGCGGAGAAGAGGGCTGCGCTGGAGGTGGAGCGAGCGCCGACCAGCGACGGTCAAAGCGGATCGCGGCAAGGGAGATACGCGAAAGTGTTTCAGTATTTGGCGCTGGTGCAGGTAAGCATGTGTATTTTGTTAGGCTGGGAGGGTTTTGGAAGTGAATTTAGGCTTGTATGACTATTTTGTATATGTAAGCATGAAAGTTTTTTGACAGACGCCTCATTGACTTTGCTCGTATGTGTATAGTTGGACAATGGCTGGTCGGAGCACTTGCGCGGGATGGGTTTCCTGAAGGAAGCCGTGGTAATGCGCAAGTATCTCGGTCGCGACCCCCTTGACGAGTAAGCTTTCGTTTTTGTTTAACTTGTGACACGCTCAATGTTCATTTGATTGCTTCCCCTTTGAAGCAAGTAACCAAGTAATTTTTGTTTGCGTGCCCTCCCTTCAGGTATGTGGCTGAAGCAGCCCCACTCTTTCAGAGCTTCCTTGACGCAAGCCGCCGCAACACTGCTTACTCTCTCTTTGCGTATCAAGTCCCACCTGTGGCGAAATGAAAGCTGACACAGCCGAAACTGAAGAAAGATATTGACACAATGAGTGCGGACTGCCACATAAATCTTTTCTTTAATTCTGAGCACTCTTTAATTCTGAGCACTCGGTCCGTGTATACCATTTCGTGAACGGCTAAGAGCACCACTTATTTCACGCCGTACTTCTAAAATGCACCCTGCGTCCGTTTGTACTTCTAAAGACTACGCTTTTATTCGCGAATTAGGTTTTATCATTATCAAAATTGTTAATTGGGTTTTGGGTACTACTCAAAAGAAGTCGATATGCACACGGAAATTTTCATAAGTATATCATCATTTTCATTTTTTTTGAAAAATTTGTTGCCTATTTTTTGAACTTAGATGTAGGTCCTTGGGATTCGACGTAGAAAAATCGTGCTTTCTTGAATGCACATGCAGGAACAGAAACAGGCAATACTCGAACTCGAGCTAATATAAACCCAAATGACGCAGAAGCCAATAAAGTGATCTGCGACCTCGCATATCCTGTTTCGTGCGCTGGCAGTGAGCTGACACCAATGGGCAGGGAGCACCTTGAATAGATCTACTACAACACAGCCATCAAACTTTATTGCTACTTGAGAGCGACGAATTTTGAACGCTTATCCAGCAATGCTCCCGGAGTTCGTAGATGATGCGCTGGATCAATTCATCACCATAATGCGGCCAAACAGCAGGATGCCATGAAAAGAACTTCTCCATAGCTCCGTCTTGAAGCACGCTGTTAAGTTGAGCACCTTGTTCGAACTCCTCCGGGTGATCAAAAATCCGCTTTACGTTATCGAATTCTATCTCGCTTGCTATCATTTTATGAATGTTCGATTCATTTGCATAAACAAGGGCACTCGGCTTGACGATTTCGTGGATGAGGCTGGACCCACTGTAAATTGGAACGCTTCCCGCCAAAAGTGCATCGAAGACTTTCTCTGTTATGTAGCCTGGAGCTGGGCTCCTATGTTCTATTTTGCGTTTTATAATACCAAGTTCCAGGCGATGTTCCATTGCGACCACAGCTTGAAAGAAACTATACCTATGTACAGATTGATCATAGTTGTAACTATGTTGATTTTTTTTCTTTTTTTGATTAACAGTTGCTTCGCCGAAAAGGGATTTTAGAAATTCACTTGGAGCACATCCTAAATTGAGGATTCCATTCGAATCACTAAGGACAATTCCATTTTTCCTCAAGGTCCTGTTTAAGTAAATGTTCAGTGAATCCCAGTAACCTTCTCGCTCTGATTCGGCATCCAGATGTAAACGATGCATATCTCGAAGACCATATTGAAATGCCACAGACGCAGCTGGCTTTCCATCAATGCATGTGGCATTCGCTCTATCGCGAAGCCGAGTATACGCAGATCGGTTGACCAGATCCATTGGTGTATGCTTGTGCCGCTCAGCAAAATTAAAGCTTCCAAAAGGCACGTATATTGAGCTTAGGCCTCTACTGAGCGATCGATAATTCCTGGTATGTGCATTGAACCATGTTCCCAAAATAACGACTGGATCAGCGTTTTCAATGTCATCTTTCAATCGAAGGTAGTTCTCCTCGCCACTCTTATCCTCGGCATTGACAACAAGAAAGACTCGCGGAGGTCTCAAATTTGAGGCCATTTCTTTCTGGCGGGCATCTAGGTTAGCAGCGCTTACACCGCCACCAGTCACTAATACTTTGCAGCTCGTTTGTTGTGAAGAACTTTGAGTGCGGTGCATTTTCGTGACACGCTTGAGCCAGTTTCGGTCGGCTGCTTCAAGCACATCCGTCAAGAATGGAGTCCCGTCAAAATTGCCCTCAAGATCATGAAATACAAGATTTATGCTGTTTAACTCATCAAAGGTCGGCAAAACAGACGGCGAAAGTCCAGGATTAACAAATTGTAATGATGAATACAATTTAAACAAAATCCCAAGTTTTAAGGCACAGTGCATGGCATCTACTCACAGCAAATACTGCTCTATGGAACCAGTAGTCGGCCAGCAATCTACTTTTAGTCTAGCTAACTAACTACTTGAAATAGATAGCCACTAAATAGCTAGCTAGCTGGAAACTATATCATGGAGAAAGAGAGCTCTTAATCGCGGTGCTACAATAACATTGTAGCATCTATCTCTGTACTTAGCTTTACTTAGACTTCGACGGTTACATGCGTGGATAGTGGTTAACGTGTGTACAGATACTACTAGCTAGCCTCGCGCGCGCGTCCGTCTGCGCGTCTTTCATGCATTGTTTTGTTTCTTGGATTATCCCTGTACGGATTGCAGGAAAAAAAGAGCGTTGTAAAATCAAGGGTAGGTCTCCGGGAAAAAAGCCGAACTTTTTTTTGAAGATTCCTGGGAAAAAAAAGCTCAAAAAAAGCTCCCCAACGGACAAATTATCACCCAACGGACAAATAATTTGAATGGGGAATCCTCAATTTCCCCCCCTCGGAGGTGGAAATACGGTTAGAAAACGGTAAAAATACGGCAAATACGTTAGGAGCTTTTTTTTGGAGCTTTTTTTTGGATTTTACCAATTTTACGAGCTTTTTTCCCGGAGGCCTAATCAAGGGTACTTCTCTTGGTAAAATGGTTGCGCGGAATGTTCTCGTTACTGTAGCTACGCGGAACAATTAGCTGGCTTTTGACAACTTCTATTCACACCACACTTTTGTGTGCTCTCCGTTAAGACACTGTGAGGAGGCCGTGTGTATAAGTTATTTAGGCAGGATGCGCATTGCACTAGAACGGCGGCAGGAGCGCGTACGACGGCAGGAACGCCTCGACATCGTGACAAAGACCATCACACAACAGTCTGAAGTCTTGCAAGAAGTAGCCATTTCCGATGCCAAGCGTGTGCGGGACCGAACTACTCGTGCAGCGACTCTCATTAATGCAGCAAGCCGCGGGCGCCTAGGCCGCATCTTAGCAGGGGAAAGGAAGATGGCATTTTGGGCAGCTGGCAAAGTGCAGGCTGCTTATCGAGGCTTGCTTGGGCGGCGACGCACTGTTGAAGAGCGCTGGCGAAAAGTGAGTGTTGCATGTGCAGTTAATGGATTCGAACCCACTAGTGCTATTCAGAGAAGTGCAAGGGATCCTTATCTTGGCTGAATGTAACTAGCTTTCGTGCCATTCTTGGGCATTATAACGGAAACAGCCTGTGCTTAAGAGGGTCCTATACATGCTTGTTTCGATTTTGTTTATCAATGTTCGAATACGCATCAGGTGAGAGTAGCCCCATCAAAGTACGCGCTCAATTTGTTGCGGAATCGCTCGACTATTGTTGCCGTGCGCGATCCATGGTTCGAGCTCTTCGACCCCAGCACCAACACTTTCTGGTACCTCAACAAGAAAACCGCACACTCGTCGTGGACCGCGCCCCCCGAATTTGAAATCGTGTGCTTCTGCTCGTGGGACCCGTGGCCGCACCCGTACAAAAGCGTGTCCGACTCGAACCAGCCGTGCCGCGCTCAATTCGATACCCGAGCTGCCTTTCACGCGCACCGCACCACCGCCCACTCGTGGATATGTCCTGCGTGCGAAGCAAAAAACGTGAGCGTGGTCTTTCCCAGCTGCAGCACGTGCGGTAACCGCTTGGACAAAGACACGGGCGAGGACCTGACCATGGTGCTGGAGCAAAAACTGGACTTTGCGTTTCGAAAGTTCAAGCTGGACCAAAAACGCGCGGCTCGAAGGCGCAATTTTCCGGCAAGCGAAGAGGACAGTACCAGCAAAGACAACGGCAGTAGCGGTAGCAATAATGGCGGCGATAAAGTAGGAAGTCTAGGGATGCTG
>Ga0307982_1002725_pt1 | contig 14194 bp, 2 predicted proteins | sample OrgLakmetagen989_FD_201847 | JGI IMG/M metagenome (GOLD analysis project Ga0307982, IMG submission 201847) | Saline water microbial communities from Organic Lake, Antarctica - #989 | ecosystem: Environmental > Aquatic > Non-marine Saline and Alkaline > Saline | place: Antarctica: Organic Lake...
TGGCCGAGGCCTTTTCATGGTTTGCCAAGTTCAGGTCAAGCAGTTCTACGCAACAAAAAGTAGCAGTGTTGGGTTGACCTATTCAAGTAGCGGACGAGGAAGCAGTGGTACTAGCTTTTCTGGCGGCATGGGAGCTTTAACAGGGCCAAATTCGATCTTTGGGAGCCTTGATCCCGAAACAGGTGCTGTGAAACCTCCTGCGCCAGAGCCCTCTGCAAACCAAGCATCAAACCCCGACGTCGCGTCATCCTTGCCGGCTGTGTTACAGTATCGAGCGGAGCTGGTTGCGGACGGCAAGGGCGGAGTTGCTGTAGCCACGGGTATATGGATGGACCCGCAGTGGGGTTTCGTAAGCGACGATGACGCAGCAGCACTATTGCAGGGTGCTGCTTTTTCATCTGCCGAGGATACTCAATCAATGCCAGCCAAAACACCTATTGCAACCAAAGTTGGTGTTCCGACTGGGCATGTGTCATGTGGCGATTTTTTCGCAGCACTGACTGAGGCAGTTGGCGCGTCAGACCGTCGGGCTCTGGTCTCTATGCACGCTTTCCTTTATGCGTACGGCGCTGCCACTGATGCTTGGCCTCTGCCTTCAGCAGCGCACCGAGCTACAGTTGTGGTGGCAAAAGGCGGTGCAAATAAGGAAGCCTCCTCGACATGTGGCCGGGGCAAATGCTCTTCTGTATGGTGCGAAGGACAAGGTGACGCCGAGGCAGTGCCACTCTTGAGCCTGGACGCGCTCATCGCGTTTGCTGAACGCAAAACTACATCCCTTCACCTCTTTTCAGTACCTGAGAACAAGTCTACACCCAGCATTCTAGAGACGACGAAGGGCGCTTCTCCCCCTTCAGCAGTCTCAGCAACTGGAAGTGCTTTGCCACCCGGAACAACAGAACCGTTAAATTCAATGGACAGAAGTGGCACCAGTGTCCCAGTGGACGTTGGTGATAGTCCCTTTGTGCCGGACGCCTCGTATGTGCGTGAGGAGCGTACCAACAGCCAAAGTGAGGAGCATGGCAACAACAATTTTGCAGACAGCGCAGAACGTGAATTGCAAGATGCTGCGGCTGCATTAGAAGCTGCAGCGCAAGCGCAGGGTGAGAGTGCCCTACAGAAAGCCAACAGTCGATTGCATGACTTGTTTTTGGCAGCAGCACGTGGTGTTTACTCACATGCTGAACTTGCGCGGCCTCCTTCTGAAGGCCATTGGCTCATTAAGATAGTCGGCAATGGTGCAATGGTGCTTGTTCGTGTACCTCCCAAGTCTGCCTGGAGCGGAAATGGCTCTAACAGTGAGAACCCACGCGTCGTTATTGAGCTATTCACTTTAACCATGAGTATGATCCACCGTGGCATGGCAACCCAGGCTGACGTCTCCTCCACCAAAGCTGGCATTGGTGAAAATCAAACTCCACCGCCATCTGGCTTTTGCAGCCCAGCCTCTGAGGGTGCAGCAGCTGCTTCGGAGGGGCTTCTAGTCGCACATGCACAGAGTTTCGCAGTATCTTTGGCCGAAACGCTCCGGCAAGGGGCTGTGATGCGGCCTATGGACTTAGCATGGACTTTAGGTGGCAGTAGTGTGGGACCAGGCATCTTAGGCCCTGGATTAGTAGAAGCAAAGACAGAGATTGATGTATCGCAACTTGCTCGTATGTGTTTCCCGCGCGAGTCTCCAGATAGTTCAATGGCTGCTGAGGATGATAGCAGCAATACTAGCAGCAACAGCAGGAGAACTTTCAGCCGTAGCACCAGCAATAGCAGCACAAGCCGCAACAAAGACCACACTGGGGTAGAAGAAGTTTCATGGAACGATGACGAATGGCATGCTTCTATTGCCCGTTTCTTTCGCCCGCTTCTAACTCCTGATGGCCACGCGGAGTGGCAACTCTACACAGGTCCTGAAGAAGGTCCCTTGACAGGCTCACAATCGGATTCTATCTCCACTGATGGCATCGGCACCTTCAATAGCACTACTCCAGCAGTTGCATCTGCTGCAGGAAGCTGGCGCTCTGACCAACTGGCTCGTCCTCGTGCGGGTAGTTTTGGTGACGATCTTTCAGTGTCTTTGAGGAGACCGCCGCGGGGTTTCCGTTTTTCGCGCAGTTCCAGTGGGCAATTGTTTGCATTTTGGGACGTAACCACAGCGTTAGAGCCTCCACTATTTGTTCGCTTCGAATGTGCTACGGTTATGGACCCTCGAGTTGACAATAGCGAGAGAGACCGGGTTGGGGATAGAGGCGGCGTCGACAGTGGCAGTGGTACTGACAGTGAGTTCGCAACCGATATTCTTGACCTGCCGAACGAGCCAATGGATCAATTTAACGCAACTCTGGCAGTGGATAGTGGCGTTGGCCTTGCGAAGGCGTGTCGCTTGTTGATGGCGCGCTTCCACAGCAAGCTGACGGCTGTTGGCAAGAAAGTAGCCCCAGTGGCGTCGCAAGTCAACGGCAGTGACGATGAAGATGTAAAAAACAGTAACAGTTGCAGCAATGCCCGCTCTCATCGAGAGAACCTTGAAAGCACGAAAATGAGCAGCACAGCAGCAGGGCATTATTTGAGCCGCGTGCACGCAACGTTGGTTGTGGTTACCTCGTCATTTAAACCTGCCATTCTTGAGCCCGCGCGCACAGCTGAAGCTCGCGTCGTCCCTGGCAGTTTAATGAATGCTATGCCTCTCTCAGCAATGCTTGAAGGTACCACCAACCGCTTTGAGGCCAGTGCTGCCTCGACCAGTGCACCTTTAACTGGGACTGTCGCCAAGCGAGGGAGTATAAACAATGCATCATCGCTGCTTAATTATCCTCGAGCATTAGCGTTTGCACAACAGCCTCGTGTACCTAAAGCTCATCGAGGAGTCATCGAATGGCTCGATCGTGGTGTGAACGAGATGCAAGCTTCTCAAACATTGAGCGACCTGCTGTGCCGTGCCAGCAACAGCGGCAACATCTCCAGTTATGGTCAAGTTATTGGTGGCACGCCAGGGTTATCACTGTCGTTACTAACGCAGGTGCAACATGAGCTTCCACTCGTAACAGCAAACCGCAAAGCTGCTTTTCCTGTAACGTTAAGATTTATCTGTCCTCCCATCGTTACGGATGACTTAAAAGAGCAACAGTGGGACCGTACGAACCTCCGCACTGCTGCCAGTGGAGTTAACAATGCGCGTTTTGGCGATGCCAGCGGTTACCGAATGCCGAGGGCAGTAGCATCGCGCTTGGAACAAGAATTACTTTCAAAAGAATTCTTAGACCTTCGACTTGTGGGCGATACTTTTGTGCTTGTAGAATCATCTACAGGGGATGGCGGTGGTAGTAGCAGCTCCAGTGCCAGTCAAGATGCCGTTAATGATGAGTATCACGTGCCATACTGGGCGCTCATCAAGATTCAAGCGGAGTCTGGAGTGTATCACGGCCCAGCCCAGAACAGCAGCAGCAGCAGCAGCAGTAGTAGTAGCAAGATTTCTGGAATGGATGGAGAACGTAGCCTTGGTTTTGGGTGCCTCGAGCATTCGGTTACAGTGGAGCTTCACCACCCGCGCATTCAAGACCTCGACACTGCTGCCGCTGAGCGGGCGGCTCTGCAGCTCCGGCTTCGATGGGGCTTGGCAGCCGCTTGTCACCGTGTCAACCAGCGGCTCCTTCTCGTGGATCTTGAGAAGTCCAAATTGGCATCGACTCTACTCATTCCCCAGGAGCCTTCAGGATCTGATGACGCTTCTGGAGCTGCTACTGCTTCGGTCGCGGTTCCGTCAGCTAGTGTTCCAGCTGTTGCCACCGCTATACCAACAAGTGTACCGCCGCTGGCAAGCCAAAAGGATGCTTACTTTCAAGACCTCGAATTTACTTGCAAAGAGCAGTTTTCGCACACGTTTGCGCTCATGCCGCGGCTTTCTGCGCCAGAAGCACTCAAGATGTTGGCACGTACGAAGGAACTTGGCAACTTTATGCTTACGAACCGTCCTTACACCTTCGTTTACTCGACTCCTTCGAAGGATCGCGTTTACCACACATGTTACTTTACTTTGCGGCCGTCATCTCAGCGCCCCTTTGACGAAACAGCTGGATCTGAATCTACCAGCCAAATCTTGGTTGAGGGTGGTTCCCAATCTGCAGGCGCATCATGCCTCGATCTTGTGGTGTGCGCCTTGAGCCCAGTACAGCCTGAGATCAGTGCAAAGTTGTGCGACATCGTCGCGCAGCACTTGTTTGACTACGCCATCACTCGCCTCGCCACTGGTTTGCGCCGCAACCCAAGCCAAGCACTCGACGACCACGACCTCCTCTACATCGCCGGTGTTCCACCACCGGCATCGCCCAGTACTGAACCTCATGTAGTACTACCACATGATACTGTCGACGAAGCCTCGAAAGATGTTGCTTCATCCGTGGTGCAGAGTGCGGATGTAAGTGTCGAGGTGCCTGGTCATAATGAGCCAGTCGGACCTCCACCACGCGTGGCGAAGATAGATGTCATCAGGGACAATAGCGCTACATCTGCCCAGAGTAAAGCCAGCGAGCTAGTGTCAGCAGCCGTGGGTGCATCGCGCATAAAGCAGGTCAAAGTGACGCTACCCGGAGTGGCTGACCCATGGGTTTACGTCCTCCTCTTGCGGCACCTTTTGGTGCGGGGCGGCAACGAACACGCAGCACTCGTCCTGCCCGTAACGAGACCTCGCCCTATGGTGACAACAGCAGCCGCAACCCATGTAGCCAGATCCGACCCGCGCCCGAAATTGTCAGGTTTGCCGATGTCACCTCGCCTTTCGCGCATGCCGCGTGTAAGCCTTGAAGATGAAAAGTCTCCATTGATTTCACATAATGCATTGCCTGGAATTAGTTCAGCTGGAGAAGTATCTTCAGAGCATAGTACTGCCCCACAACTTGGTGGCGAAGTGAGTGCGTCTCAATTTGCGTTTCCAAATCGCACGGCCTCTAACGGACCTCCTTCGCCTGTGGCACGCTCCCTTTGGACTCCACCGCGTCGCTTCAATTCGCTATCTTCGCCGGTGCCTCCACAGAGGCTTGGGCGGGTGCGCAGCGAAAGTGCTCATGTGAATGTACCAAATGAAGAAACTGCTCGCGTCGTGCGGACTTTTACGGACCCATCGGGAGATTTGGCGGATTTATCGACGCGCCGCCGGGCACAAAGTACTTCTGTTATGCCACTAGATTATAGTAGGTCTAATGATGGAGCTGCTGTTGCATCAGATTTTGAGCCTACTACGACCTCAAGCAAAGTCGAAGAAAGAAGCAATTTCGAACCTGGTGACTCCTCAATGGGCACTTGGGTGGATGTTACAGGGCAGACATTTTATTACCGCTCTGACTCCAAAGGTCCTGACTGTGGCCGCGGCATTGCTTTGCTCAACTTATCAATTCTTCTTCCAACTTCAGAGGCACCGGTGTCTCGTGTGCGCACTTGCGCTCCTTCAAAAATGGGTGCTAATGATCATCAACTTGCATCAGAGGCCTTGGCAGCAGTAGGCAATGGCCTTGGATTGATCGTTGAGCCCTGGCATTATGACGAGCGTGCCAACGCTAGCAAGAAAATTTCCTTAGAGGAAACTGTGGATACAGGGGCTGCTAAGGAGTCGCTGGATCAATCTGTCGATGGGTGGCGAGTGGGAATTACCTTATCGACTAGTAGCCGGAGTGGAGTGTCGCTTGAGACGCTCTTGCAAATGGCTCTTGGGCATTTCAAGCAAGCTTTGAGAGAATACCATTTAGAAGCTATCTTAAGACAGCCGTTGCTTCTCAAGAATATTCTTGTTGCAAACACCTCCGAGGACATTGCGACAGCGAGAACGAGTAAAACTGTTGAGCAGAATGAGCTGACTTCGTCGTTAACTCCTTTGCAGACCTTTCCAGTCCTATCATGTACGCGTGATGACGTGGTGTCTTCTAGTTCCAACGATAACGTTTGTGGTTACCCCGATACTGCAGCGGCAGCACTGCTATGGTTGCTCGAGGGCGGTGGAGCAGGCGAGGACCTCGAAGAAAGTGGGCACGCGCATCGTCGAGTCCGCAGCCATCGCCGGAGCCATCGCTTGGGCCACTCAGCGCTTGCCGCTGCCACTGTTGCAGCAACCTCCTCAGAGAGCACCAGCGCTTCTAGCAGCAGCAGCGGTCGCGAGCTGTTTCCTAGCGGGGGCAGTGGAGGCGGCACTGAGCAACGCAATGTAGCCTTTGCTCGAACAGCTCGTCAGGAAGAGTTGCCGCATTGGCTCGTCGGACCATTGCTCGCTGATTTTTTGACCGCTGCTGTGCCAAGTGTAGCCACGCCTGAAGAAGTGGTTGTCTTTCGTCGCAGTCAAGAGCATCATCGAGGCCATGTGTCGGTGGGCCGCGACGGTGGTGATAGCGTAGTGAAAGCGTTTCCGTTCAAGCAATGGGCGCTCTCTGAGGCCCTCGACGATAAAGTTCGCGACTCTTGGCAGGCACTAGCTCACCGTAAAGGAGGTGGTAGCAGCAGTAAAGTTGGCTTCTCAGAGGAAGTACACTCTGCCGATTATGTCCTCGTGTTTGGGTGTAGCAGCGGTGCTGCTGCTGGTGCTTGGGGTAGAAGTGATTTGATGTTTCCGGTGCTTGGCACCAGCGACTGCACCTTACCTGCGCCACAGCAGGTGCCTGCCAAGAACACGCAGGCATCAATGCAGGGAAGTGCTGCCGTAGCACAGTCAACGGCAGCGGCTGAGGCTTTGTTTTCAGTGGCGACGCGGCGAGCAGCGGCAGTGGTATGCGTTGGTGCGCGCGGCGTGTCGTTAGCTACTTACAATCTGGAGCTTGACCGGGGGCTAGCACCTGCTTTAGCCCACGCAGTAGATGCTGCACTCGCGAGAGGTGTTCTGCGCCGAAGGGCTTTACTGCGCCTCTTGTTGCCACCTCTCCTACCACTGCCGCCGCAAGTCGCCAATGGAAACGTTAAGAGATCTAGCGTTGGGTCCTTAAGAGGATTGGTTGCAGTCGACGATCTTGGCAGAAGTGGTGCCCTCGTCTTATCAGCACCTGTGTTAGCAGCCGAGCCTTCTTCAGTTCGCGACGCTGGTTTTAATGCTTTGTCTCAGCTTTTACCCGAGCTTAAACCAGCGCTTACTGCTGCAGCCCGCCTCCCGAAAGTGCTTCTCGCACCTAGCAGTGACGGTCGACCAGGCCTAGCCGTCACGAAAACGGGCACCCTCGAGCTCTTTGTGGGCTGTCATCCATCGACCATAGATAATGGCGACGATGGTGTGGATCCTGGTAGCATAGACCATGAATCTGGTGGGGCTATGGCTACGCCAACGAGCAGTGTGGTGACTGGCAGTGGGACTGTCTCACGGGTACGGCGAAAAGATCGGCGCTTCGGCTCATCTGCTGTTGTGGCAGGGGCGTCAACGTCAGGTGCGACCGAGGAGGCTGGCAAAGGAGACGGCGCAGCGGACTCCCGGAGTAATTCTGACTCGGTGCATTCGGCAGCCGTTGGTGCTTCGACAAGTGAAACTACCACTACTCTCTCGGCACCGCCGCGCCACCGCAACGCTACTGCTGGCGTGACGGACCCTTTGCAAATCGCCAAAATTGCTGCCGCTGGTCGCCGCAGCAAGCGGCAAATGCCACCGCAAATGCTCAAAGCGAATCCGCCTCGGCACTTGACTCGCGCACCTCCTCAACCGATGCCCTTGCCCCCACCTCAAAGTGGCGCCAGCGTATCCTCTACGAATGCTCGTGCGACCGAGTCAAATGAACCACCGTCTCCACCGTCACTGCCTCATGATAAATTGGTGCCCTTTCCATCGCCTACACCTAGCGCAGCAGCCCCAGGAAGAAGTGACGCAGAGCCACTGCAGCCTTTTCCAGGCGCGCCGTCATTGCCGTTTGTGCCCACTCCAGCCGAAGATACTTCGCAAGCACGGAACCGCAACACCTCCGACATCACGACGACCACCAACAGTGTCATGCCAGCAACGCCCACATCTACCCAAGCCTCCTCTGGCCCTTCGCTGGCCCGCAGGAGGTCGTCTTCTTTCTACGATTACGCTACTGAAGACGCAGGCACACAAAGCCAGCATGACACAGGCGCCAACAAAAGCGCAGTGGCACCAGGAACCACGAATGCAGACAGAACCATTAATCATGGTGAGGGCGGCAATAGTGCGTCCCGTAGTAGCCCTACTAGCAATGGCCCAGCAGCGCATGCTGCACCCCATGAAGTGGCCTTTGAGTCAGTGCCCTTGCCATGGGACCCGCTCTTGAAACTAGGACCAGCCGCCCGGCTCCGCCTCAAGAAAGCAAAACAGCAGCAGCCAACTCCTTCTCGCATCGAAGGCCGTGCGCTTGATATCCAAAACGGTAAGAGCGTAGGCGTTGAGTCCACCTTGACAAGTGCCCATACTGAGACAAAATCAGTGCTTTCCTTGCTTCCGCCGGAGCTGTCTGCCTCGTTAGCCCTGCTAGAGCCAGGCAAGGAGGTGGCATCAGATGGTGCGCGTGGTATGCTCACGAGATTGGGCATGGAAGCGGCATCGGCAGCGCTGCTGAGTGCCTCTTTACAGCTTGAGACTCTGCGGGCGCGCAAGCTCGCACACGAACTTGCTCAAGGGCTTCAAGCTCTAGTAGAGACAGCGAAGAGCAACGAAAGGCAGGCGATGGTGGTAACATGGGCAGAAATCCAGCACATGATCAAGAAGCTTAGCCCTTTAGAGAGTGCATGTGCTGCCGTGGTGGATACCCGCGTGTTTGCCGCTGCATCTGTTAAAAGGACTGCAGTCTCTGCAAGTATGAAGGAGCAGACTCAGGAGACATCTGTAGCCGCACAAGCTGCTTCGGAAGGCGCTGCCACTGACGCAGATGTCAACAGGGACGGTGACAGCAATGATGGAAAGGTGGATCCTAGAAGAAACATGCGTGAAGCTACTCTCTCAACCGATGAGGTGCTAGCGGTGTACGCGTCGCATGCGTTGGGTGCTTTGAGAGGGCGCGAAATATCCGTGCAAGGCGATGCGCCTCTTGCTTCATCTTCTTCCACCACTGTTGCATCACACGATTGTCCGCACACGATTCGGTGGTTTGTACTGCCATTAGCAGCGTTGGCACCCGTGCATATGGATGAAGCAGCTATGGCTGATTCTCTTCCGACCACCACGGAAGTGATTGCGACCGATGAGAGTGCTGCGCGACTCTTTGCGTACTTGAAACGCCATCGCGCTGATTCTTCGTCTGAAAATGGATCCCCTTCTGTATTGCCTGATCACCTGCCTTCATCATCAGCAGCGATAGCACCTTCGTTTTCGCCACAACCTGCTTCACCGTCTGAGACAAAACCACCATCTTCAACCTCAACGAAGGCTGGTACTGCGCAGTCCGGAGGCATTTTGTTGGTGCGACTCACTTCAAAGCCCAGAGAGACTTCACTTGATGCGTCATCCAGCAGTGTGTGGGAAGCGAAAGTTGGGATCGGGAGTTGGTCTCCGTATTCGCCTGAAGTGCAGGCGCAGCTAGCTCTAGCACGAGCGGCGGGGGAAGACGAAGTGTGCGGTGTGCGTTTGCCCTCCGGAACCTACACGCTTCGTTTGTCGACCCTCGAGCAGGTAAAACTCATCTTATGATGATCTTAAGAGAATGAAAAAAAAAGCTTTCGTGGCGAGTGCCAGTTTTTATGCTTAATACATGTTTTAAGTACTCTCTTTGATTTAATCTCTTTGTGTGTGGTGTGCTCAGGTCAACGAAGAAACCGGCGCCGTGCGGACGATGCGACGCCTCGGTGGCGATGCTAACGGTAGTGTGGAAGATGACGCAGGGCCTGGGCGAGTCACCCTCTTGGTCAAGGCATGGGCTCTGCCGCTGGAAGCAGCAGCAACGTCAGAGGAGATGGAAGGAAATGCTTTAGCCTCTACCGCAACAGCAGTGAGCGATTCCTCGTTGTCGTCGTCGTCGTCGTTATGGGCTGCGCGCATGCACGGTGTGGACCTCATTCAAGCGTCCGGTGTTCGACAAGCTTTTGTAAACGCTGGCTTGCGTGCGCTAGGTAACACCGTCCATCGCGCCATCGCCACTAATGCTTCGAATTCAAAAGACGCCAACAAACTTGCTGATGTTTCAGCAGCCGCCCAAGATACCAATGGCAACACTGAAGCAGAAGCAAGCCAAGAAACTTCGAATATGATGGCAGCAACAGCAACACCCTGGTCGACGACCCTAGCGCTGAGCTTGGCGCTTGCTCGTTTCATGCGACGCGGACCTTCGGGCCAATGGCCGCTCACAGGGTTGGCGGCCCCATCCATCGTTGCTCTTGGTGGTGCATCAAGCAGCGCAAGCGAGCATACTTTCCTGGTGCAAGGCAGCAGTGGGTGGTGGTTGAAAGCGCCGTTGCCTCATCTAGAGGCAGGGCCTAAGCTCGTGCGTTTCCTGAGAAGCCGCTCCGAGGCCTATGCCTTCAGCGCCCTTACCATGAACAGTTCTTGCAGTAATCGCTGGAGCCGTCACAGTACCGCTCCAAGCAAGCACAAAGGTAGCAGCCGTGACAGTAGTAGTAGCAGCAGCAGCAGCAGAGAAGGGCAATGGTGGTGGGTAGGTTCATTACCGTGGCGCGCGTTTTCGGCTGCTGCACGGGCAGCCGGTGAACCTACGAGACAGTGGACGAAAGTGAAAAAGGCAGCAGCCCCACTCTGTACTTTCTTGGTGTCGGCCAACGACAGCGCTGGCTGGAGTGGCGACGCAAGCCTCCTCTTGATGTTGCGCACGCCAAGTGATGATCATGGTGACATCGGGGAAGCGATGGCGCAAGATACTTCAATAGAGAGCAGTAGTGGAGCTAGTTCCATTTCCCGGTGGGCCACCTCAGCCCAAGCCGTGCAATCCTTGCTTGAAGCGACTCGAGGCCACCTTTGCAGTGTGGTTGAACGCGCGGCATCGGATTTGGCATCGGTTCGTGCTTGGCAAGAGATGCTTCGTAAGAGTCGCGGCGATGATGAGGCAATGAATGATTTAGATCTTTGGGCTCCATTGCTTGGGGAGCGAAGCTCTGAGATAGGCAGCAGCAGAGTCAACAGCACAAGTAGCGCTGCTGCATCCCCAGTAGTTGATGCAGTCGCTTCACAGCCGAACTTTCGTCGTCGCCGCTTGCGTGTGCCCCTTCTGGCTCTCCACGCAGGGCTCACTCAATACACGCCCAAGCAAGGGATTCAAGAAGAAGAGCGTGTGGGCTCATCGGAAGAAGAAGATGAAAGGGGTCATGAGGATGGAGAGGGTGAAGGGCAGGAAGACAGGACCCATGGTCGTGAGGTGGCCATAGCCTCGTCTGTAAGTGCTGGTCTGCAGGCGCTTCTTTTGGCGTGCCCCATTATTCCGTTGAGTGATTTGGACGAGCGTCTCGACACTCTCTTCGTGCCACCATCACCTGACTCTACCCTCGATGGTCCTCACGAGGCACGTGCCCTGGCTGCCTCTTTTATCGGTAGCGGTTTAATTCATAGCACTATGCTAAGCACTCGCAACAACATTTTGTTGAGTCCTGCTGGTGATCTGTGCGTAACATGGGCTGCAGCGCTCGAAAAGTTGAGAACGAAGCACGAAACAACGTCAGGTGCCCAGACTCTACTTTTTGCCGATCCTTTGCCTCTGCTAGGAGACTTGCATATGCCTGTGGTGGAATCAACCTTCTCTGGGTTGGAAGCTGGCAGCGGCACCATAGACGGCAGTCCAGAGATGTCTTCGACCTCAGTGGAGTGCCACATGCTTCTGTTGCCACCACCGCCAACCCTTCGCATTCATACCTTTAGTGACGAGACGTCGCCGCAATTGCCCGATCTAAATCAAAGCGACTTGGAGAGCAAGAAACGAAGTAGTAATGCAAGAAAAGATTCTGCGCGTACATCAGGAACGTGGTCTTCAGAAGATTCCGAGGGGAAAGTAGAAGAAGAAAGCATCCTAGCGCTCTTGGACGCTTTTGAGACTACTGCGAATGGCGCTTTACTTTTGAGCTGGCGCGAGCCCAGCGCCTTGGCTAGCAAGCGACCAGGTGCCGTGCGCGCCCGCGTCTTGTGCGTCAGCGGCGTGCATGCCTCTACGGTCACTCTGAGTGGGGTTCCTTCGTCTTTGTCGCCGCTTTCTTCGACGTCTATGATAGGTGCTGAGAACCCTGGAAGCAGCAGTTCTAACTGCACTGGAAGTCTCGAAGCCCATGTGCAAAGCTTGATGGCAAGTTTTGCTCCTCACCAAGGCGCTGCTTCTTCGGATGCTCAGACGAAAGAAGCACTCGCTGCTGCTGAAGCTATCGAGGTACCGCACGGCTCGGCCGAGCACGAGGCTTGGGATGCTGATGTGCTACCCGAGGGCGCACTGCCAGGCTGGATGATGGGCTCGCTGCCGTGCGGAGTGCGCCGACAAACCTCCAGACGCGAGGACCAGCAGCAATGTATTGTGTCTTGATCAATTAGAACTGGGCGTCAGAACAAACCCCCTTGTCTCCAGTGCGTTCTGCTTCTCGTTTGATACACCCGCTCCCGAGGGCAATGCTTCGATATTATTACTCTGATGAATAACAATTCTAAAAGCCACGAAAATCCCATCGAGCTATTTTACTACGGAACTGTGGCTGTTTGTACTTAGCCCACTTGGATCTCGCTTTGATATATTATAGTGGTTCTGTGATTCTGTGCGCCTCTGCGACTGTGACATCGGCAGCTGCGGCTGTGTTCTCTGCTCTTGCCTTTCTTCTTTCTTTGTTTTGGGGGAGGGCCAACTATTTTAGTACCAATAACCTCGTTTTGTACGTGGAATTAAAGCTTTAAAGATATCCGAGGAACAAACAGAAAGCCAAAGCCCACATGGCCTGGCATGGCCGGCCTTTCTTGGTTGGTGCGCCTATATACCTCAGAGCGAATTTTCTTTGTGTGTGAAGGAATACAGAGCCCACGAGGTCTTACTTGGCACAAAAATGATTGCATGAGCTAAGCGAACAATCCCTTTAAAGCTTGGCAGCGGCTGCGGCATGCAGTCCCATGGCGTGTTGCTCCATCGCTGCGACGTCAGCATCGGTGTTGGCGTTGTACACTTGCTCGAAGCTGTACGGGTTCTCGAGCACCACTTGCTTCCAGGCGTTGCCGCCATCTAAGTCCACTTGTGACTTCATCGACACTGCCGTCAGTTTCTCACCGCCTTCGCTAGCAGCAGCGCCGTCACTTGCAGTTGTGCTCGGGAGCACCGCTGTGGTGAGCACGCTTCCGGGAGTGTCCACCACCAGGTCTTCTTCGGTGGCGACGTTGTACACCAAGCAGCCGGGCGCCACTTTGATGGACTTGGCGGTCACGTTCACCAGGACGCTGCCGTGGCCGGCTTCCACGTGGTTGGTGCGCACCCCCGCCAACAGGGCGCCTTCAATGGACCCCGTGAGCGCTACGGTGCTGCTGATGCAGCTGCCCCCGCTGACGGCCACTGCGTCGGCCACGGAACTGTTGGGGCTCACGCGCGACGCGTCCATCTGAGATGCGTAGCGCATATGATGACGACGAAGGAGGTGTAATATGAGGTAAAGATGGAAGGGTTTGAAAGTCAATAGCACTCCTCAGATTTCCAATCCCTCTTCCGATGGTGATAGCCGAAAGGTAAGAATCCTTCAACATGTATTGATAAGAAGCAGGCTACATGCGGATAAAGGAACTGCGCAACACACAACACACCACACACCCCACACTTCACCTTGAAGTATGAGCGCATGGTGGCAGCCTCGTGGTTGTCGTCGGGCAGCAAGAGCTTCAAGTTGTTGGACATGTACAACTTCAACTGGCCGTAGTCCCACCTGATAGTGTATGGCGAACACATAAACACATAAACACAACAAGTTACGGAAATAAAACTCGAGCAAGGACTAAATTTTTGTTGTGGGCAACTATGCAAATCCAGAAGCCCCGCTCTCCCGATCGTCGCCTACACAGCAATTGCAATCATCACGCGCATTCGCAACATGGCATACCAGTAAGCGTCTGCGCCCACATCCACGGCCCCAAAGAACTTGAGCCCGCCTCCTCCGCTGCTGCTGCCGTCGCCTGGGGCCATCAATTTGGCTTTGCAGGCCTGCATCCGCGCGTGGTGTTTGGTGGACGTAGCGGCGTCTTCGCCCTTTTGAGCCATGAGCTCCACGTAGGCCTCTAGAGTGAGGGTCATGGCCATCCACAGGCCGGGGTCAGTGTCCAATTTGCCCTGATTGAAGGAGGGAG
>Ga0307982_1002726_pt1 | contig 14194 bp, 15 predicted proteins | sample OrgLakmetagen989_FD_201847 | JGI IMG/M metagenome (GOLD analysis project Ga0307982, IMG submission 201847) | Saline water microbial communities from Organic Lake, Antarctica - #989 | ecosystem: Environmental > Aquatic > Non-marine Saline and Alkaline > Saline | place: Antarctica: Organic Lake...
ACTGCGGAGGAAACCCCTTTTCAATTTCATCAATTTTCGTGCTAATGTGATATCAGGTGGTAATGCACGGAGCAGAACCCGCGCCGCCTCGCTCGGTTCAGGTATCGAGAAGAGGAACAGGAAGAAGAGAGTGTTCGTATTCTTCTGATAATTTGCTCGTATTTTTACTTATTTTTGCGAACTCTCTCCATTCGTCCATACTTACGTGTTGAAAAATAAGGATTCGTGTTTAATCCTCTTTCCTTTCCCTTCCTCCTCTGATACTTCACAGGATTTCGCGGCCACGGACCTGGACTCGGGAGGCGGCGCTTGCGTGGGGATCGAGGACCGCGGCCTGTTTCAGGACATCTGCGCGCAGCCTCCTTGGATGGTGGGAGTAGTGCCCGACACTGAGCCTACTGACTGCCCGCCCACTCTACCGGATGCTGCGCCTGATGCCCATTTGAGCCTAGAGTGAGTTTAGAATAATGATGTAGTGTGTATTTGAAGTGAATGCTGATCACCGAGTTTTAGAAGTTGTAAAGACTGCTAACCCCGTCTTTCTTCTTTGACCTCTCAAACTATTTACGTCCACACCTCATAACTTCCTTCTTCTGATTCTTCCACTCTCACCCCCCCCCCCCATCATCAGGTGGGTGCACGGCTTCAACTCCAAGGCGGGGCGACAGACGCTCAACTACACCGCGAGCGGCGAAGTAGTCTATCCCGCGGGCTGTCTGTGTGTGGTGCTCGATTTAAACCTCGGGAGGCAGCGGTACGAGGACTAACTGTAGCGCTATTCGAGTAAACTACGAAAGAGATAATGAGAGTACGCACGCGCCTTATCTCTTGACTGCCATCTACCTGCGTAGCTAATTGTCTCAAGTGTCTTTCTTTCTATTCCATCCAATCGAATCCTCTACTACGCGTGCACTCCTGTAAACATGCAGGTACCTCAACGGCCACTCCGACCTCGTTACTTGCTTGCGGGTGTGGAGTCGGACGGCGCCCCCCCCTCTCCTCTCCGCCACTACCAACGAACAACAGTCCCAAGAGGCCCCTTGTCTCGTGGCCAGCGGTGAAACCGGCCGCATCCCCAAGGTGCTGGTGTGGTCCCCGGGCTCTTCGGAAGATCCCCCCAAGTTACTGGCTTCGCTGAAAGGGTTCCACCAGGGTGGCATTGCACATGTAGCGTGGTCGCCCGACGGAGAGCGCATCGCCACCGGTGAGGAATATGGACTACGAAAGACAGCAAATAGCAATTCAGCATTGAAATTCATGATGTTTCTTGCAGCTTCACTAATGTAGTCGTAGTGGTTGCATGAATCCCATCTCAACTTCACGCACCGCAACATGTACACCACCTCTTAGTCGGCGCCACGGGGCAGCATTGCGTGGCGGTCTATGCCTGGCGGTCCCAGTGGCTGCTGTTCACGGCGGCAGGCGCCGTGCGGCCGATCCTAGACTTGTGCTGGGCCAACGATCGGCGATTCGTGACTTGCGGGGTGGGGCACGTGTCGTTTTGGACTCAGGTGAGAACGATGATGATGATGATGGCGTATCAAGATTGATCCTTATTCTGCTGTACTTTTTTTTGCTGTTGTTGCTGGATGCAGCCCCTCCCTTGCTAATGTTCCTAGTCGCCATTATCTTTTTTCTTGCTTCCCTGCCGCATTGCCTCATCACCCCACGTAATCCGTCACATTCTACACTCACTCTCCCTATCATATTTAGGCCGAAGCTTCGGACCTCGCCAGTCGCGGGAACCCCAAGAAGGCGCTGAGGCAACGGGCGATTCTAGGGCTCAAATCAGGGGGCGGGCCCGGGGCCTCCGGTACAGAGGGGGGCGCCTTACACTTCACCAAGGAGCGAGGCCTCTTTGGGAAGAAGGCCGCGCAGATGCCTTTGCTGTGCTGTCGCCCTTTCGGGCCCGAGCTGCTGCTTACAGGGGGTGGGAGTGGGCATCTAATCGTGTGGGAGGGGCGAGCTGCCCTGCGCTCCGTCAAGGTGAATTGTCTATCCATGTCTCTTTGGTATTGCGTTCGTTTCTCTTGATTATATCTTGGGTGCAATTCTCAAATTGCCATATGCGATGCCTTTATTGTCCGACTCCTATTCATACATTCTTTACATAATTCTATGCTCCTACTCGTACTACTATAATACCAAATCCTTACAGGGCCACAGCGGTGCGGTCACGGCGATGCACGTGATTCCTGCTCGAGAGCCCGAAGCGCGGAGGCAGGGGCTCGCAGGGGGCTTGATCACGGGCTCGACCGACGGGAAGCTGCAACTGTGGAACTCCCGGCTGGAGCTAGGGCGCTGCCTCGATTGCGTGCCTCTGCTCGGCCCGCAGAACCCGCTCGTGCACAGCTGCACCTGGGACGAGCCGAACCATAAGCTGCTGGTCGCCTTTTGGTCCGCCGAAGTGAGTAATACATGTGCATGTCGTACTATGTAATGTGATTGTGAACACAATGGTGGCAGGTGCTGTGCAGGATAGGCTTCTGTTCGTACCTTCTTAATACATATAATATGCAAATTATGCCCGCTGCCTGTTCATGACTTCTATTTCAACAATAAGCATGCCTGTTCACGCACACCCAACTCATATTACCATCCATCCTTTTTTTCCCCTTTTCTACATCTACATGTAAGGTCCACGAGGTGCACGATTCCGAGGAGTTCGACCTGCACGCGGGCCCCATCATTACGGGCCACCATTCTCACCGGGTCTTTGGGGTCTCGTCGAATCCCAACAATGCCAATGAATTCGTGACCGTGGGCGAGGACATGACGGTGTGTATATAGGAGGGGGGTGAGAAGAAAGAGAGAATGAGAAGAGGAGGTTAGAAGACTGGTGTTCGAGAAATGGACTTGAGCTTAAAATGACGTAAAGTGAAAAATCCATTTTTCTTTTCTTTTTATTCGATTTCATTACATTCACCTCTCTTCTTTCGCACCTCTGTACCATAAAACACCACATAACCCCAACCTACCTACCACCCAACCATTGCCAGGTGCGGGTGTGGGACGCGTACCACCACCGCTGCGTGGGGCTGGCAGAGCTCGACACCATGGCGAGATGCGTGGCCTGGAGCCCCAAGGGAGACCTCATTGCGGTAACAAGAGGATGCGAATAATTATGCAGGACTTAAAAGGAATAAATATACCTTACATTAAAAGGAAATGTCTGATTTCTCATTGCTTCGCAACGTCTTATTTCACTTTTTTTGCTTGATCTCTCCTCGCTTCGTAAACCTCTCCGTCTTCACTTCCCTCTTCGTTTTCAGGTGGGCCAAGGCTACGACTCGAGTCAAGGCACGAGCCTGGGGCCCTCCGCCCATCGTCAAGTGAAAGACGGGGCCTTCCTCGTCTTGAAGCGGGGAAAAGGCCTGCACTCAGGCACGGTCCATGTGGGCAACCACGCAGGAGATCATGGCGCCGGGCACGCGCACGGGTTGGCAGTGGTGCACGAGGGCAGGGACTCCAAGGAGTGCATTACATGTGTGAACTTCTCGCCCGACGGGAGCGTCCTGGCGTGCGGGAGCGCCGATAGCTGCGTGTACATTTACGCCAAGGTCAGAGTGAATGGAGTGCAGGGAGGGTTTGAGGGAAATTGAAATACTTTGCTGAAGAAATCGTTCATCTTTTTAATTCTCTCCATGCAACGCTGTTCTCATACCAGTCATTACCTCTTCTTTGTTTACCTGTCTTCTTCTTAACCATATAATTCCCCTCCCCTCCCCTTTCCCAGGACCGCTCCCTCGGCGGTTGGATCGGCGCTGGCAAGTGCCGCGGTTTGCGAGGCGCCGTGCGAGGCGTGGACTTCAGCAAAGACGGCGCCCTGATTCAGGCCTGCGATACCGCGGGGTTCCTCAAATTCTTCATCGCGAAAGGGTCACGAGGGGGCGAAGAAGTGAAGAAGTCGCAAGACCCCGACGCGCAATGGGCCACCCTAAAGGACGTGAAGTGGCACACGCACTCGTGCGTTTACGGGTGGGCTACGCAAGGCTGCTGGAGCACGTACGACGACGGGTGTGACCTCCGGGCTGCCTGCAGGAGTCATCTCGCCAAAGGGGAGCTTCCGTCCACGCAACTCCTCGCTACGGGCGACTCCTACAGTCGAGTGCGGCTGTGGCGCTACCCCGCGGCCACTGCGCAGCCTTGCAGTGCGGACTACCGCGCTCATGGAGGCGGAGGCACCGGTGGAGTGGTGTTCAGTTGCGACAATCAGCGACTGATGTCCGTAGGGCGTGAAGACGGGATTGTGTGCCAGTGGCAAGTAGATACGAGCGGAGGTGCGCCTCTGGATGAAGCTTGCACCGAAGATGTGTTGACGGGCGCACAAACGCACGACCTGAGGGACACCAAGGTTAGTGGTGCCCTTCCTTTATTTTTGCCTTCGGTTGAACGTAATGAATGAGATTTAGATTGGAGACCAGGATGAGGAGGATGAATTGAGAAGTTTGTTGTCACTTCTAACTCCTATTTTGTGAGCGCTTGTTTTTACGCCTACTCGTGCCTTGTCTCCTTCATGTAATAACATCATCAGGACTTCAGCCGTTTGCCGGCAGCCGAAGCCGCCAACATCGACGACCGAACTAAGCTCATGTTTGCCGAGGAGAGAGCTTCAAATGATGATTTCGCGCCCGTGCGGCAGTGGCAAAAGGTAGCGATGGCCCCCTCGCGACCGCCGCCCGAGAAGCTCGACGAGCCGACGGGATCGCTAAGGCTGCAGTGGATGCACGGCCATCGAGCGGGGGACGTGCGGCAGGGCGTCAGGTAATGGAATGTGAATGCGAGTTTGAGTTTGAATCTCAATAGATGAGTGGAAGTACAGTCATGGGTGCGTGAAGTCTAGTATATATGACGGCCGCCGTGTTTACCTGAAACTCTTACTATCTTTCTCTTACACTATCTTCTTCTCCTTCACCAACAATAACCCCCCTCTCCGTTCTAGGTACGCCCGCCCCTGGGGCATGCACCCTGATGCAGCGGCCGCTCAAGCCTCCAAGCGTGGCAGCGGCAACGAAAAGCTGATCACTTTCTTCGGGGGAGCGGTGTCGGCAGTGTTTGAGGTGAGACAATCAATTCTTTAAACACGTCTCTGGAAGTTGGCATCGTATTTTTACGTATTTTATTGGTACACATTATATTTGAGCGTCACAACTTCCGTCTCTCTCTATTTCTTCATTTTCTACCTTAAATCCACTAGGCTGCATCTCGCACCATGTCCTTCCATCGCGAGCATTCGGACGAGGTCCTGTGCTCCGCGGTGCACCCAACCCGCTCTCTGATGGCCACCGGCCAGCAAGGCAAAACCCCTTTCGTGCTCGTGTGGGACTACCGCAACACTCTGAAGCCACCGGTGCCGCCGAACTCCTCGGGCATGAGTCCGGCCGCTAGTCTAGGGGAACGCTCCCCTACCAAAGAGTCCCTCGTCGCTCTGATAGGCGCTCATAGGCGCGGCGTGACGCACTTGTGCTTCAGCCCTTGTGGCCGCTACCTAGCCTCGACTAGCTGTGACGACTGGCACTCGCTAGTGGTGCACGACTGGGAAGCCACCACTGTGTTGCTCAACCGACCGACCAGCAAAGACAAGGTGTTTGACCTCGCGTTTGTGCCGCCCCCGCCCCCGCAACATTCGGCCGAAGAGATGGAGAGGATGCCATCCCCCCCCCTAGAATTGGTGCAATGCGGCGTGAATTTGCTTCGGTTTTGGACGCTGAGCGATGGGGGGCACAACGCCACCTGGCAGAGTGCGACTCTAGGCGCGGAAGGACAGTGGCAGACCTTTTTGTGCGTGGGGTTCATTGGCGTCGATCCATGGGGCGCCACTAGCAACGCCTCTACTGGGGCTGCACACCCGCAGAAGCCTCGTCTGAATGGGATGCGCACCGTGGTGGGGTGCCAGGACGGCAGTTTGTACCTCTTTGCGGGGGCGCAGCTGTCCAAGGAGGTGCCGGTGCACACGGGGCCAGTGAATGTATTGAGCTGCCAAGGCGATGTGCTCGCGACCGGAGGGCATGATGGCCTCATTAAGGTAAGCGCCTCGTCGTATCATATTCGTGTATTTTTCTCAAGAAATTATGTCAAGATATCGCCACTTTGTGTCGTCTCTTGAGCTATTTCATTACCTTCGCCCTTTGTCGACTTCCTTTCATTGAGCATCTTTGCTAACGGTGTATATAGATCTGGAAGTACGCGGACAAGACCAGAACCTTAACGGTCACCTGCGTGATCGACGTAGCGGTGCACGGGTCCGTGGGGCCCATCGTGAGGTCCCTGGACTTTGACGCAGCCAACATGCGTGTCCTCACCTCCACCCTAGCGGCCGAGGTGTTTGAGCTGAGCGCGAGGGACGGCACCAACTGTATGGTGGGTGGGGGGCCACTGCTGCAGGGACACGCGCACTCGGACTTGGATTGCGAACTGCACGGATTAGCACCTCACCCAACCAGCGCTAGGTGGGACACCAATGCTCTTGATTTATGATTTGACTCAATTTGCTGATCTAATTAAGCCTTTTCTTGCTTCTTTTTCTTTCTGTGGCTACTAATTCCCCTCATGTGCATGAGTCCTCATCTTCATCATTTCTATCCTTCCTGACTCTATTCCTCCTTTTGAATCCACCCTTCTCTTTTCAAGCTTCGTCACGGTGGGGGATGACGCGACTCTTCGCATTTGGGACGCCAACAAGAAGGAAGTGGTCTCCATGACCAGCCTCGAAGCTCCATCTCGGTGCGTGGCCTACAGCCCTTCCGGAGGCCACCTAGCTGTGGGATTCGGATGCCCAATCAAAAAGAACGCCAAGCAGCCGGACGGGAAATGGGTGATTCTGGGGACCAGCGATTTCGGGGTGCAGCACTCGGGGCAAACCGACGGCAACAAGCCCTTAACGTGCTGTGCCTGGTCGCCGAGTGGCTCGATTCTCGCGTTTGGCAGTTTGGACAACAAGGTGTACTTGTACAACGCTGACGATGGCTTTGCCCTAAAAGGCGCGGCGGTAGCGCACAACTTCCCGATTCGAAGCGTGGACTTCTCGAAAAACTCGCAGTACATCGTCAGCAACTGCAGCGGCTTCGCGACTTGTTATGTGGAAGCGGACAGCGGGGCTGAAGTGAAGGACTTGACCAAAATTCGCGACGTCAAGTGGAACTCCTGCACTGGTCCCATGCAGTGGGCCACGCAAGGCGTGTGGCCGCCCCAGGCCGACGGGACCGACGTTGTGACATGTGACGCGATGCACATGTACCCGTCCTCGAGCAGTGGCAGTGGCAACGCGCATCAACAGGGAGTCGTGGCCACCGGAGATAGTTTCGGAAGGCTGAAATTGTGGCGCTACCCTGTGGATTCCTCCCTGGTAAGTATGTGCACACTTGTTTGCGCAATGATATGATATTTACATGCCTTGCACCGCTTTACATTTTTAATAAATTTCTGCACGTTATTCGCGTATTCTTTGCTTTCTTGCGCCTCCCTCATCCACTGTTATCAATTTCCCTGCGTGTCCTTCTCTATCAGGCCATGCACAAATTGTACCGAGCGCACAGCGCCTCATCTCCCGCTGCGTGGAGTCACAAGGGGCGCACGCCTCGCCCTCTGCCGGCGCCCATGCCCGCTTTGACTGGAGAAGGGTGGGCAGGCCTAAGCAAAGTGCGATGGGTGAACGGGGGCAAGCATCTGATCTCGATGAGTGGCAAAGAGAAAGTGCTCTTTCAGTGGGCGTTTGATCAGGACGAGCCAGGTTTACACGATGCCATGCACACGAGTCCGTTTGCGCCCAAAGTTGATCCAAGATACGCCAAGCAGGTAATGAATGCAGATGTTTGAGTGAGGAAGGGAGATGAGGTGTAATGCTTTTACTACAAAAGTAGAAGCTTGTGCTCTAACCAATAAGAGTCATGATTTAACCAATAAGGTTTTTTTTCAAAGGGATTTTCTATCAACTTGTTCTTTCGTTCATTTTACATGTGCCTGTCTCTTTATAAGGTCCTAGGAGCTGACGCGGAGCCCGAGGCCATGGAGGGCCTAGGCGCCGCCGAAGCAGCAGCGGAGTCTCTGCTAGAGGACGCGGCGATCGAGGCCGCGAAGAGTGGCAAAAAGAAGAGCAAGAAGAAGAAGGACGGGAGCAGCAAAGGCAGCAGTGCAGGCAGTCATTTCGACGACGAAGACGACGAGAGCCACGACGAGAACGGGAACGAGATTGGCAGCGTAGCGATGATTAACGCAGCTTCTGTGGAGATGCCGTGGCTGAGTGCGATGGTGGAGCCGTCGGATATGGAGGTCTACGGTAACCTGGAAGCCACCCCTAACATTCAGGTGAGTTGCTTGCTGTATATTCAAATACAATCTGTCAAATTAAGTGCATTATCTTAGTATGAGAAAGCGGCTTTCTTTTACACTGATATGTTTCGATTCGCTTCTATTTTACTGCCGTTCTAGTTCCATTCACCACGAGACCTCACAATCACTTTTCTTTCTTTTTCTATCCTTTCGATCAAAATCACCCGCAACTCTTCACACACACACCTCTCACATCGACAGGCCCTCTCCTTGGAGCGCGCTTTCGGTGTGCAGTCTTCGCCTCCTGGCTCTCGGTCCCCTTGCCTAGGCTACACTTCCGCAGGCCATCCCATCTGGGCCTGCGGGGGCAGTTTCGTGGCCTGTTTGGACAAGCAGACCAACTCCCAACGGCTCTTTCGGGGCCACGCCGGCACTCCCGTCAGCTGTGTAGCCGCTAGCCCCTGCGGGCGCTACGTAGCGTCTGGCGAGCGGGCGGCGAGGCCTCTAGTGCGGGTGTGGGACGCAGCGGGGTGTGTGGAGCTAGCAGTGTTGGGACCTTTCCACAGAGGAGGTGTAGCGTGCTTGGCGTGGTCTGCTGACGGACGAAGAATCGTGTCGGTAAGAGTGTGTTGTTTTTATTTCGTAGCGTCACCTTAGTATGTTTCTTATTTTCACTGCAAGCGTACTAAAGTACAATGTCTTTCCTATTTGAAGCGAATAGAGGCGAAATTCCCTTCCCCAGCTTTTCCTTCTAACCAAAATTTCCATCCTCATTTCTCTTCATCACTAGGTGGGGTCGGACCTGGAGCATTCGGTGGTGCTCTGGGGCACTCTGACGGGTCTCTGGGAAGACGCACGGAAGCTGTCGTCTTTACCCTCCTCAGGAGGGGGAAACGACGGCTTGACCCAGTTCGCCACTAGCCGCCCTTTAGCGAGCAAGCTAGCGTACGCGCCCGGAGATGCAAGGCCCACCTACTTCGCCACCTTTCTGGACCCGACCTGCTGGGGGCCGGGGGGGCTGTACAACCAGCCGGAGGTGAGTAAGAGATGGAGGAAGATGGAGAAGGAAGAGTGCAGTGGTGGACATGGAAACTTGAGTCGTCGTCTTTTTGAATAATAATATTCAATACTTACTTTTTTGTTCGTCTATTTCTACCTTAACAAAATGACACAGGTCGATCTGCAGAATCCCCCACCTCGGCACCCAGGATATCTCTTCGCTACGGTAAATGTAGCGTCTATTTAACATATGAATAATGTATTCGAGCAACTTCCCCTGTCATAAGCCAACATCCACATTGGTGGATGTGCTGCTTCTGTGTGCTCATTCTTACGCGCGTTCTGAGAACTTCTTCGCCTTCATCTTTGACTTTAAAATCTCACTACAGGGCGGAGTGGACTTCGTCAAGTTTTGGAGTGCGGAAGGTCGCACGATAACCTCGGAGAAAGGGCTCTGGGGCGCAGCTGCTCGCGCGCAACCACTGCTCTGTGGCGCGTCTGCGGGGCCTCGACTGGTGTGCGGGAGCTTGAGCGGCCATTTGTACGCTTTCCGAGGCCGTGCTTGCGAGAAGGTGCTGCCTGCGCACGAAGGCGCAGTAGGGTCGGTCTGGGCGTCGACTTTCAGAGATGGGCAAGGCGGGCGAGTGGTGTCGTGTGGGCTCGAGGACGGGCAGGTGATATGACGATGGAGGATAGATGGAGGAAGCTTGACATCTAGATTGACGCTGGTTGAGTTGTGGGTTGCAGTATGACTGCTTCGTTTTCAATGCTTGCCTAAAGCATATCTCACCACTGTATGAGATTGATGCACACACCTTCTATCAACGTCTCTTTCATTCCCTTTCCAATATCTGACAATGTACGTGACACCATATTAGGTGCGGGTCTTCAACGAGAAGCTCGAGCAGAGTGGCACTTTTGACATCCACCTAGCCGATGTGCCCCCTCTACTCTCAGGCCTCCGGGCGGTGTGCGGTCGTTTAGGCTTTGGCGTGCGGGCGGGCAGCGAGGGCAGCGGGGAGTTTGTGAGCACCGTGCTGGTGGGCGCAACTAGCGGGGAAATCTACGAACTGAGCGTGGAGACGGGTGAGTGAAGATAATATGAGGAAGACGAGTAGAGGGGTTAATCGAAGAGGAGAATAAGGTGGTTGTAAAATGTTTGTTCGAGAGTATACCGTAATTTTTCATCTCGTTCGTCATGCCTCTAACGCACGATCAAAATCCATACCTTTGCCTGTACACTCACCCCTGCACTACATGTACTCTACTCCACCTCCGCACATGTATGCAGCCTCGTGGTCCCTGTTGGTAGAGGGCCATTTCAGCAACGTGGAGTCGGACGGCGCTCTAGGGGAGGCCTGGGGCCTAGACCCCCACCCGACGTCGGCCGACATCGTGGCTACATGTGGCGACGACGCCACGGTGCGCGTGTGGTCCATCGGGGCGGGGCGGCTGCTGCGAAAAGCTCAATTAGACGCCTGCTGCCGGTAGGATATGAGATTAAGGGTGAGGGAGAAGGGAGGAAAACTGAAGAGTGCACAGGAGATAGAGCGCCTGTGTTGTCACAAAGATATTTACATCTTTCTTTCTGAACAACGTGCAGATCATTATCATCATTCCAGACCCATTATTCTTAGACAATCTCCCTTTCCTTATATTTGCGTCTATTATCCATGCATTACATGTGCTCCCTTCAGGTGCGTGGCGTGGTCGCCCGACGGTCAGTTGTTGATCGTGGGCCTCGGGGGCTCCCCTGTACCCGGGCGAGGCAAGCAGAGCAAGGACGGGGTCTTCGTGGTGCTCAATGCCCTCACCATGGAGGTAGGACTACATGCGTGCGTGCATTGCGGCCAGGGCAAGGTGTTCGTGTAAAACATTGAATACACGCCCAAATCAATCAATCAACCAACCGATTGATTGCAATCAATTGATTGACCGTCATCATCGCCACCGTACCTCATCTCATCACCCTTATCCTTACTCCATCACCTACATGTATAGGTGGTGCACGAGGCCCGCGACGCTAAGCATTGGCTCCGGGACGTCTCCTTCGCGCCGGACGGCCAAACCTTCGCCATTGCGAGCCAAGACGCCACCGCCTACCTCTACGACACGCGCTCTGTGGGGCTACGAGCGAAATGCACGAATTTGAAGGGACCGGCCATGCGCGTGGACTTCAGGTACCGCAGAGAATCTTCTTCTTTAGCTTTTTGTGCTGTGAAATTGCTTTAGACTTCCTTGCTCAACCTCTTTTCTGTATCTCTTTCTCAATGAACTTCATTTTGATTTTGATTGACGATCTACTTTAAGCTCTTATTTCCTTCTTCTCCTCCTCCATCTTGTACTTCTCTTCTTTCAATTCGCAGCTCTGACGGCGCCTACGTACAAGTTGCGGGCGGCATTGGGTCCGGGCATGAGTTGCTGTACTTCGGCGCGGGCGACGGCACCCCCTTCAGCCTGCCTTCTCAGCTCAAGAACGTGAAGTGGGGTGCGTGGACCGCGCGGTGCGGGTGGCCGGTACAGGGGTGCTGGCCGAAAACCAGCAAGGAGTCCAGCGACAGCACCAATGGCAGCAGTGGCGGTGGAGCAGCGAGTGTAGAGCCCTCGTGCGCGCACCGCAGCAAAGCCTGGGATCTCCTCGCCGCGGGGTATGAAATAGTTCAAACGATATTATATTAGAGATAAGAGCGCCATCTGGACTGCATATACTCACAGTACAATAATATAGATCGAATGCACTTGTGCTCGTACTTTTGTCTGCCCCTTGATCGTCTTCCCCATTCATCTCCTCTTTCCTTCATCTTCCAGCTACGGCGACGGGAAAGTGTGCGTGCGGCGCTACCCCGCCATTCAGAAAGAGGCCCCACATGTAAGCGTGGCCGCGCATGCGGGATCTGTGGCCCACGTGAAGTTTACACGTGATGGGAGGCGCTTGCTGAGCCTCGGGCAGAAAGACCGCTGCTTGTTGGTTTGGAAGGTAAGATTATGTATGCACCGTCCATATAGACACTTCCTTTTTGAACGCTCAAAGACGCAACCTCTATGCTCTCCTCTTTTTCCTGCATATCATCATAAACTGTTCACATGTGCGATCGATCTCTCAGGTGTGGTCTCCCTCTGAGCCTCTATCCAACGACGCCTACGCTGACAACGGCCTTCTCCAGATCCCTCTAGCTCTTCAACTGAAAGCCAACAAGAACAAGCACTCCTCCTCGTCAACCTCGTCACAGCGGTCGAAGGACAAACGCAACAATGACAATAGCAGCTTAAGCGGAGGAGACGGTGTGGACGAGTCCGTGACTACTATATTAGCGTCGGCCTCGCAGTCAGCGAATGGTCTTGTGGGATCTCAAGTGATCTTGCACGGGCTGATCGAGCGGCCGGAGTTGAACGGGTGCTTGGGAGTGGTCACTTCCTTCAGCCCTGAGGGAATTGGCGGAGGAATGCCGCTCTCAGCAGCCAGTGGCAAAGGAGCGAAGCTGACTACAGCCTCGTCACAAGCACGCTACACGGTGAGAGAGGATGAGATCAAGATGAGGAATTAGGTGTATGCTCATATTTACGCACACACATTGATACGTATCGCTGTCCTTCTTAACCCCTTTCTACCCTTACTGTCCACGTGTGTATCTATCAGGTGCGGCTGGCCGAGATTTCCGAGAACCACGACACTGCGATTGCAGGAGCGTTTGTGCAAATCAAGCCGGGAAATCTGAGGCGTGCGCCGATTGACACAGATAAAGGGGGCGGGAGTGATTCCGACATCGACTTTTAGGACACAAGAAGTAGGGAGCAAGAAGAAAAGGTCTCAGCAGCGCTGTAGATGAATGAGATGCATAGAAGTATTTGCTGACTGAAGTGATTTGTAGCGCGCAAGAGAGCGGCCTCCGTGTATAAATAATTCCCGAGATTCTATTTCTGATAAGTTCCTCGTTTCTACACCACCAATTTGGGGATTAAGGTATTGGAAGTACGTGGAACATACGCTAGGTTCGGATTTCCGTGTGAATTACGCGTAAATCACGCGGAAAGTGAATTACCTACGTTACTGAAGTGATTCACGTACGTGAATTAAGCCATTTTGCAGTGACGTCAGCAGAAGGCCGGAGAGCCACCCCCCTAAGCGCCCTTCATCTTCATCAACCTTCATCTACGCCGCGCAGACGCGCCCAGACCCACCCCGCAAGAAGCAAGGCCCCTGCCAGTGAAATTTGCGGCTCTAGTGGCGAGATAAGTGCATAATACACAAAGAAAGATATTCAAACCCATGGCTATTGGCCGTTAGCACCGCAGCAGAACCCGTGCCCGCAGGCATTTAAGTAGGGAAGGATTACGAGGGACGAAGTAAATCCTGCGCCAAATATTAATACGACAAACACCACTAATCCACTAAATAACACCATACCACACCCCAGTCGAACTAATTTCAATTCACGATTGGTTTACAGGGTGGGGTTAGGGTTAGGGTTGGTGTTTATTTCTGTCTAAATTGGACTACATGTGGCTTAAAATAAGTGCTTATTCGAATTTAAGCCCCACTGGGGTGTGCTCTCAATAACACCTAACACCGAATTTCCGTATTTTTACTGCGCATATACGGCACGTGAATTGCGCGTGAATCGTGAAGTGAATTTATAGCCCTGGCGCGTGAATCGCGCGTGGACGTGAATTTGTGGATCGTAACCTTAAACATACGCGACTTAAGTGCTTATGGCCTAAATTTCAGAAACGGCTTTCGGCCGTAGCAGGCAGCTAAACTAAAAGTAATCATGCATCGAGCCACCTCTACTCTTTACGCCTTGTTATGTGCTATTTAACCTCGCTTACTGCCACATATAGAGGCCAGTGATTCTCGATTTATTTTTGCCTTATTTTTGCCTTTTCTTTGAACTAATTGAAACATCCATTCCTTCTACCTAAAATCCAT
>Ga0307982_1002729_pt1 | contig 14176 bp, 20 predicted proteins | sample OrgLakmetagen989_FD_201847 | JGI IMG/M metagenome (GOLD analysis project Ga0307982, IMG submission 201847) | Saline water microbial communities from Organic Lake, Antarctica - #989 | ecosystem: Environmental > Aquatic > Non-marine Saline and Alkaline > Saline | place: Antarctica: Organic Lake...
GAGCTAACCACGGACTTCTTGCATGGGCGGTAGAATTTACGACAGGTTCATGCGCCAGATACTTTGTGCTCAGGGGCGATAAGCTACTACTTCAGAGAGCTCGTATGTAGTATCTCATACGCTCTCGACTCTTGATGCTTCCCAGGCGCGCAATGGATCGAGTTAGCTACTATCCAGGAATGCATCAGGCTATAGGAAGCTCGCGCATAGATTTCACCCACAACGAAGCAGCACGAGTTGACATTGAAGACCGATGAACGCTCGGGTATCCGGAGGTTGAAATACGTTCTACTAGAAGGCGCACCATCGAACAGACGAATGCTCCATTTTTATTGCGGGTCCACGAGCTAGCTAGAGCTAGAGCTAGCTAGCTACTAGCTACTGTAGTAGCACCTCGTGATGAGAATAATGCAAAAATTCAAGCGAACCTCCTAAGCGATCCCAAGCGTGCGTATGAGCTCCTATTTGTACACTGTACAGTACTACAGTACTGCATGGATGGAGATTGTAGAAAATGGCATGGCTTCCTCTATTACGATGAGCGCTAAATAGTGCTAGGAGTTTATTTTATCTAGCGCTGAGGGTAACACAATGGGCGGGCAGTTTTCGATGGGCATGGTGCCAGAAGAGCTCGAATCTCTAAGCCGCTATTCGATTCTCGAGCAATGTCACCGCAAGTACCTCAAAGTTATCCATCAACGCCAAGCGGATGATCCTGGGCACTTCATCAGGTAGAGCACTTCTTAAGAAACCACGTAAATAAGTGAGAATTAGAAAAGGGTTGAGGGTTTGAGAGGCAATTATTTTAATGATTTGTATCTAGCTTTCGCTCTTTGACTGGTTTCGATCCCTTTTCCTTTGTGACACCCACGCTTGCGTTGGTGCTCATACAGTTACAGCGTGTTTCGGTCGGTGTTTCCTCTCGAGCCTGCCGTCGCTCACAAGTGCTTCCTCAAGTACTTTCAGCGCAGCGATGATGGAGAAGCAGAAGTGGAAAATCGTGAGGCGTTGGTGGCGGAAGTATGGGGCGCTCTCGTGCTCGTGTCGTTGGTGGACGTTTCCGTTAAGGTTTGTTGCAAACTTTTCGATTTTCGAATACCGAGGAACTAGGTATAAGCGTAAAGAGAACAATTCTTCAGTGTACATCTACCGCATTCATCCCTATTATTGTATTTTCACAGGTGCACTTCCTGTTCGCACTCCACGATCGAGACAAGGACAGGCGGTTGAACAAGATTGAGCTGACCATAGCCATGGAAACGGCGACCTGGGCTCTTGCGAGGCTGAAACGAAACCCTTTCCCACCGCCCGCTCGTCTTATTGCCAAAGTAAGAGTGAAAGTGTTGAATTGAGAAGGGTGTGGTAGTGCACATACCTGTAATGGGTGTAATAGGTAGTGGCTTCTAGCCTTCGTCGTTTTGTACATCGTTGGTGTACTCAACTCACAACTCTTTGGCCATGATGTGCGTGTGCTCCAATGTTAGATCGTGGACGAAATTTGGGTTGCAGACACGACGAATTTGAACGAAAGAAATGAGGTGTACTTCTGAACTACTATTCAATTCTTTCTTCTCGTTTATTTACTTGCAATACACACTTTCTCTGACGACATTCACCGTTCTTTGCTTTGCTCTTCGATGCGGATGGGTGACAAAAACTTCATCTAGGTGGACTGCACCTCTGTGCTCTCGTATTTCTTGGCCGACAAAAAGTGCCTCAAGTACTTTCAGAACTTGGAAGTCGGCGCCTTCGATGCGGGCGCTATCATCCGTCGCCAGGAGGCCATCTTGCTCGAATTGGCTACTGTTGACGCTCGCCTCGCAGAATTCGACAGTGACGCGCAGTGGGCTGGGGCGGCTGAGAGGCGATACAGGGAGGAGCGAGGTGGTGACCTAGCTCTAGGGTTGTTGAGGCCGATGGCAGTGGATGACGACAAGCGAGAAACTGTGAGCGATGCGAAGACGCTCTATGCCCTGGCTCGACCACAGGTATTGTAAAGTGGGTGATATAGATGTACCCATGCTCTAGGAAGATTCGCTGAAATTGCTTTATTCGATCAGTTGTGAACCTTTGTGTGCTATTTAATCATCTGCGTGCCTACTACTCTTGATGCAACCGTAATCGTCACCATTGATCTTGATTCGTCTTTGATTGACTCCTTTCGACTACTTATTTGTTTGGGGGCACAGAGTGACATGATTCCGCTTCCTGCCTCGAATGACATGACGGTGTTTGGAGGCAGTATTGAGCCGATTGAGGACGAGCAAAGAGGCGACAGGAAAAGCAATCGAAGTCGTGGAGCTAGTCGAGGCAAGAGTCCCGACAACAAGGGTCGAGTTCAAAGCCCGAATAGCGATAACAAGGCAGCTAGCAACACTAGGAGTAGTGGTAATAATGTGAAAGCGATTGCGTCATCAGCATCTCAACCATCCACGAGAGCTACCACTGCCGCAACGAATGCTCCAACGCATGAAAATCACGACCCCTCCTCCTCATCTGATGCCAAGAGCCCGTTAGCAGATCCCGCCGCAGCACGCGACGAGAATGACATAGAGGCGATGGCGAGAGCAGTGCAAATGGAAAGACGCAACGCCCGGAGTGCTGCGAAAATGCTGGCCGTGGCCAAGCAGGTCTGAATTTCTGCTAATCAACACTTAGATAGCGGCATCTTTATTTGAACTGAATCGCATATCCATAGTAGTATGTCCCATTTATGGTACCTTTCTGCTCTTCTTTGTCTATTCAAGGCATGCATTCGTGTCCGTGCATACGATGCTCACTTTTTCCTCTCTCTTCACGTCTCATTTACTTCTCACCTATCTGCAGACCAAAGCTCCCGAAGCCAAAGCCTTCAGCCGCGGCACGGACCACAGCCTCGAGGCCATGTACACCAAGCATTTAGCGAAAGCCGAGGCGGCGAGAGCGAGCCGGGAAGCTGCGAAACAACAAGGGGTGGATCTGGAGGCTTTAGCTTCGGGAGTGGAGGAAGCAGCGGCCATCGGAAGGATGAAAGCGTTTTGGAGCACCTTAGCCGACTCTAGAACTGGCATGGCTCAGGTGTGCATTTGAAGAGTCATTGACATGCGCCAACATAAATTACTTTCAATACACTTCCCGTGTCATGCATAATGCTCTTCATTTTGCAACCTAAATCCACACGATCAAAAGGTCGATTTGGACACGTTTGAAGATTTATGGGAAGCCGGCACGGGCGAATTGCTGTCGGATGCCGAGGCGTCGAGTCTGTTGTTTGACGTGATTGGCAAGGACGCGAACCAGCTAGGCGAACACGTGTTCTCAAGCATGGTCAAGGTGTACCGCTACCGCCGGCAGGTCAGAAGTGCTGGTTTTCTTTTTTGCTTGTTGTTGTTGTTGTAATCGTTGCACACACAATATAGCATGGAGGCATTCAGATAATCAGAATCAAATCTTGCAGTACTGTCTATTTTGTTCAGAACTTTTTCCTCGCCATTCACTCAGGCTATGAAGAATGCGATTGCAGTAAACTGGTCATCATTTTTCTCACAAAATCAATATACCTGCTAGGCCCTGAAAGATGCCGCCAAGGCAGCGCCCCCTCCCTGGGAGCAAGTGCTTCTAAGAGCTCAATCTAGCTTGGTGCACCAGCCAGCAGCATGGATCGCCGCTCGCTCACAAGCCTACCAGACAGCAGGCCGCCGACGCAAGCACGAGGCCTTGTACATGGAGGATGAAGCAGCTGCAGCCGCCGCACAGCAGGCCGCCGCTGAAGCTGCCGCTGAGAAGGCAGCTGCTGAGAAGGCCGCGGCTATGAAAGAAAAACGAAAAGAGAAACGCAAGCACGAAAAACACCGCGCACATGTGCTGAGTCAGGTGAGATGAAAGAGGTAATATTTAGCTGGAGGAAGTTCTGAGAGGTGCTCTTTGAATTCAGTTTATACCATCAATTGGAATTCCTTATTGTTTCACGCAATGTTCGATTAAATGCTCAATGAAGTATGTGCGATTGCATGCGCATTGTGTGTGCATTTGTGCACATCTCACTTAATCATAATCTGGCATAATCTTCCAAAGGCCGAAGCTTTAAGTGACCCGAGCTTGATTGAAGCTCTGGAGGCTGAAGAGGCGGCGCGAGAAGCATCTCTAGCCGCAGATGCCAAGGCTGTTATGGAGGCCAAAGCAGCAGAACAAGAGGCGATCGACGCCAAGCATCGAGGCATGAATGGGTGGCCTCCGTCGAACTTGACCTTAGGCCCACAAGAAGCCAAATCCATTGGGATTTTACCCCATCAAGAATGGCGCTCGACTGACTCGGTGGGAAATGAGGGCATCCACCCGTACTGAAGTTGTATTTGCATATTTCTATGCGACTGCTCCATCTCGCGGCGTCTCTTCTTTTTACTGGCTTTTTTAAAATTCAGAAAATTTCTTTCAAGAAACTGAGGGAAGGGATGGCGAATGCAGCATTCTATAACACCCTCACTCTTTTTTCGTAGGTTTACTACACCATCGATGAAGCAGCTCTAGAAGTGGCGGGGAATTGGATCCCGAAGAGCTTGCGAAAAGACGCACAGAGAGTAGGCATAACCTGGCCGAAAGCGCCTAAGAGGCCAGGTGATGACGATAATGACGACGACGACGATACGATAACGACGAAAGGGTCGCATGGCAAAGGCAAAGGTATCGGTGGTGCAGCAGCAGCAGTTGCGAAGCCAAAGAAGGGAGCCGATCATCATGACGAAGAAGAAGGTGAAGAAGGCGGCGAAGACGACGAGGAAGAAGCCCCTGACTTTGGGACCTTGCCGCGCGAAGCCGCCATCAACTTGAGCATGGCCGCTGGGCACATGCTAGAGCCCAAGGCGCGTATCACAGTCGAGTTGTTGGGTGCAGCGGGCTCTGGGCCCGGCTTAGTGCAATTGACGGCGTCGGAAGCAGTGGAGGAAGCCAAGTAAATACTAAATTAGGGAATATTTCATGCGTGAAAAGGCTGGTGCACTCATTGCCATATAACCAATGACACATGTTTCTATTACGTTTTTTCCTCATTCTTGCTCAAATATGTGAACATATCTGCCAGGTTCGCCAAAATGTTGCCGGTAGAGGCAGCAGTGGCGCGAGCTGCGGCGGGCAAAGAAAAAGCAGAAGCCCGAGGGCAATCCATATTACCCGACGAGGAACCGTTGACCACTAACGCCGCGAGACTGCTGAAAGAGTTGCAAGAAGACCAGGCATTGTCGAGGGCCAACTTTCAAAATGCGGGCAAAGAGGAAGCAGAATCCGCTTTTTTAGCGGGTCTCACAAGCAGTGGCAACGATGTTGGCGATGGAGAAGGAGGAGGCCAAAACGATGGAGACGGAGATGAGAAGAAAGCCGAGTACACATTCTTTGACAAATTTGTGGCGAAAGGGGTCACGTGGATTGATTTGGAGACGCATTTCGGCGGCGACCCTGACCATTTGCCGCTGTTGAGGAAGCTGACTAAGCAGGTACAAGCTTCATGTGCATATAGATCAATACCTTGACCTTCAGCGAACCATTCAATACGTTGAATTGCAGTTTTAAGTACCTAAATATCTGCATTCCGATGTCTCACCCCTCAAATTACTGATGAATGCTGCAATTCACTCTGTAGATCCAAGCCTTCCTCGACGCGCTCGTGCCCGACGACACCACGCCCATCGCTGAAATCGCGCGCTGCCGCCTGGTGCGGTGCCGTGTCAACAAGACCGATTTGAGGGCCCAGAGGCGCAAAAAGGACCTCGCAGCCCACGCAAGTGCAATGAAAGAAGCCCACAAACAAGCCAGCAAACAGGCGCAGGCAAAGGGTGAAAATTACGTGAAACCAAAAAAGGCCAAACCCAAAAAGAATGCGAAAAACCCCGATGGGTCTCCGATGGAAGTTCTGGAAGAAGACTTCTCGTTTCAGTACATCATTCGAATTTGCTTCTTTTCGTCGGTGGATCCCGTCGGTAATTCCGAAGAGGCTTACAAGGAAGGAATGAATGCCGAAGCACAGACCTGGCAGGGAGAGCTCGCGAGGCCCTATGTGCCCAAGAAGGAAGACGATGAGTGGCAGAGAGGCAAACAAAGAAAAGTAACGGATTCGCCTCTACCCGATGAAACGGCCAACAAACGCATGTCGATCGCCGAGATCAGCGCGGGTGGCAGTGCAGCGGCCGCGGAGCGAGCAGCGAAATTGGGTGAGGCGGCAGCGGCGGCAGAGTTGGAGGCGGACGAGGCAGAAGAGGAGAATGTGGAGAAGTTTGAAACGCCGCGAGAAGACGATGATGAAGAGGTGCATGTGCACGTTTGCAAGAAAGATATTCTGTAGGCGCATCATACCAAAATAAATCTCAAATTTGCATTCGTTCCTTCGGATCGTTTCATTTGCTCCCCTACTTTTTGCTTTCTATCCTAGGAGTTGCCGACGCCCACTTTAGCGGAGTCCATAGAAGTGCTTCGCTTATCTGCGGACCTCTCCGTAGGATGGAAAGAATTGTATGAGCTGGGCAAGAAGTATGCTTACTTGAGGAGGCGGCTGTATGGCGTGCAGGTGAATTCGAACATTGAGTCCAAGAAAAATAGCCAGAATAGTACTGCAATGAATTTGATGATTCGTCCATTCACAAAATGTTAAACGTTTTCTCGCATTTACTGCTTTGCTTTTGCAGCCATCCTTTCTCACCCTTCTATTCCACCTAATCTTCCTTGAAGGTCGACGAAATTCCCCCCGAACTGGCGCACTCTCCCCTGCAATTTGCGGAATGGACGCGGGCACGCCGCAACGCTGCTGACAGCGCTGCCAAGGCTCTCGAAGATGGCACGTCCACCATGCGACCGATTGAGGTGCGAGATTGATGCACGAATTTGCTCTGTCTCGCAGTTTCATTGACTGTGCGTTTGATTCGATGTTCATGCTACTGAATAAATCACACTTTGTCATGGCATTGAGATTACTGTTATTTCAAACGAGTCGCTACTTTTAATATCATATTAGGTCACCCAGCTGTTAGAAGAGCACGGCGCCTCAATCATAGGGAACATGCGGGAACAGAGAGCGCGGCTGGCCAAGGTCCTCAAAGATCATGTGTCAAGGATTGGGTATGGCGAACTGTCTCAGTTTGGCTCTGCGGTGGCGAGGTCGATTTATCGCCGGTAAAAGATTCAATAATTTACGAAGATATGCACGGAGCCGAAGGCATCACACCAGCAACAAAGTAGGAAAATACTATTTGGTTGCACCGTGTTCATCGAAGTCTCCTCCGTCTCCTTTGTATATATCTCCACTATTTCTTCGTCCAGTTTTGCGGTGTCTGCGGAGCGGTTGTCATTACGCGGTGCCGCCAAGGCTATGGAGCAGCCGAGAATTGCCCACGATATTACATTAGAGTAAGTGTACGAGGATGTCAGATGAGGACGACTGTACAGAGTTTGGAGTAAGAGAGTTAGGAGAGCAGCCGACACATTATCATTACAACATCTTCTCATTAACTTAAATCATTGAGCGAGGTCGTCTACCTCTCTTAAACTCCGTTCATTTCAACCTACTCTCACCTCGACTGACTTCCACCCCTAGATACGGTTATGCAGCTGAAATCGCCGCTGAAGCTGCGGCGGCTGCTGCGGCTGCGGCTGAAGCACAGGCCCTGGCGGAACAAGAGAACCGACGGCAACTGAGAGCTCAGACTTCGGGAGGCATAGGCGATTCCCCCACCGATGACACCAAGCGTCGAAGCAAGAAGAACAGCAAGAAGAAGGGTAAAGCTGGGGCAGTGAAAACAACAAAATCGCTGAGTTCTGTAGACCTCGAACAAATGAAAAAGTAAGCTTTAATACAGAGCTTTCCTTTTATGTTATAACGTTATTGTGTTCTGAATTGCTTATTTTCTTCCAGTTGTGCGTATTGTATCTTAAACATTGTAACACTTTGAAGCGCATTGAAATTATCTCATTCGATGTCTACATGTGCGTGCATGACTGTCTACATGTGCGTGCATGACTGTCTACATGTGCGTGCATGACTGTCTACATGTGCATGCATGACTGTCTACATGTGCTTGCATGACTGTCTACATGTGCGTGCACAGAGATGCAGTGGGCTTAACTTTCGCGGAGCACATCAACATGCAGCGAGCTCTCAGGAGGCCTCAGGCGACTTGCGCCGATTCTGACGCTTACAAAGAGGCGATGCTCGAAAGTGAAGTGCTTTGTGACTCGTCTACACGTCCGCTGGAAGATGGCTTTTTGAATTACTATGCTCATTCGTAAGTGTTTCATTCATCGCACTATATCATTTTCAGTCTTAATGATTGAGTCTTCAAGTTTTCCCTCTGCACTTCATTCGTACACCTCTTCGAAGATGCAATAACTTATGCGTGCTTTCATCTTTGATGTCTTATTTTTAAATCAACGCAGGCCTCACGGAGAGTTAGCTGACGATGCTCTCGCCTTAGGAGTGGGCAGTTTGGATGACTTGTGCAGCGCGCAGGTGTCGGTGAACATCAAACTCAATGGCGGTGGCTTAACCCGCTACATGCGGCACATGCTGAGCCCGCACCCTTTGAGAGACAAGCCCTTAAAACACATGTTAAGCTTTTTGGCGGATTTGTCGGAGTTTTATGCCGACGGTGAAGTTGAACGCCTGTCGGATTTGGTGACGGCACTGGGAGATGGATGGGCGGAAGCGGCAGAGGGGAAGGTGAGATGTTGAGTGGAATAGAATAGATTAAAAGAAACAAAACACCCTTTAACGGATTTCTAGGGCGATTTTGCATACATGCTTTCTAATAAATAGGAGGGATTCGTAGACATAAGTGTGTCTTTTTATGGCTTTCATGGCTCATTCGTAGTAATCTACTTTTGCAATTACGCTAGGTGGCTCCAAGGAGTGAAAGCATGGCCTCGAGTAGTAACGACGGTAGCAGCGAAGCATCCTTCTTGCATCGAACCCACGCGATGGTTGCGCAGGCTCAGACCGCGGCAGCTCAGGGTGCCAATTTGCACCCTTTCCCGGGGGTGGAAGAGGAGGGCGCCCCAAATCCTGAGACCAACACGCAAGGCGTCTCTCATGACCCTACAGGGTGGTTTGACAGCGTTGCGAAGGTACGAAGTCGGATCTTCATCGTGCGTGCCTTCGGATGTATAGCTCAAGGTTGGCTCACCAGTGCGTGCATTTTCAATATTTCCTCGTGTCGGTCTCTATTTTGTTTAAAATTGTCCTCTTACGTTATTTTACCTTTTATTAATTTATGGTACGGTGTCTATATTTTGTACCTGTGCGCAATGAACGACGTAGTTTATTGAATCGCTGAAAAGAGTGCTGAAAGAGCCCGCCATTGCCAATCAACTCGCCGACGTTTTGACCGTGGTTTTACGCACCGGAAGCAGCAGCAGTGCCATGGGTGTGAGCGGTGGAGCTGCTACTGCAGGTGCATTCAGCGGTGGCGACTTCCTTGACCGAGGCCACCCTTCCTTCTTGAGTCAGATCTTTGGAGGTATCGCTGCGCCAAAAGCAGCTGCTGCAGCAGCCTCTAACAGCAGCAGCAGCAGCAGCGCCGCCCCCGGCGGAAAAGCAGGAGACGAGGAGCTCATTATGGGTTTGTTGCCGCAATTTCGGGCCGCGGCTAAGGGCCATTTCGGAGCCCACTGGCGCAGCAGCATACCGAATGAATGGGATGCCCCTGATGAACTGATCTTGCTTAAAGTAGCGGCCGAAGAACGATTTGCCAAGCTGCGAGCGAAGGTGTGTGTGTGTAGGAAAGGGTTATGATAATGATAATAATAAGGCCCTTCGAGGTGCTATGGTAACTTTTTCTTTCTGTCGATTTCTTGCAATTCATTTCGTTCACTATTTCTTACGATGGTGCTTGCACCTACTCACATCTTCTTCTTCTTCTTGTAGAGGGCTGCTGAGAAGGCGCGTCAAAATGACGGGGACCAATTCAAATCAGACGATGCACCAAGCCGAGTAGGGACTGCGGTGGCAATGCCAAAAACAGCTCAAACCAACGATGTGAAGTCACTAGAGTCGGTGCGTGCTTGTGTTTTACATCATTTTCTCGACCTATATGCAAGTTTACTACAGTATGGGTGACTCGCTCTCTCTCTCTCTCTCTCTTTCGCACCTTTCTCAGGAAGTTGATGAGAGCAAAGAGGAAGACGTGGCCAGTATCAGAAGCGGCCGCATGCTGCAAGAGGAAGATTCGCTTGACAATTCATCTCTAGGTAGCATGTCTTTTACAGACGATGGCATCAATGCAGACCAAATGAAAGACCAAGGCGAGCCTGATCCAACCAAAGGGGTGAGAATGCGGTGTAGATATTTTTTTTTATTCGACTTGAGGAGCACATAGTGCGCTAAATGCTGATGACAACGGCTTCTTACTCGCGTTTTTCGACAGTTACAATAAATTGCGCGCGCGCACTAATATTGTTCCTTTCTCTATACCAGGTGTGGGGCCTCGAATGGATGCACGGAGGGCATTTAGAGGGATGGATCAGTGATGGAGACGCTCACGCACGCAACCACGCGACCAATGAAGTGCACAACGATTTCCTCAACAATGCTTCTGTCGCTGCCACCCATGCCACTTTTGCGACCAATTTAACCTCTGAAATGAGCGCATCCCAAGTGGCACCCTCCATGGCTCAGTATGGCGCTGGGGGTGAGAAGGGCGCCAAGACAGGTGGGGGTCGAGATGGAAGAGGGGCAGGCGCAGCCTTTGTTAGACAAAAAGAGAACGACTATGCGAGCACGATCAATAGCAATGCATCGGATAAAACTGGCGGTTCTGCGAGCAACGTTCAAGAAGGTGGCTTCAAGAACCAAGACGATGACGACGATGACGAAGATGATTACTGCGATCTCGAAGTTGGATCCGTGTCACAACTTTTCGAGTTGAAGGCGGAAGCTGCCCGCGTAAAAACCTTGCTGAAGGGTAAAATCAGCCACAACGAGCGCAAGATCTTCGAGAAGCACTTCAAGGAGGTTACCCAGCAAGCAGGGAGGCTGGAGCGCACTTTAAAGCATCGAAGATGGATGGCACTGGCGCATGGCTTGCGTGCGTACGATGGCATCGCGAGAATTTGCAAAGGCACCAGTTGTGTCGGCATGGGCAATTCTCAGGTACAAGTAGAGTATTTTACTTCATTTGTAATTGTATTCTCAAGCTGCGCCTAAGAAGATCTTCTCCTGTGTCTGTGCCCTCAATGTATTGGTGCAGTTATGAACGCACACTCTCAATCTTACGTTCTGGTGTATTTGCCCTCGCGTACCACTGTAGTTGTCCCTGCGCTTATCGCTGGATGGATTCGATTTCTTTGGTCACTGTTTGCCCGCTGTGGATGAGCCCTTGCCGGATCCTGCGACCATGCACCAAGAAGGGCAAGATAAAGATGATGACTCGAGCCATGATCCGTTGGGCCTCAAACCTGGCAACGACTTCGGAGGTGAAGAGGCAATGCAAAGAGAGAGAGATTATTAAGGTGAAACATGATGAGTGTGAATTGAGGCAGATTTGAACATGTGGTAAAGTTGTTAAGCTCTTTCGTAAGCTCTTTCTTTGAAATGTTGTCTTTTTCTCTCTTTGCCCGCCCGTGATTCTTGAAACAGACGACAATTCCAACGCGACCCCGGCAGAAGTAAGGGCAGCGATGAAGGCCAAAGACAACGCAATCCCTGAAGAAGAGCCCGTCATGTCGGACATATTCCGAGTGCCGAAACCCTCGCGGGCGGAAGAAGTCGCTCTGCTGGTGCGGGAGGCGCAGGCCAGGCAGCGCGAGACCTGCGCCGAAATTCTGGACATTCGCAAGAAGCGGTGGGAAGCCACGGAGTCAGGCGTGGCGGCCAAGGTGAGAGGGGGAAGTAAAGTGTAGTGGAGCTGATACGACTGCAGTGGCTCGCTTTCCTTGATCGTTGTTCGATTCTTCTCTTTTATAGCTTTGGCACCATGTACTACCGTAGCGTTATGCTGCTGTACTTCTGATCATGGACTTACCTCCGCATTCATTATCATTTTCCCTCCCTTCTCATCTTGCCCCTGGCCAGGCCGAAAACTTGAAGAAAGAAGCGGAGGCAGCCAAAGCCCGCGAAGGGGTAAGAGAGTGGCAAAATGAGATATTTTCATATGTATGTATTAGGTTAATGGCAATGGTTCTCACATCTTTGGGCACACTATTACATCATGAACAGGTGCGGTACATCGAAGGTGCGCGCGCCCTCAAAAAGGCTCGGATCATGCGGCAACCGGGATACTTGCAGCTCGCGAACGACCCAAGCCCGGAAGAAGTGTGCGACCAAGCGTTGAGTGCGTGGCGCGATTTACGAGAAGCCGTAGGGTTACGCAGCACCATGGCCTGCGAGGAGTGGAACACCTACGAGTTGGCGCAGAAAGCTCCGCGAAGACCCGCGAAGAAAGGTGTGCCGCCACCGCCCAAACCGGTACTTCCCTTGGTGCCTCGGCCTTTGGCGGTAACGGACACCCCGAGTGGCGATTACGAGTTCTTAGAAGTCGCCGTGTGCGAAAGCAATTTGGCGGTGATTCTCGCTGAATTCGGCGATGGGCGGCTGGACTGGGCCCACGAATCGCTGTTTTTGGCGGAGCGCGCTACGAGTGTGATTGACCAGATCGTGTGGCGATACGAGAAAGATGCACGTCGGCTAGCTGCGAAGATGTTGAGCAGTGGGAAAGCGATTCTGCCGGAATTACCGGAAGAAGAGCAGCAGGCAAAGGAAGCGCAAAGTCAAAGCAGCAGTGGTCATCATGGTGGCGGTGGCAGTGGGGGCGGGGCTATGGTTGAGGCGTCGGTTGAATCTGGCGCACATGCCGAGGACGAATCAAGTTTGGCTCTAGGGAATAAAAGTGGTGGGGGGGCGGAAGAGCACTCCGATAACGAAAAAGAACACGACGAAGACGAAGACGACGAAAAAGAAGACGACGAAGCGACGAAAGCATTGCTCCAAAGGCGAGAAGCACTTTACGTCGAGCAGAAAGTAGCGACCTGCCTCGACCTGAACGTGCGAGTGGCTCAGATCGTGGCGAGGCACAACAAATTGAGAGTCTTGAGGCGAGAAGCACGCCCTAGCGACGCCGCGTCAACTGGAGGTTCCCACGAGGAGTCTTCGTCATCAGGCTTCATGGACAGTGGATTCCTGTCCCCCGGTCAAGAAGGCTCCATTACTTCGGCCTTCACTGAGGGCACGGCACGTTTCGACCGTGTGAATACCAACCCCAAAATCGAGGAAACTGCTGCTGCTACAGCGCCACCCGCAGCTGATGGCTCAGGTGAAGCTACCACAAAGGAGAACGAAGAAGAGGAGGAAGAAGACATTGGCACCGCGATGGAGGCAGCAGCCAAGGCCGAGCGAGCGGAAGCGGCCGAGGCGATGGTGCTCACTTGCTTTGAAATTTTCGAGTCGGCCCCAGCGGACGCGGTGGCGAAAGCTCAGAGTGACAACCCCAAATTGACCCCTTACATCGGCCTCGAGCGCCTTGATACTTACCCACCCCCCGAATTTGAGGCCATTTTTGCGGCGAGGAGGCAGGCAGAGCTCGATGCGATCGCGTTGGCGAAGCAAGCTCGTAAATTGGAGAAACAGGCGCGCAAGGAAGCCAAACTGAAGAAGATCGCGGCGAAGAAAGCAAAACAAGACCTGAAAGATGACCCTTTCAACATTGATCTGATTGAAGCAGCGGGCTTTGTGGAAAGAGCGAAGCAATTGCGAGCTCGCGAAGCCAAACGTGCCAGAATGCTCGAACAGTGGCACGAACGAAAGGCACTGGAAGACCAAAAGAAAGCCGCGCGTCTGCTGAAGCAAATGAACCAAGAGAGGATTACATCGGACGCCGCCGCAGAAGCTGCCGCCCTGCGCCAAATGCCGAGGAATATCTCTTCTGCCACGGGAAAGCGGCCGGTGTCTTAGTTGCGTCAACATGGGATATGCGTAAGCCAGAAAGGCTGGGAAGATAGCAACAGCAAGGTTATGAAATCACTCGGCCTCTCGATTTGTACCCTAGGGTATTTACTACAGGCAATATAATTTTCGACGAGCCGCGATGCTTCAGCATTGGAAAACCGCAGCTGCGGCCACCTCGGTGCGACACTAGAGTGACACCAGAGGAGAAGCGGAGGTTCCTGGCGCAGCGTGCCCAGGAGACTGAACAACGGCGCGCTCTCTTCAAGGCAGAAACAGACGCAG
>Ga0307982_1002731_pt1 | contig 14170 bp, 16 predicted proteins | sample OrgLakmetagen989_FD_201847 | JGI IMG/M metagenome (GOLD analysis project Ga0307982, IMG submission 201847) | Saline water microbial communities from Organic Lake, Antarctica - #989 | ecosystem: Environmental > Aquatic > Non-marine Saline and Alkaline > Saline | place: Antarctica: Organic Lake...
CCCCTCTCCCTCCTGAATCATTCCGCACTTGCTTTGTTTGCGCAACGCACGCGCATTCCCACTTCTGCCCGCAGCATTGGCTTCTGTGCCATTTGGGTTTGTATTAGTTCGAGTTCGAGTTCGAGAAGGGACACGCACCACGGGCAATACAAGGGCACTCACCCACGGGCATCTCAAGGCCGCGCACTGAGGTGCTAAGAAGAAATACCTACAGCCCTGCAGCAAACACATTGCTCCGACACCATGCATCGCATGGGCACCTGAACTTGTAACATACGAAAGTACGATCAAGTGCCGATCAAGGGTACGATGTAAATACTGTGCTACAGTACTACTGTAGTAGATACCCTTGGTGCGATAGAGAACAGTGCCGGTCTTTCGTTAGTGAATAGGAATTGAACGGAACCGAAAGGAAAGTTCGGTTTTGCTACACTAACGAACCGGACTGAAAGAAAGGTTCGTTTCCCGCCGAATTAACGAACCCACAGCGAAAGAAAAGTTCGGTTCCATAGAATTAACGAACTAGAAACGAACCCGGAATGGAACCGAGCTGCTGTCTTGAAAACCGCGGATTTCAGATTTAAGAATGGGGAAATTTATTTGGAGCCGATTTGTGCTTCTTGTTTTTCTAATTACAAAGAAGAAATTTTTTTAATTTCCAGTATTACAAGTGGATTTGAGCTTTGATGCTGAATTTAATTCGAAGTGGGGGTGCTACCCTTAACGAACGGAACCGAACGAAGAGTTCGGCTACTCATTTCTTAACGAACGGAACGGAACTAAAAGTTCCGCTACAAAAAGTTAGTGAACCAACCCGGAACCGAAGGGAAAGTTCGTTAATTCTTCGGTTCCCTAAAAGTTCCCGGAAACACTGCACTAACGAAAGACCGGCACTGAAAGAGAATGATTTCAAAAATATTTTTTTGGAGCGGCTGCAAAATGGCGTATGAGTTCTTCTAAAGCCTTATAATCTAGCACGAGAGAAAGGGCAATTAGATTTGTGAAGGCGGCTTGGATTCTGCAAAAGCTCCTGTAAAACTTTGTTCGAAGCTTCGATCTAGAAGTATCTATAAGAATATCTCTCTGTTTACAAAAAAATTGTTACAAAAGAGAAGCAATGGCACAGTCCTCAGAGGTAGCGCACATCGCGCGCCTAGAAGAGAGCGTGATTAATAGGATCGCTGCCGGTGAGGTTGTCCAACGTCCATCTGCTGCTATCAAGGAAATGCTTGAGAATTCCCTGGATGCTGGCTCTTCTCAAATTACGATTACCACAGCCAAAGGTGGCTTGAAGCTCTTGCAAATTACGGTGAGCCTTGGAGACGCGTTTTTGGGTGCATCAAGTTATTGCTACAATAGTATTGCCTCTCGTATGGCGTATTGTGCCAAGCCCCTAAATGCCCGTCTCCTGACTTCCGCACGTCTTTGACCCTCCCTCTTGCATGCGCGTACATTGAAACCTTCAGGACAATGGGCACGGCATCCGTTCATCAGAGCTGGGGATCGTATGCGAGCGCTTCACAACGTCTAAACTGCGGCACTTTGAGGACCTTAAAGAGATGAGCACCTTTGGCTTCCGAGGAGAAGCCCTAGCTAGCATTACACATGTAGCCAAAGTTCACATCACATCGAAGACAGCCGGCGCACCCTGCGCCTATCGGGCGCACTACCTCGACGGTAAAATGGTGCACCCACCTGGCGCAGCGACCTCTGCTTGCGGGGCCAACCCTCAGCCAAAGCCCTGTGCAGGTGTAGTTGGAACAACCATTGTGGCGGAGGATTTATTTTACAACATGCCAACCCGCGCGCAGGCCTTCAAAAGCCCGAGCGAGCAACACGCCAAAGTGCTGGAGGTGGTGACTCGTTACGCCATACACAACGGCGACAGAGGCGTAGGCTTCACCGTCAAACGCCACGGAGAAGCGGCGGCGGACTTCCACACGCCTAGCCATGCTCCATCTTCGTCGTCCTCCTCTTCAAGAGCAGCGAGTCCTGTGGACGGAGTCGTAGCACCGGGCGGAACCTTAGCTGCGATACGGGTTGCTTATGGGGCTGCAGTCGCGAGGGAGCTTTTGCCCTTTACGTGTGCTGGCGGCCGTTCACTCGATGCTTCCGTAAGTTCAGAGGGAACAGATGCTTCCAGCACTGCTGGATGCGAAGAGATAACTGAGGCGCCTCCTGATTATGCATTTACTGCGAAAGGCTATGTCACCAACGCCAATTACAGTGCTAAGAAGCCAGCATTTATCGTGTTCATTAATGATCGGCTAGTGGACGCAAACGCTGTCAAGCGAGCGGTGGAAATTGTCTACAAAGACTTGTTGCCGACTCACTCGCACCCTTTCGTGTACCTCAGCCTCAAGCTACCGCCGAAATGCGTCGACGTAAACGTGCACCCAACTAAGAAAGAAGTGCACTTCCTGCACGAGGATCGTTTGCTCGGAGCCCTGCACGGCGCCCTTTCAGCGTGCCTTCGCGATGCCAATGCGTCTCGTTCCTTCGTGGTGGCGTCCCTTCAGCCCTCACTCGCCGACCCCGGTGGCGGCAATCTTCTTGCCCAACAGGGAGCAAGAGCATCGAAAGTGCGCAAAACCTCTGACGCTTCTGCAGCGGTATCCGATCGAACAGGCGATACAAAAAGAAATGAGGGCGATGAATCAGACGATGGCGACGAAGAAGGGGCTATTGACAAGGGCAAAGCAACCTCCAAGAAGGCGACCACTCCCATAGACATTGCTTCGTTCGCTGCTAATCCAGGAGGAAGTGACTCGTCGTCGTCGTCGTCATCGTCGCGTGTAGCTGTAGATTTGCGCAATGATAAAGCCAAACGAGTGCATCGAGCGGATAACAAATTAGTGCGATCCGACGCAAGGTCGCAGAGCCTCGAAGCATTTCTCCTGCCTTCCTCCAGTAGTCGTGGGACGTCTTCATCAGAGCTGAAGCGTGCGCGCTCCGATGATTCTGCCACGAATGAGATAGAAGACGCACCCGAGGGAACAGCAACTGCAACAACAGATGACCCTGATGCCAATGCTTCCGATAACACCAACTCGTGTGACGTGCATTTGGCAGGAAGTGCCGAGCCCGGTGCCTTCGCTGCTCGTTGCAACTGCCGCAACCCCGCCGCTGTACGGGCAGCAAGAGGAGGAGCTGTGGGAGCAGCTGGGGCCTCTGTATCGTCTCCGCCTTCTCCAGGCACCCGGCGCGTACGCCCATTGGTGGAGACTACATGTACCTACGAGTCGGTGAAAACCCTCATCGCGCAGGTGAGACCTTTGGCTACTCCTTTTCGTTTCAAGGAGGCTCTCCTTGGACACTTATACCCCTTCACTCTACCAGTGTTCACGCAGTCTTTTAAACAAAACATCCTTTTGCTGCCATTGTTGTCCATCTGTCTTTCCCCCCTCTTAGGTCAAGTCAGGTGCCGACAAGAACTTGAGTGGCTTGCTGCGACGGCACGTCTTTGTAGGAGTCGCTGATCAAGGTCTCTCCTTAGTGCAATGCGACACCAAGTTGATTCTGGCCAATCACATGGAGCTGTCGAGAGAGCTCTTCTTTCAACTCGCTGTGCGGCGGTAAGCGCCTAAACATGATATTCAAAGGAGAATGGATGAAATTAATTATAGTAGTGCTTTTTCGATCACCCGAGGAGTAGTCATTCTAAAACCAACTCTGCGCCCACTTCTTCTCATAGCTCTGATCTGCCCCGAATGTGACATTCTCTTCCCAGGTTTGGGTGCATGCCGCGCTGCCACTTGCAAGGCGGGGGTCTGCCTTTGCTGCCTGCGCTCACGGCAGCGCTCTCGCTGCCCTCTTCTGGCTGGCGGGCAGACGACGGACCAAAGGACCAACTCGCCGCACGCGCAGCCGCTTTGCTTCTTGAGAAAGCAGCGCTCTTGGATGAATACTTCAAGTTGAAGATTGAAGTGTGCGACGAAGGAGAAGGCGGTGTCAAGGGCGAAGCAGTCCTAGTAGGCGTCCCGGTGCTGCTGGATGGACACACACCTGAACCACATGCGCTGCCTATGCTGCTCCTGCGCCTGGCCTCGGAGGTCGAATGGGCCGCTGAGCAAGCGTGTTTCGAGACCATTGCGATTGAACTGGCGAACGCTTACTGCCAACTTCCTGAACCCGACGCCCACCCAGACGACGATTACGAAAGCAAGGAAGCCAAAGGAGGAGAAAAAGAGGCGGAAGAGACATCTTCATCGTCTACATCTTCTTCTTCTGCTGCTGCACCTGATACAACTCTCGCTGCTGCCGGAGCAACAAGTGGCAGCGAAGCAGATTGGTCGCAAGTGAGCCCAAAAGTGCTGCCACTTGTGCAGCACGTGCTCTGGCCTGCTTATCGAGCTCACCTCTTACCACCTCCAGACATCGCGAATGAACTCGTTCAGGTCGCGTGCCTTGAAAAACTCTACAAGGTTTTTGAACGGTGCTAGAGCTGGCATGCATGTCCGAATATTACTCTGAATGGCAAATAAGTAGTATGTATAGTTCCTTGCCTCAGATTTTTGCCGCCCTAGCTAGCTATTTCAGCTCCCTAAAGTGCCCAGTGCGGTGCTGTAGAAGCACCGTTTAGTGGCTCAGCGATCAATTCCGGCACCGCTGGCCTGAATCACCGAAATACTAGATATTGTTGGAGGTCAATATCAATTGGTTCTTTGGTTAGGATTCCCGTGGGAAAAGGGCAATTTTCGCCACTCAGACGTGATTTCTGCGACTGGGATATGGCAGTGCCTTTATGACTACGGCTTGGAAAACCCGCGGAAGTAATGTGGACGTCGTGGAAATACCGCGCAAATACCACTACCACGTGAAGTGAGATTTTTGAGACAGGCCCCGAAGGGCCGGAATTAGAAGACTAACAGGTAGAGAAGAAAATCAAATGGCCCTCGCGCGGGAATTCCGCGGAAGCGGGAATCGCAACCCTGATTGGTTCTCGTCTAGCTCTAGGTTTATCTCATCAACAGAATCAAACACTCCGCTCTTTGCTGCTTTGGCTTGCACGACATGTGTGTATTTCTTCCCGGCGCATTGGAATCTGTGTTAGTGCCATGTGTCAGTTGGATTTACGGATTTATGTTAGATATAAGTTCGAGTTCGAGATGAATGTTGGATATCCGAATGATATCCGAACTTATATTCACGGCTTGTCTCTGATTCACCGGGTGAACCGAATGTTAAGCGTCCTGGCGATTCTGCTGTTTGGCATGGTCTCTTGATCTTAATTTCACAACGAGCGGGGCGCCATGTAGTATCACGAAACTTTCAGAGCAGGAGGTGCCATCTGCCATCCAGCTGGTGACACTCGTCGGTCGTTGGGAACAATGCATTTCTACAGAATTAGAGTGTAGTACAGTGCTTACTTCTGACTTCTGACACACACAAAGCAATGCACAACAACTTGCTTCCTCGCTCGCGGACTGTTCACTGTTCTGATTGGCCGCTGAGCAAATAGGATGTCCACGTCAACGGACAAGAACGCTTGGTTCGCTGGCTCGAGGTTGTTGTCCAGAAATAATTGCGACGTGTGTAGGGTGTACAGACAGAAAGGAGAGAGTGCTGTCGCTCCATTAATAGGGGAGAGCCTTACAACCTTACCTTGAAATGAGGCTCCATAGGAAGCGTTGTCTCTCGACGTTGTGACCTATTCGAGTGGAGCCCTCTAAGCTATCTTTGAAAAACTAGGAGCGCCAGCATCATTTTCTTGGCTCGATCACGATCGAATCAAGTTAAAGCACCAAACACCAGCAGATACCTGCACCGCAGGATCGATTCTTAAAGGCTGAAGCAGCTCGCTAGAGGCATTCAAGTCAGTCAGATATCGAGAGCATGGCTGAGGAGGAAGGCCGAAGGCTATTGAACCCTGTGGAGGCTAGTCCCCTAGATACGGCAGACGGCGATTTATTGGCAGCTGAAGCGCAAGAAGTTGCTGACCTTCTGTGCGTCGACTTCCCAGAAGAGCCTCCCAAAGCTCAAATAATCTCCGAGGTCACTGCGGTGCCAGTCGCTACGCAAGGGGCCCCACCTCTGAATGGAAGCACAGAGAGCGCTTCGCCTATTCCGCCGCCCAAGCACAAGAGGAAGGCTGCCGAAGACCACACGGGCTACTTGAATATACTGATACAATGCCGGCTTTTACTTCAGGATCAGCTGGCTCAGCAGGTAAACCCATTCTAAAGTGCGCTCCACGTGCGTATGTGGGCTGTTGACCTGTTTTGCTTGTTGTTACCACAGGTGTCGATACATACTCGCTTGATGGCCTGCGCAGAGAGCGATGCTCCTGCCACTAGGCGCTGGGCTGCTACGCCAGCGGTTACCAACGGTGCAAGTAGTTCGCACAGCGCACATGTGCCTCCTACTGAACCAACTAGCGCCGATGCTAAGTCTAAGAGTAGAGCCAAGGCCTCGTCTGTGCCTCGTACTCAGGACCAGCAAGCAGAGGTAAGCAAATTACGTTGGTAGATGGGAATGGATGTGCTCCGCTCAGAACCTGTTTGATATAGGAAAAACAGTACTTATAAATGTTTGAAAGTTTAAGGCGGCTCGTCATATTTATAATCGTTCTGGTTGTATTCATTTGCAGGCTGAAGAAGCAAGTCGATTCAGCGATGCCGCAAGGATTCACGCAGCAGCAGCTGCTGCTCATGCCGAAAGACTAGCTGCTTACAACATGAAGATCAGCCGCGGCCACCGCGCAACTCAGGCTTTTCACCAACCAAACAGCCATAGCGTACAATCATCTCATGGGAATCGCCCAAATTACGGCGAAAAGGAAAGGCACAGTCTTGGAGCACATGATGGTCTTAGGACGCAAGATCAGAGGAGCAGGACACCGTTAGCTCCGGGTTACGATGCGCCTGCTGCATTACCGATTAAAGCATGGGGAGAGCCACCACCCGGCCTTCTTTCGAATCAAGTCGCAGCCAACGGAGCTAGCAATGGTTGCAGCACGAGCAGCAGCAGCAGCAGTCACAGCAGCAGTAATACGAGCAGCAGCAATAGCACGAGCAGCAGCAGCAGCACGAGCAGCAGTCACAGCAGCAGTAATACGAGCAGCAGCAATAGCACGAGCAGCAGCAGCAGCACGAGCAGCAGTCACAGCAGCACTAACGGCAGGATCGGCGGTATGACGGGCCTCGCTCGGCCTGAATTTGCGGCGGCAGACGAAGAAATGCGGCGTGCTGTTCAAATGAGCTCAGCTGGCGTTGGATCTGAAGGCTTTCCTCTAGAGCATTTCACTGGTTCGGGGTTTTATGCGAGTGCAGCGTCAGCGAACGATCCAGACCCATTTCCCTTCGCCAATCTTTCGCAGGACCCCATGGTGGGAACCATTCCTCGTGGTTCGGTCGTACGTGGCCCCAAAGGCAGAGGCCGCGGCCGTGGAAAGAGCGAAAACGCCAATCAAAGTGACAGTCGAGGGCCTGGGCTAGAGTCTGAGCAAGAAAACGGTCGACCTTTGCTGTCTTCTCAAGGGCCTACGCCACAAGTGCATCAGGATACGGTGGCGTCTGACGAATCTTTGCCCATGCAGCAAAAGTCAACGACAAGTCACGGGCCGAAAGGGCTACGAGGCAAAACGCCTCGCCTCTTTGCTGGCACCAAACCTCAGGCATGGTCAAAAGGCGGTGATGATAAGAAAGCCAAAAGGAGCAAAAGCGCTGAAGGCGTGAGTCCGAAGAGTGCTCCATCAGGGTCTCCTGTTCACTCAAGAGGTGCTTGGGGTGCGATAGCGAAGAGCACCGCTAGCGAAGAGCGCAGAACATTGCCGCCGAAAGACAAGGGCTCAAGCCGACTTCAAGGTCCTCAATTAACACCGCACCAGGCTGCCTTTGCATTGGCGGTGCAGGCAGGTGCAGAAGCAGCGCGCGAAGGTGTTGCTTTGCGGCGCAGCGGAGGTCAACAGCGCGACGCTGCCATGGTGGCGCAGGCCATAACCGATGCAGACCGCAACCAAAAGAAGCGGCAAAAAGCTGTCAATGTCGGCAAACCTCAGCTGGGATCCATTTCAGGGACCAATCGTGCGGCGGCACCGCCGGCTGAGCAGGACGTTTATGAGAAGGTTGTAGAGAAAAGTGGTTGCAAGGAAGACAAGGTTACTGAGAGTGGTACTGGCAGCTCTAGTGAGGATGGCGAGCCTTTACCATTGTTGTCACGAGCAGTAACAGCAGACAATGTCCCTGTGATAGCAGTACCTCGCCATTTTCGGGCAACGTATTGTGATCGAGTAGCGCACATGTTCTCGTGTCTCCGTGGCCAGGGTCCTGTCTCAGAGTTGGGGCGAAAAGTTGACCTCGCTAGTGCCATCCCAGGCTTTGAGCTGTTGCCCCGTGGGGCTTGGAGCACTTACAGCCCAGGAAGCGGTGACGCTGTGAGAGATTTGGCTGCAAATGCCGAGAACTCCGACGAGGGCACCGACAGTGATGAAGCTTCAGCGAGCAAAGGTTTTCGCAACAATAGCGAGGCAGCAGGTAGTCGATCGTGTGCTGGGACAAAAGGCAAAGTCAACAAGATTGAATCAAACGGCAGAGGCAATTCCGGATTGAATGGTGGACGACGGGCGCGTAACAACAAAGGGGCAAGTTCACGATTTCTCGGTGTAGCCTGGAACACACAGCGCGGGAAGTGGGAAGTCGAGGTGGAGATAGACGGCCAACTGATTCGAAGCGGTAATTTCTCCAAGGAAGAGGATGCTGCACGGAGCTACGACGAACACGCAGAAGCTCACGGGAAGCCTTTGAACTTTCCCGACGAGCATGCTTCCATTGGCGATGCGGCCTGGGGTGGCAGGTCACGCTACGAAGGGCTTCGGTGGAGCACCAAGCTCGGGAAGTGGGTGGTGGTCATGATCGTTGACGGCGTCAAGGTCAGCATGATGGGCAGCTTACTCATTTCATTCCTGCATTCAATTTGAAAGTGAATAGTGACATTTAATCAAGTTCGTCGGCTCATACCTTTGACTGTTAAAATCTATCTGGATTTGTTTAGGTATCACTTGGTGCATCTGAAAATGAACAAGAGGCTGCGCGCCTCTATGATGACTATGCGCGCAAGATTCCTGGTTATCACCGCTTGAATTTTCCGGATAACGGCAGCAACAACGGCAGCAGCGCAGAGGGTGCTTCAAGTGTGCGTGGCTTTATTGATGCAGGAACGGGAGTGTACATGGAGCGGCAAGTGGGAGCGTACTGTTCTTTGCACGCAGTCAATGCGCTGGTGGGATCGGCGAGGCTTGGAGCATCCCCGGCAATGCTCCTCAAAGTTGAAACTTTGCTGAACGCTCTCGACATCAGCCAAGTGCGTTAGTCAACATGTCAACATGAGCATTCCATGTTTTACTTTTCTACTACGATGTTTGAGAAGTACTTTTGTGCTTACTTTCTTCTAAACTCATAGATCGCATCTCATGCGTGTGTTATTTTTGTGTTTTATGAAGGCGGTTCGTAATGGCCGACAAGAAGGGTTCATGGACCAACACACAGTAGTAAGCCTTGGTCGTAATCTTGGCCTTGCCTTAGTGTGTCTCGCCCTCGATGACCCCGCTGCCCTCGACCAAAGCTCAGAACCTTCTCAGCCAGCCTCAATGATAAATAGCAGTAGCTTTGACGGCGGAAGCGGAAGCAGGTGTCTCAACGGACTTGGGATGAAAAACAAAGGTTCAACAAGGCAGCACACTGATCCTACGCATTTTTTGAGACACTTGGTGCGAGTTGGTCGATTCATTTTAGGCAAGCCGCAGAGCCGTAACAGCGACGGCCACTTCGTTGCAGTACATGTGCGCCTCAAGCCCGCGTTCGCAAGTGAAGGGTCGGCGCAGGCAAAGAGCCAGCAGCGAGGTCGCAGGCGACGAGGCCGGCCCTCGAACAAAGACAAGGATGGCCTTTCGGCGGTGGGTCAACATGAAAGTGTTTCCGAGTGGCCCGTGGAAGCGTACGAGTGGTTTTTGGTGGATTCCACGCGTTTGCGACCAGTCCCGTATCCAACGCTCTTGGCACTTCTTCGGAGCTTATTTGGTACCAAAGGGTGGGGCAACCACGGAGTTTTGCCGGTGCTCATAACCCCTTTGATCTTTTCGAAGCCTACTTTGAAGAATATGATGGCTCACCTGGCCAGATTGGGTGACATCATGGAGGCGCTGCCCGCTGATTGGTGCGAGCCTTCATCCGAGGCAACTCATGCTGCTTCAACTCATGCGAATGATTCAAACGCTGCCGCAGCCTCTGAAGAAAGGAAAGTACATGAATCTATTGAGGAAAACAAAAGTAGCAGTAGCGGTAGCTCAGTTAAGCAAATGATGAAAAGCAACAACGATGATCCAACTTCACCGAACCCGCCACTATTACCACAATCACCGCCATCCTCATTAGGAGCAGCAGAGGTTGCAACCACAGCAGCAGCAGCAGCAGCAGCAGCAGCAGCCGAGGGATCGCTAAGGACTTGTTTTCAAGAGTCTCTACCACTGTGCCCATTGTCGTCTTATGTTTTGAATTTGCCGCCCCTCGAACGGTGCGAAGTGGCCCTGTTTCTAGCAGACCGTCTGGCTGCACCCGTGCACGGCCTCACAGTAACCGCTGCCGTTGACCTCTTTGCTGGACAAAGGCGACTATCTCAGTTTGGAGTAGCACACCAGGTAATTCCACAGTGGTTTGATGAGCAACACGCCTGTGATTTGCAAAATTTCTGAATCATGCTTTGTCGAATGTTATGCTACCTCAATATGGCATGCATCCACGCAACATTTATTATTTCACCGGGCTTGTGTATTGTAGGCTTTCTTGGACTTTTGCGAGCGTATTGCCGACGGGAGTTCATCCGCAGTGCAGCGATGTGTGGAAGGTGCTGATGGCCCTAAGTTGCTCGAGAAACTAACGCCAGTTGACCGCACCTCTGCCCTCGCGCTTGCGTCCATTGGCCGCCTCTTGAATGACCCCTTAGTTTCAAGGCTAGTCAAGAGGAGAGTTACTGCCGAAATTACTGCAGAGGAGCAGGATGATAGGTCTGAGACCAGTGCATTGGCAAGCAGCGAAGAAGCTCAAAAGACGGACACTGAAGACGTGACTGGAAATCTCGGAGTCAAGCGACCTCGTTCACCCGCGACAGGAACTCTATTAGCGTGGGAAAGAGCAACAATGCAATTGCGAGAAGTGCTCGAGGCAGCCCAGCCTGACTTCTCAACGGTGTTAAGTGATCGTCAGCAGCAGGCTGTTCTTGATGACGCCGAGCGAGTCGCAAAGGAACTCTTTGAGAATTCCGATTCTTCGAAATGCAGTTCAAGGGGAAACACAGCTTCGTCCAGGCGAACGACTGCCAAACGCAGTACCGCAATAGTGAGCAATTACTTCCCTTGAAGATTTTTTGCTATGAATAACTCAAGATAAATAAGTACCCAAGGAGAGGACGATGTATCCCGAAATTACAGCCACACGGGGAGTCCTTAAAATAAAAATAAAATATAGACCCCGCCACACAAAACCCCTCGACCTGGGGCAGAACATTGGAGAACGCTCTCAATTGCCAAGGATAGGCCGAAGTGGAGACAGCCGACTTACTCCATTCCCAAACCTCCTGGTGCCTGTTGGCTGAAGGGCACCTCGAGAGTAAATGATTGCAATTTCTTTACGCAAAAGGGCACTCAGCCCAGCAAGGTTGCGTTTCACATCCACGCGCGAATAACGCGTGGAGGCTACAAATTCCCTTTCCGCGTGATTTAAGCGGCGTGATTCACGCGTGATTTGCGCGCCAAACTTATGCCTAGGGTAATTCTAAATGCGGACGTGAATCACTTCGATATTGTTGATAATTCACTTTCCGCGTGACTTCCGCGTGATTTCCGCGGAATTCCAAACCCAGCATATCTCTGAAGATAAAAACTTTCTCTTGATTTATGTCACTTTTTGTTGACCAATGTCACGGCGGTGTTTCTAGGCTAGACTCTAGACTCGCTTAAGCCCGGATTTGGTGGAGAGGGAGAGGGCTGTGACTGGGTTTCAATGAGTACAGGGCAGGCCACCAAGCGCCAACTACCAACTAGTAGCCACCAAGAGACAAGACAGAACTGGCGCGTAAGTGTAGGTGCAAGTGTGAACACGAAATATAACTCGCTTATGAAATGCACAATAGGCAACAGACCAAAGGAAACGCAGGCTTTCATCCCAAAGCCTTACAGCTCGAAGCGTTGTGCCGATGCCATGATAGCAGTGCCTTACGAGAGCTAAATGATTTGTCATCTGGATTGCCTGTGTCTTCCTCGCCGAGTCACGTGCTCGCATGTGGTCTCCTTGATTTCTTCTGGAAGTAACTTACTTACCGACGAGCCGAACCGGAAACAGAAGGTCGGTCGGGTCGGTCGACTGACAGATGTTCTTTGCGTGCGTATTGCAGAGATATCGAGTCAGGCATTTTTCGCCGATCTTCGTCAGCCTAAAGAAAACAAGCCACGTCTCCTAACAGAACGACGGCATCAACCCTCCGCGACGAACGGCACCATCTCTCATTCAAAAAGTCGGCAAGTGAACATCACTTCTTTACGACCGATACTACTCGAAGGCATTGCCATTTCGTCGGGTCGCGACGGCATTGATTTTTCATCAACCGCCCGAGAAGCTTTCAAATGATGTTCACCGAAAAGACGATGTTCCTGGCTGCAGTCAATTTCTCGGGCCTCCTTTTGGCGTATGCATCAGCAACCCTTCAGGATGACAAAGAGGCTGTACTTGCAGCGTGTGCCGCTGACGGTCTCGCTCTTGAATTCGCCTCTTCTCGCCTTCGTAGAGATCGCGATGTTGTTCTCGCCGCCTGCCAAAGCGACGGGTAAGAAAAGTGTCAACACAACCTTGTTGTGCCGCTTGAGCGGCCCTCGACCTGAAACTTGAGAGCCCTCAGCAGTTTCTTATCCTCCATTCGTTACAATATTTATTTTTATTTTTCTAAGGCCTCGCTATCTTTTTTGTTGTTGCCAGGTATGCGCGTAAATTTGCGTGTGAGAAGCTACGCGTGGACCGTGACGTCATGCTCAATGCCGTGTCCCAAAACGGCTTCACACTCTTGCTCGGGGCCGAAACTGCCCGAGGAGACCGCGAGGTAGTGCTGGCAGCGGTGCAGCAAGCAGGAGGTGCGCTCGAGTTTGCCGCTGCGAATTTACAGGACGATAAGGAGGTTGTGCTGGCCGCTGTGGCGCAGGATGGCTTAGCTTTAGACCACGCGAGCCTCGGCTTGTGCGATGACGATGAAGTGGTGTTAGCTGCCCTAGTCCAAAACGGTCGCGCCTTAGAGTTTGCCTCGGAGCGCTTATGCGACGCTCGTGCCGTAGTAATGGAGGCTGTAGCAGAAGACGGATACGCGCTGGAATTCGCATCGGAAACACTACAGGCTGACAGGGAACTGGTGCTTTGTGCTTTGAAGGAAGACGGCGGCGCCCTTGAATTCGCCGACTACGGCCTCTGCGGGGAGCTGGGTGTGGTACTACGCGCTGTAGCCTCAGATGGAAGAGCTTTACAGTGGGCGAGCCCTTGGTGGCGATCGGCTCTGCCGGTCTTGTGTGCCACTCAATTAGTGCAGCACGCAGCTTTTGACGCCTTCTTGCAGGCGACACTGAGAAGCCCTGCCACCAGTGATGTTACGGAGAGTCCTTCTGGTAATGTTAGCGCCACCCCCAAGCGGCGCCTTCTCGGAGCCGATGTGGCTGGGCCTTGGGCGCTGAGCTTAGGTGAAGTCACGGGAGCCGCGCTGAAGCGTCACATTGGCGAGTACGTGGGCGTGGTGGACTTGGAGTTAGGACTAGCGGTGGAGTCACGGCGCGCTCTCATGCGAATGGCTCACTTGCAGCTAAGAGGCTTGTCGCCTCGCGTAGCTGCAGGCCTTTTCCTCGGAGGCCGAAGTAGTTTAGTGGACGAGGCGGCGGACTCCTTTTTTACCTCATCGGAGGCCGAGTCGTCAGAGGACGAAAATGACGACGACGAGGACGGCGATCTCATAGAGGGCGAACTCTCAGGATACCTGAAGGTGAACTCAGCGGCAGAACTACCTTTTGATGTCAGAAGGAGAATGGGCATCTGACCAATGGGAGTGATCTTTGATCTGCAATTCATATTAGACATCGGATATTTGATATTATTATTGTTTTTTCTATTTCTATCGACTACGATCACCATCACCAAGCAAAATATTT
>Ga0307982_1002732_pt1 | contig 14170 bp, 17 predicted proteins | sample OrgLakmetagen989_FD_201847 | JGI IMG/M metagenome (GOLD analysis project Ga0307982, IMG submission 201847) | Saline water microbial communities from Organic Lake, Antarctica - #989 | ecosystem: Environmental > Aquatic > Non-marine Saline and Alkaline > Saline | place: Antarctica: Organic Lake...
GTCCATGGCGATGAACACTGCAGCTGAAGGCGCGCGCACAAGGCGAGAGGAAAGGGCGCGAAGAGAGAAAGGGAGAATAAAGAGAAAGGCAAGCGCACCACACACGAAACTTGAAGACACGACGACCCCCCACCACCAAAAAGAACACCGATTCCCCCGTATTTACCGTATATTTGAGGACGATACCGTATATATACCGCACGTGACTTCCACGTAAATACCGCGTAAATACCGCGTGAAGTGAATTTTTAAGACCTCGCGCGTGATTCCCGCGGGTACGTGAATCGCAACCTTGCCCCCGCATAGCCGGGGCCCCAGCCTGCTCCGTCTTCGTCTAATATTCCATCTATTTTCTCTAGTATATAGAGCCAAATATCCGCCTATGCCTATGTCCACCCAACAGCACTACATTTGTATATACAAGAACGAAGGGCGGTTTATTTTTACTCTTATTTCAAGGGCACGCAAGAAAAATTTCTATACTCTACACTTCCAAAATTGAAAATTTTGCCGCGCTCTTTAAGCAGTTCGCGCACTTTTTCCTCTCTCACGGCCCGCTGTGTGTTTAGATAGAGACACAGCGATGGCGCCTCTTCATTCGTTCCTTATACATGCTGCATGGCTGTTTCATCTCTATCAAATTTGCGAGCTTTGGTAATTGGTCAGCCCAGCCTTATACGAGCAGGCACTCCATAAGGCCACTTCGCAAATCGGTTTTAATACGGGCGGCCGCCACCGCGGTAGTTTCCGCCACCGCCGCCGCCGCGAGATCCTCCTTCGCCGCCGCCATAGCCGCCGCCGCCGCCACCCCGGTAGCCACCGCCGCCTCGGCCGCCGCCGCCGTAACCTCCACCACGGCCTCCTCCTCCTCCGCCATAGCCGCCGCCACGGCTGCCACCGCCGCCACCACCCCGGTAGCCACCACCGCCGCCACCGCCACCACCGCCACCACGGTAGCCGCCGCCACCTCGACCGCCGCCACTGCTGTAGGACTGGGTGAACTGCATGGCGGGGAGCTCTGACGTCAGTTCGAACTTGAACTGCTTCAAGTCTTGCTCCTCGGCGAATTTTACTAAAGCAATCGCATCGCTGACCTGTTCAAAAGAAGAAGAAGAAAGATAATGAAGGATGCATTATCCACGTCAATAACAGATCGATGACACATTATCCACGTCAATAACAGATCGATGACACTTCACAGACAGCGTGCTTCCAGCACTCTCAAGTCAATTCAAATGCCCACCTTGAGGTCAAACACTGCGGTATTGGGGTCTTGGCACAAGGCAATTTTCCCTACTCCCCGGGGGTCTACGCCACAATGCTCGGCCAGCTTGGCCACTGCAAATAACACGTCGTTTTGCTTCAGGGCTCGGGGCGCGGTCAAGGAGACCGTCGCGAGGCCCTCTTCGCCGGTCTGCAGCGACCACGATTTCAATTGCTGCTTGCCCGCCATCACTGCCAAGCAACGCGCGACCAGGGCGGCCACCTAATGTAGTACGAAGACAAATATAAGATGGGATGATAGAATGCAACGCGTGAGGCAACAGCAAAAGGGCACGGCAACAGCTTCGGGTGATACATGTGCACCATACATGTGTGCGCTATTCGTGCACATGAGCGCACATGGTGCTCATGAATGGAAAATGAATGGGAAATGAATGGACTAGAACATGAGACTATACATGTGTGCCTGCTCATTACATAATTCCCTTACCTGTTCGTCGTCGTTGTTGCAAGTGCCCAACACTTCCGCAGCAGCGTTGGCAAAATAAGGCAGCACCGTGTCGTCCACCCCTTCTAAAGCCGTTACACTCGCGGTGGCGGCAGCAGCCATCACCTTGGCCGGAGTAGGGGCGGCGTGCCGCTCAAACTTGAAGCTGTTGCCGATCTGGTGCTCCAAGTTGCGCAAACCCCTCTCTTCCCTCGAGGTGTGCAGCACAATCGAGACCCCCGTCTTGCCTGCGCGCCCGGTGCGCCCTGCCCGGTGCACATAAGCATCGCTGTTTTGCGGCAACTGAAACTGCAGCACCAGATCCACCCCGCTGACGTCGATGCCTCTGGCTGCCACGTCAGTGGCCACAAGCACCCGAAACTTGCCAGCTTTGAAGTTGCTTAGAGTGGTGTCACGTTGGGCCTATTAGGAGGAGGAAGAGGAAGAGTAAAGAATCATAGAGAAGACAAGAGATTACGACAATAATAGAGGTAATACATCGCATTATGTTATCAGGAATACCACCAATCAGTTGTCATGGTCACCAACCTGGCATTCTTACACTTGAGAATGCCACCAATATGGCATGATCATCGCGCATGAGATGTACTACTTCCACTAATATGACATCAATAAAAGTAGCCCCTAGTTTCACCTGGCTCAGATCTCCGTGCAGCACCCCGGTGGACAGCGATTTAAAAGCGGCCCCTGTAGCGAGCTCATCGGCGTCCCGCTTGGTGTTGGTGAACACAATGGCCTTGGACTGAGGACGGCTCAACTCCACCGTCACCACATCCTCTAGAAGTGTGGCGCGCAAGTTCGAGTCAGGTGGAACCAAGAGTGCGCGGTGAGACACCTGAAGTATAAAAAGACAGGCACAGTCACGAGTAGACGCATGAAAGCATGTATAAATTAGAGTTTCAAAAAAATGATCGGTATTAGAGAGAAAGAACAAGTTGGGATAAAGGACAAAGAGATTTTATGAAGAAAGAGTGCGTTAGAACACGCAGCGCAATTGAGCACAACGTATTGGATCAGTCCATCTAGTAAAATAAGAGTCCGCATGGGTATAGCTGGAGACTAATCCTGCCCTCAGTTTTAATTCGAAAAGTTGACATCATTTCCAATATAACTTCAAAGAGAGGGAGAAGAAGAGAGACAAGGAAAAAAGGTAGTCGTGGAGGCATGCAGGCAAGGCTCAATCAATCTATACCACTACAGTATATGCACTAGTAGTACATATATGTTTAGTTGCGTACCGTCGTGGCGGTGCGGGCTTCGCCGTCAGAAGCGGCGTCCAATCGGATCGGGTCCTTCAAGTATTGCCGCACCATCTGGTTGATCCACGTGGGGGTGGTGGCGCTGAACAGCAAAGCTTGCGCGCTGTCCATCTCCACATAGCCCAATATCTCCTCGATGTCCTGTGAATGCAAAAATAAGTACCGCAAGCACACACATAAAGAAGAGTAAGATGAAGAATAACAAAAGGGAATCATGACAAGCAACGAACAATTTGAAAAAAGATGTAATCGAACGTGGGGAAATAAAATCGACGAATCGCCAGAGCACAATCGTGTGCGTAGTATGTATCTGAGTTTTTGTTGCCAACTGTATTTTTGTATGTGGTACCTTGGCGAAACCCATGTCGAGCATCTCGTCGGCTTCATCCAAAACCACGTGCTTGATGCAGTCCAATTTCAAAGACCCCCTCTGTAAGTGATCCATGATCCGGCCTGGGGTGGCCACCTGAGGCGACGTGAAGAAATGTTAAAATCAAGTTATAAACAAGATTTGGATATGCACACAACGACAACTTAGTGGTATATGTTTCGAAGTAATGCTAGCAATGAAGCCTCGAGAAGCATGTGACTCAACCGATTCGTGAACCCTCCTCTAGGTGCCTCCTCTTTATCCGGTCGTGTACGCATGGCCTACTTATACGATTCCACACTTAGCGTACAAAAAAAATAAAGAGTTATCAAACGCAGGCCTCAAAAAGAGTCTAAATAGGGCCAAAAACCACTCACCAGCACGTCGATACCGTTCCTTAGGGCGCCTTCTTGAGGGCCATACGCGGCGCCTCCGTGGAACACCGTGGTCGATAACCTCAACGGCCGGGCGACAGCGCTCAACTCTTCATTCACCTGATTGCAGTTAGGAGAGTGGAGGCGCAAAAATCACCGACTGAAGAAGAAAAAGTGAAGTGTTGTTTTCAGAAGGCTACAAATCGCGAGAGAGCTGCCACGAAGGTTGCTTCGCTCTAGAATACTTTATGCTAGAGAAAGGATAAAAGTCATGTTGCCGTCCAGAAGTGTGATTGTTTATCTTCAAACTGAATGAACGAGCCATGGTGTATGAAAGTACCTGCCGAGCGAGTTCTCTCGTGGGCGCCATGATGAGCATGCGAGGGCTGCGGCCGCGCCTGGTGTCGTATTCGCCGCTCGCCACCTCCGACGCAATCCGCTCCAAAATCGGTAACCCAAACGCCAAGGTCTTGCCAGTGCCCGTGCGCGACCTCGCCAAGCAATCTCGGCCTTCGAAGAGCGGGTCGAACGCTTGCCTTTGGATGTCGGTGAATTGGGAAATGCCCTTTGCCTCGAGCACGCTACGCACGCCGGGGGACATCTGATTGGATAGATATATAATAGAGGAGGAGGAGGAGGCTGATAAGTATACAACACACGCGGAAGTACAAGGTAAAGATAGAGAAGAGGAACGAGATAAACGTACGCATTTTACAAGGCACGAGGTGGGAAGCAACTGGTGCACATGTTATGTAATATTTAATGGGTAAAGGGCACAACGAATTCACTACATGCTTTACAAGAATACATCCTAACTTAGATCTTCCGAAGACAACCTTTGACCCCCCCCTCGACGCACTACACTCTCACACACCTTAGGTTCATTTGCGATGAGGCGTTCTTCTGCATTCGCTAGATTGCTTTTGGCTTCTGCTGACGTTGGAGGCGCTGTCGGTGCTGCCGAGGGCACGGCTGAGGGTACTACTGAAGGAGAAGACAGTACAGCAGTTCCTAAAGTTTGATCAAGATCCAAATCAATGGCATCGGCGTATTCATCGACGGGCGCCTAAGAAAACACGGCAAACGACACATGTAGGAAAGGAAGACAAATAATTTATTTTTAAAAGAGTGACGCAGAGAGCGCTATTTCAGTGTGAGGGCATAGCTCAATATTTAAAACAGATGGTGTCAACGTTCTGCACTGCAACAACGGCTATACCCAACTGCAACTTGGGCTCAAGCGAATATCAATGCGCCAGCGAACAAGTAGAGTTCGAGCCGAATAAGCACAAGTATACTTAGTTTCAAGGAGAGCAGACTGCATGATAGTTTGCATGGATAAAGGGCGTAAAGGCCGCGTTCAAGAGGTGGTCGTTGCGCGGATATACGGTTACCTTTGCAGTGAGAGCCCGAAGAATCACAGCACGAGGAGCAGCAATGCGAGCAGTAGCACATATTGCGCGGGGCGCCGTGAATGCAAGCGCCCGAGGTGCGGCAAGAGCAGCGGCAGCAAACATTGCAGACGATTGTGGCAGACGCATGAAGTAGCGATGAGCTTCGCGGTATGTGAGCGAGTTCCAAAATCGCTAATCGTTGCTTTACTGCTGTGATACAAACCTATGAATTCGCAGAACTCTGTAAAAAGTTTTGGAGATCGCCCAATCATCGAGACAAATACACACATGAACCATAAAAACCTCAATATGGTAAATCGGTAAACCGGTAAATCAGTGAAGTCTTATGGAAAGCTCTCCACGAGCGCTTCAAAAGCGCGAAGAAGCGAGAATTCTTCCGAGAAGTGGAGTGTAGCCAAAAGACAGACGTAGCTTGTCGTACATCTCTATTTGGCTCGAACTGCATCACCCAAATTTTACGACAATGTCTTCCGAAGCATCCACCGAAGGCGAGCGCCGTTGGCTGCCTCTCGAGTCCAATCCAGATGTTCTGAATCCGTTCATCGCGCGCCTCGGCTGCCCCGAAGCGTGGGGGTTCACCGATGTCTACGGTCAGATAATGCAATCACAGTATGCGCAAACGAGGGGGGTAAAGCGCGAAAGATATGGGCTGTATAGTGATTATCTAAAATTTGTCTTGAATACCTCAGAAAATTCTCTGCGTCTTTCATTTTGCAGATATTCAATAAAACTCACGCCACCAGCCGTGCCACCCTTTGACTTGTCTTAGGTCTCGACGAGGAGCTGCTTGCATTTTTGCCTCAGCCGTGCGTGGCACTTTGCCTTCTTTTCCCCTCTGGAAAGGTATGCACGACTCTTGTCGACCCTTACATCGCTATGTCTAGACAGACATGATGAACATCAGCACTCTTTGATGCTTCATTTCGAAGGACGTGTTTGTCACACATACGTATGAAACTTCACATGGTTATGAAAGCGCGTATTCACCCTGTGCCCGCAATGCCTACATTCTTTTGCTCTTCTTGCCTATAGATCTGCGGTCCGCGACGGGCCGAGCTGCGCGCGAAAGCGGCGGCCAACGGCGGTGCCTCGCGTCCCAAAGACGTGTTTTTCATGCAGCAGCACGACGGCATTGGAAACGCGTGCGGTGAGTTTTCATTCGAGGCTGCCACGCTATTCATCTTCCTCGTGAAGTAGTCGCATAAGCCTTTAGATATTTAAATATCGCATGCATGAATCTTTGACCGCTTCCACAGCCTGACTCAGGGTTCAACCTTCCGTGCCTGGAACCACTCTTCTCTGACCATGCTTGTATATTTTTCAATCATTGGAACAGGCACCATCGCTTGCATTCACGCAGTCGTCAACGCAGCAGCGAGCGGCCATTTCGAACTCAGCAAGGACAGCGCGCTCGCTGAGTTTACTTCAGGGACCAGTGACCAATCGAGCAGTGAGCGAGGGCACGCGCTTGCGTCAACCGGGGCCATGCAGGTGCTTTCGAACAACACCGCTGCTGCCGGCGAAATCGAGGGCGCGGGCACCGACGACGCCCAAAACTCGCACTTCATTTGCTTCGTGCACGTGAATGGGCAACTCTACGAGCTGGACGGCCGCACGAAGGACGACGAGGGCGTGGCGTTTCCCGTGTCGCATGGGCCGACTTCAGCGGAGTCCTTCGTGACCGACGCGGCTAAGGTTGGTGAAGGAAAAAGCACGAAGAGAATTTCCTTATCATTTTGAATGATTCCATGTCTAGTTTGGTGGTTGTACGTATTTAAAAAGAACAAGAGTGAGATTGTGCAGTAATGGTGACATCTTTGTCTATACTAACAGTAAACTCTCATGTGTGCATTCGTCACATTGACCAGGTGATACGAGACGATTTCATGGCGCGCGATCCTGACAACCCCAACTTCAACATCACGGCGCTCTGTAAGCTCGAGTAGAGCAGGAGGTGCCCTGCGAATTGCCCTGTAACATACCCATGCCGTTTGTAGCTGGGGTGGCGTGTCCAGAATTTGTGAGCTTGCGTGCTTGCATCTAAACTTGAGTCCTAAAAGTGGCTTACTAGTGCTAGGCGATTTCATAAACCCTTCCACAGAAAGAAATCGCGAATTCAGCTATTTCCTTAATCGAAAAGTGGCCGACAATATCTTTGTTTAAATAGATTAAAAAAATGATAATTTGGTATTGTTCTTCTTTTGCGCCTAACGCCAAATCGCAAATCCTGATCTTATCCTCCTAGCTACATGGCGCATATGCTGGGCGCCCTCTATATATCATCCATGATTTATGGTTATGGCTATGAGCTCTTAAAGTCGTATGTATAGTATATAAGGAAACATCCGGTGGCTTCTTCTGATTGCCCTATTCCCCAAGTGATGCTTGTCTCTTCTTATTTGCCGCCCTGGTAAAGCTCAAACCCGTCGATGATGATCGTGGCACCGCCCACTTCTTTCCCTGCCGCGACCAGCACCGCACTCACGGGGGGCGAGTCTGGCTCAACCATGTGCAGCTGGTGCACCAGCGAGACCTTGATTTAGGTTAAAGGGGGAGTTTGAGGAGTAAACTTAGACGAGAGTTAACGCAGAAAAATCAAGGTTGGCGAGTTTTTATGAAATGATATGAAAGATGCAAATAATGGAGCCTGCACTAAAGGAGTTTAAGGTGGTTCTACTAGTAATGCGACGACAAAGAAGTGTAATTACTCTTCATGCACTTGAAATACACTCACTTCCGCGTAAAACTTCTTCAAGCGACCTTCGACCATTTTGTCTACAAACTCGGGCTTTTTCCCCGACGCCAGGGCTTGCTCGGTCAAAATGGCGCGCTCAGCTTCGAGAGTCGACGCTGGAATTGAAGTCTCGTCGACGTACCTAGAGTTAGTCAAGACAATGAGGGGAGAGTGGGCGAGTTCATGGTGCATTTTTTGAGAGGCACGTGAAGCACACGTCCATAAACCCAACACACCAAATATAGTAGGTTTATACGGATCCATTACGAAGAACAAATATTTCAAAGGCAAATAGATAATTGTTACTCCCCCCCGCCCCCCTCCGTCCTAGAGACCTTGCGCCCAAAACAAGAAAACTGTATGAAAAGTATCTGCTAAGTCACATCCACCCAAATACTCACCCACTCGACCCAACTCACCCATACCCATTTACTCCAATTTCACTCTTTTTTTTTTCCCACCTCGGTTTCGCTGCCACCACATGCATCGCCAGGCGCTTCGCATACGGTTTCAAGAGCGCTGTTTGGGCCTCGTCCAGAGGCTCTGAACTTGACAAGCTCACCACCGCCGCGGCCGACCCTACCGTAGGGTGCTGTGCAGTGGCGCCATGGACGTAGGTCCCTACCACCCCCTGGAAGGCCACTACTTTGGCCGCGGCTTTCACGCTGATGCTTTCGCGGATTTTGCCCACCAATTCAGCGAGCGATTCTCCAATGTTGATGGTGGGGCTGTCGGAGGAGGAGACGGTGGAAACAGAACCGAGATAAAACTCAAGGCAATACTCCAGGTGAAAGAACATAAAACAGTGACAATGGTGTTGATAAGAATTCTTAAGCCGGTAAAAAAAATATAGCGCAACGCGCAAGAGGGTGAGCACACCAAAATTGTATTACCCAACACACACATGCAGACACCACTACCGCCATCACACTTCCTCACCTGCTGCTGTCACTGCCCCCCATCGGCATTTGCAGTAACGCTTCGAGGGTGACAGGGTGTACCCCAGGCGCAGGGGGCAGCGGAACTTTGTCAAAGCAAGTCTGCGCGGCTGCGGCTGCAAACGCCTGGAAGGTTTCGTTGCGACTGCTGAAATCCGTCTCGCAAGTCACCTGCGTGTTTGTAGAAGAGCCAGCAAGTACGCGGGGCACAGTGGAGGGTGTTTTAACGAGACACAACTCGCAAGCAACAGCCAAGCAAAAGGCAGAATTGACTGTTCAGACAAACTTGCCGCTACTCATCACACTATCTTGTCCCACCATGCCTATCCTCAAGATCAAATGAATTGCGTCATCCTCCAGCCATGGTCATAGAATGTAGACTACACACACCTGCAGCACAGCAGCTTCGTTGTCAGTGGCCGCCACCGCCACCAAACCTTCGGCTGCCTCACGTCCCTCTAAATCGGAGGCTTTGGCGGCGCCCCTCTTGCGCAACCATTCGAACGCCGCCTTCATGTCGCCGTTGGAAGCTTCGATCGCTTTCTTGCAGTCGCCGATAGGAGCCGCGGTTTGGGTGCGGAGCGTCTGTTTGTGTGGGACGGATAAGACATCAACAATGTAAAAGAGGGTGAACATGATAACGGTAGAAGGCTCGTAACCCATCCATCTTTCCTAGTTATGACAGGCTTATCACTGGGTTTCATTCCTAACTTTTCGTGTAAAGATGATAGCAGCGTCATAAAAAGTAAGAAAGTTACGCATCCTGTGAAATTCACTAGAAACAAAAATTCTAGTGCAATCTAAGAAAGCATTGGATTTGGAGGATGCCGGAGGAATCATCTCACCTTAATTTGCTCCATGCTAGCGCCGAAGCCTCGCAAGACCATGAAAGATGGATTAGGGGCACGTGGCGTAAAGGAAGCAATGGCAGGGCGCCGGAGCGCCTGCCTGGCGACGAGACGAGCGAAAGACATGCGATCGGCTAGTACTTCAATGGAGAAGATAAAGTACTGTCAAGATTGAGGCCTTCAAGCTAGTTGAGAGGCAAAGAGGGAGGTCTGAAATTTACGACAAGCTTTTACAGCACTTCTTGATGCGGCGAGGAGCTCGCCTCGTATCGTCTCTCGTCTCCTCTGGTCTCGTCATCGTCGTCATCATCCATCATTCCATCAAGGATTCCTTCATCCCCTTGCGCGGAGTTGGATCTTTTGCAATACACCCTGTAGTCCTGTAGTAGCTTCTCCAAAATCTTTCTTATGTCTTCCTTTGATCTTCTCCGTGCCGTGGTTGGTGGTTGGTGTTGATATGAGTTCCGAGTAGTGATGCCCTTTGATACGCAGCACCATTGTGCCTCCATTCTTTGATAATACAACCGCAGTTCACTGAATCTCTCGCATCATCAAATTATGGAACCGTCCGAGTTCAAAGTTTATCCTGCGAGATGGACCATGCTGCTCGGTTATTCCACTTGCTCACTTTTAAACGCGGTACTTTTCTATCACGAGCCTCACGCAAAACTTTGCTGATCGCATTCAGCGGAATGCTTTCATTTGCTCCGCATTAGCTCACTAATGATAAGTATTATATTGATAGGTTCTGTGGATATCTTTCGCCAGCATCGATGCCCAAACCGCTGCCTTCTATGACGTCAGCATCGACAAGGTGCGCGCTTGATAACAAGATCCAGTTTGATCTATTATTTTATTTTCCGCATGAGTACGTTGCTGATTTGTTTGCTTACACAGCGTAAAAGTAGGTTTCAAGGTAAGTGTTTCATAATTAAGCGCTGCTATGCACTTCACCCTATCGCCCGCTGTTCCTAACTTTAACTCCTTCGTGCTAAAGGTGAACTGGCTCGCCATCGTGTTTCAAGTGCTTTACCCCGTTGGAATGGTCTTTGCGTTGTACATCCTAGCAGCGACAACTTTGAGGCACACCCTGGTAGGCGATCATTGCACGATACACGGTATGCTTCCGATTCACGGAAAATGTGCACTTTTCTCTCACGAGAGATGGCTTCGGACTTGACTTTGTTGTCAAACATTCCTCTTTTCTTTTCTCTTTCTCCCCTTCTCAGGTGGTTGGCTCGGGCATGGGCTTTGGCGGAGCTTGCTTGCGGGCCCTCTCTGCCTTTGTAGCCCCGCACAACCCTCACTTGGGCTACGCTCTGTGCATGGCGGGGCAAGCCTTAGGCGCCCTGTCTCAGCCCTTGTTCCTCTCAACGCCCGCCGTGGTGGCTGCTAATTGGTGCATAATTTGCATTGACCATTGCACCCCTTTTTTACACTCCCGTCTCTCAATGGCTGCAAAGTCAACGCTGCTGTTGTTATTGTCGTGTTCAGTCTCAATCTGCAATTTTTATGAACGGTTGCTCGAACACAAATTTCAGTGACTACATTGATTCACGTCATTTCCTTGGACTCCTAATTGTTTTAGGTTCGGTGTGGCAGAGCGCGACTTAGCGACTACTGTAGGCGCCCTCTTCAACCCTTTAGGCAACGCTGTAGGTCAGGTGATTCCCCCCTTCGTAGTGGTTACCGGTGCCTACGACGACGACGGCGACGACGGAGACCGGAGCTCGGCCATCGATCCGAGTGACGTCACCCAAAGCATGCAGTACTTGCTCGTTGGGGAAGCAGTAGCGCTGGGCCTCGCGTTCGCGTTCATGGTGTGCGTGTTTCAGTCCCACCCGCCCACTCCGCCGAGCAAGTCGACGCAAGACCGCCTGAAGCTCAAGGACGAAGCCCAGGGGCAACAACAACAGCAAGAGGCTGCGATGGTGGCTGGAAGTGCGTACGAAGGCTTAGTAGCGCTCTCCGCAGACAGTGGCGTCGGCAACCGTGATGCCATGGCTTCCACAGAAAAACCCAGTGACGTGCTGAACCGGCTTGGCAAAGACTTCACGGTGCTCTTGCAGAACCGGAACTTCAACTTGCTCTTGTTTGCGTTCACCGTAGGGCTCGCCATTTTCAACGCCTTGTTGACCTGCATCAACCAGTGGCTGAGCCCTTACGGGTACACCAACGACCAGGCGGGCCTCGCGGGGGGCGTGCTCATCATGGCGGGCCTGGTGGGCGCGGGCATCACGGCGGTGGCGGTGGACACGTACCATTGCTACCGGGAAGTTCTTAAGGGCTCGTTTGTGGTAGGGTTCTAAGAGAGAGAGGGGAAGAAGAGGGGGGGGAGGAGAGGGCTTACGACAGAAAAAATCAAAGGCATCTTTGGAAATACTTTTAATCAAACAGTTTGTTGTCGTTCATTTTGTTACTCGTTATATTTACTGTTCTTGGGTGATAGGCTGCAGGAGCAGCCTTAACGATCATATGCTTGCTATTGAGCCGTGGCGCTTCATTCGGCTTATTGCTAGGCGCCTTCGCACTCATGGGCCTCTTTACCTTACCCATCCTCCCAGGAGTCATTGAAAATGCCGTCGAAGTCACTTACCCAATCCCCGAAGAAGCCAGTTCCGGGTTGTTGTTTTGCTCAGGGAACCTCGTAGGAGTCGCGTTCACTGTGGGCATGTCGAAATTAGTGGCCGATCAGAACGTGGATACGACTACGTTCATAACCCCTACCGCAGCCTTCTTGTTGATCTCCATTGCAACTTGCGTGGCGTTGGTGCTTCCTTACGCGGGCGAATACAAACGACTCGCGGCGGAAAAAGGCAACGGCGACGGAGGTGGAATAAGTGGCAATGGCAATGGTAGTGGCAGCGGTACCAAAGACATTGACAGTTCAAACCTTCTCACGTCACCGTTGCTCGATGACGATGCTGCTTATCACCAGCCAATCAATACAAGTAGTAACAGAGAAGCGCCGCCTGCGCCGGGTCAAACTGCGGGGTCGCCGCGTAGTCCGCAGCGAAGTTCACCTTCAGACGATGCAGATGACTCTGTCGTTTCTTTTGATGTCTGATACGTGTTGAAGGTGCCATCACTTGATCACATCTGGTATCGTGTATATCAGAGAGGTCGTCTTGGCAGTTTTAGCGGTAATTTTTGGGCCTTCGGAGATCGCTTGCCTCGTCGTGACTTCATTTAATTTTTGATACGGTACCTACCACCGAAGACCCACTGATGGGCATGTAGGGATTCCGCCGCTGCTGCCGCTGCAAGAAAATGCAGGCTTCTCTTCTCGCTAGACCAGGCCGTGAATTCGCAAGCAAGATCCTAACGAGCTAAATGCAGTTTTAACCAATTTTAATGCAGAGAAGAGAGGTAGTTTACTTTCGAAGTTCGTAGCTGGGCAGGTGAGATATTTCGATTTCGTTTATTTTTTTTGTAGCTCCAAAGCCCAGAGTAACAGAGGAATCTCGAACTCAGTTAAATTTAAAGCCAACAAGACAGGAAATGGGGAATGGAGGAGGAGCGAAGGATCGTTGGGATCTCCATGCCTAAAAAGCACATCTTATACCCATGCGAAAAGCAACGAAAGGCTTTACGTTTGACTTGCGCGCAACGCACGCGCGTACACTTCTTCCCGAAGCATTGGCTTCTGTGCCATTTGGGTTTGTATTAGTTCGAGTTCGAGTAGTACAATAGAATGGAAGGAAACCAGAATAAGGCGGAGGCTAGCTCTTGCTTCTTGCTTCGGCTCTAGCTCCGGTATAAACGCATGAACACGATTAGACTAGGCGGATTGGATTGGATTAATTTATACTCCCCACTTGCACTTTGAAGGCAGCGTCAACATAAAGCCAAGATTCTGTGTATTGATGAATCCTTCAAAACAAGTCTGACTAGGCTGAGTGTCCTTTTACGTAATGCGAAGTTCATGTTTGCTCTCATGAACCCTGCAGGATCATGTCTCAGAAGGGAGGCATAGGCTATGTAGAAACTGACCTCCCTTGTAGGGGGAAGTCACATAGGTTGCCATATAAACGAGCCAACGTGGTTTCTGCGTGTTGGTGATTTTAATGATTTGGTTACCGTGATCATCGGTGGCTATTGAGATGATGGCGATGGTGGTGTGAGGGTGACCTGTATGATGTGATGAGGATGTGTGATGAAATGATTTAATGTTTGAAAGTGTGTGGAGGGATGATGTCAAGATGTCAACGACTAGGGTCGAAGTCGAAACACAGGGAAAAGGAAACATAGGAAACAAACCCGGATTTTCGCGTGTTTCGTTTCCAAGAAACAATAAAAGTGCCGCCCTGGGTGTTTCTGGTTTCTAGAAACGAAACACATGGGCCTCGTGCGCTGTTTCTCTCACCATTTACCTGGATATTTCGTTTCCATCTCTCTCTTACGTGGGGCGTCGCACGTGGGATCAGCAGGCACTGAGAAGTGTCAAATCGCGAACAGTTGTACTGGAATCCCATGTATTTGAACGCGAACTCCACTTCC